>ERZ795053.327-NODE-327-length-59517-cov-10.488194_pt1 | contig 59517 bp, 51 predicted proteins | sample MGYA00375137_ERZ795053 | MGnify/ENA primary metagenome ERZ795053 (study PRJEB30182, sample SAMN05720284) | activated sludge metagenome | isolation source: Anaerobic digester | place: Hong Kong | collected 2014-12-17 ...
AAATTGTTTAACACATGCCACGTTCAGTCAATTCAGTAGCGTCAAGAAGAAGAAGAAAAAAAGTTCTTGAGCAGACAAAGGGTAACTTTTTGGCTCGCCGTAATGTTTACACCGTTGCCAAAAACACCTTGGAAAAAGGGTTAGCCTACGCTTATCGCGATAGGAAGAAGAAAAAAATCGAGTTTCGTGCTTTATGGATTCAACGTATTAATGCAGCTGTACGTCCTTATGGAATGACATATTCCGAATTTATAGGGAAGGTAAACAAACAGGGGATTGCATTAAACCGTAAGGTTCTTGCCGATATGGCTTTGAATCATCCTGAAGCTTTTAAAGCAATAGTAGATTCTTTAAAATAAATTTATTTTTAAGATACTTAGAAAGAGGAGTTTTGCTCCTCTTTTTTGTTATTTTCCGTTAACGCATATCCTCATGTAATGAGGAACTTGTAAAAATTGCTAACTTGCCTAAAAAATGAACAAATGCGTATAGCAATTATTGGATATGGAAGAATGGGACATGAAATAGAAACTATGGCCCTTGAGCGAGGCCACACGGTTGCTGTTAAAGTGGATAATGATAATGCAGATGATATAGCCAAAATTGTTCCTTCGGAGGTTGACGTTGCCATAGAATTTTCTAATCCAAATTCGGCGTTTAGCAATGTTACTACGTGTTTAAATAAAGGCGTCGCTATTGTATCGGGGACTACGGGTTGGAATGATAATTTGTTCAAGGCAATAGAGTTAGCGCAAAAAAGTGAAGGAGCTTTTTTTTATTCTTCAAATTTTAGTTTGGGTGTAAACATTTTTTTTAAAGTGAATTCTTTGTTAAGTAGGTATATTAACGCGGTTCCGGGTTATTCTGCTTCTATACGTGAAATTCACCATACTCAAAAAATTGACGCACCTAGTGGAACTGCAATTACTTTGGCAAATATTATCTCTAAAGAAATTGATAATTTGAATGGGTGGACGTTATTGCCTCAAAGCGAGTTGGGTAAAATTCCTATTGAAGCGGTGCGGGAGGGAAGCGTTCCGGGTACGCATATTGTAACATACGAATCGGAGCAGGATAAAATTGAATTTGCTCATTATGCCAAAAGTCGTAGAGGTTTTGCATTGGGAGCTGTTATTGCCGGAGAGTTTTTACAAGGGAAAAAGGGCTATTTTACAATGGACGATTTACTTCATTTCGAATAAAGTTAATTATTACTAATATTACGTGTTTTTTAAAAATTAGACCATGCTAAGTAAAATTCGATTATTTCTGAGGAACAAGTATTTCAAATTTGGTTTCGCAGCCGTTATATTTATTCTATGGGTAATTTGGATTGGAAATTATTGGCTCCTACTTGGATTGCCCATTATTTTCGATTTTTACATATCGAAAAAGGTAAACTGGACATTTTGGAAAAAGCGTGGGCAGAAGAAAACCGTGCTTATAGAATGGGTTGACGCCATAATATTTGCAGTAATTGCGGCAACCTTAATACGCATGTTTTTTATAGAAGCCTATACGATTCCAACGTCATCTATGGAAAAAACGTTGCTAGTTGGCGATTACCTTTTTGTTAGCAAAACGGCTTATGGACCAAAGATGCCAAATACGCCAATTGCCTTTCCTTTTGTACATCATACTCTTCCTTTTACGAAATATACCAAGTCGTTTATTGAGTGGCCTAGTTGGCCGTACAAGCGAATTGCTGGTTTAGGCAATGTTAAACGTAACGATGTGGTTGTATTTAATTTTCCGGAGGGGGATACTGTTGTATTGCAGGATCAGAATTCTAGCTATTACACGCTTGCGCGGATTTATGGTCGCGATTATATAAAATCGAATTTCGATATTATTTATCGTCCAATTGACAGACGTGAAAACTACATAAAACGTTGCGTGGCTATTCCTGGCGATTCGTTACAGGTAAAACACGGAACACTTTTTATTAACGGGAAAGAGCAGGTTAATATTGGCGAACGTCAGTATAATTACGTCATAAAAACCAATGGAATTACCATTAATCCAATTAGGTTGGAGGAAATGGGAATGGCAAACAGCGATGTAAAGTATAATCCTGTAGATTCATCGTATGTATTACCATTAACCGAGGAGATGCTATCGCGGATAGAAGCCTTTGGAAATATTACAAAGATAACGCGCATGGAAGATAGAGATTCCTTGGTAATGTGGAAGTTAATATTTCCTCACGATCCTACTTACCTTTGGACTGAAGATAATTTTGGCCCATTATGGGTTCCTAAAAAAGGAACTACGGTGACCCTGTCCATGCACAATTTACCAATATACCAAAGGATTATTGATGTTTACGAAAATAATGATCTAAGTGTAAAGGATAGCACGATTTATATTAACGGTAAGGTTGCTACTAATTACACCTTTAAAATGAACTATTACTTTATGATGGGCGATAATAGGCATAACTCTGCCGATAGTCGTTTTTGGGGATTTGTTCCGGAAGATCATGTTGTTGGAAAAGCAGAGTTTATATGGCTATCGCTTGATAAAGACAAATCGTTTCCTTTCAATATTCGGTGGAAAAGAATTTTTAGTGGAATTCATTAAATTTCAAGTTGAAGTCCTCGGTAATTCGAGGACTTTTCGTGTTGTAAAATTTGTGTTGAATGTCAAGGGTAATCTTATCAACCGCATATTTGCCTCCATTGCAGTTTTTTAGCAGGCTGATTTCGGGCAATTCAATCTGTCTTGAAGCGTGTGAAAATTACCTAAAGCAAACTTACCGAAACAGGTGTGTCATTCTGTCGGCAAATGGTGTTTTGCCGCTATCAATACCTGTTATAAAAACCAATGGAAATCATACTCCCATTAGGAATGTAGAAATTGATAACAGTTCCGAGTGGCAGAAGATTCACTTACGGGCTATAGAAGCCGGATATGGTTCTTCGCCGTACTTTGAGTTTGTATTTGATATGCTGTATCCTTTTTATTCTAAAAAATTTATTAATCTTTTCGATTTTAACTTCGAATTAATAGAGGCTATTCTCAAATTTTTAGAACTTAAAGTTGAAATTAATTTGACGACAGATTATAGTTTTGAACATTCTGAGAATATTGAAGACTGTCGAGGTTTAATTAGCCCGAAGGTAAAATTAGAAAAGGATATGCAGTTTACTCAAGTTCAATACTACCAAGTATTTGCTCATAAGGTAGGTTTTGTTCCTAACTTAAGTATTATAGATATGCTGTTTAACGAAGGGTTGGCAACTGTTGGATTACTAAAAAGAATGTATTCTGTTTCTAAATAGAAAAGGCTGCGATTGCAGCCTTTTTGTTTTAATATTATACTTTTTAATATCTGAATCCGAGTGTTAGTAAAACTTTTCCTTGGTTTAATGTTGTATTTACGGTAGGTAAATAGGCATCGTCGTAGAACAGGTATTTTGCTTTTTGTAGGGTATGCTGATAGGCCATATCAATAAAAAAGTTTCCTGACCGGTAGCCAAAACCTGCCGAAAATTGTTGAATATTCGATCCGCTGTTTATATAGCCAGATTTGTACGGTGAAGGATAATAAGAATAGCCTGCTCTGATAGAGAAATCGTCTAGTTTAACTTCTCCGCCAACCCTTATATTTAAAACATTTTTAAAGGTTTGGCTTATTTGCTGGTTTACATCCCAGAAACTGTACCCGTCGCCTCCATCTCTAAAACGCATCGAGGAATAATCCACATATTCAATATCGGCACTTAGTAACCCTAATTGTTTATACACATAGGCAAAACTTCCGATAAACTTAAAAGGTGTTTCAAATTTATAGTCATACTTACCTAGTGGACTAGTACTGCTAAAAGTTGTTGGATAACCTGTAGTATCAAAGTTTGTAGTTATAGAATATGAAAAATCATCGCTAAAGGAATAAAATGTAGGAGTATGTACTGCAGCGCCAATACGAATACTTGGAGTAGGAGTGTAAATTCCTCCGATTTTTAGGTTAAATCCAGTTCCCTTAGTTTCTATGTATTGATTATAATCGAGATAGTTAAAGCGATAGTTATTATCTAATGGAGTATTATTAATATAAGCGTCTTCGCTGTATGTATTGTTATAAGTGTACGAAAAATTGGTAATACCTAGAGTGGTACCTAGATAAAATTTGTTGGAAATATTTGCTCCTATTGCCATCTCGTATTCACCCATGCTTCCTTCAGTACTTACCACATTCTGATGGCTAACTAAATCTTCAGGATGCAATGACGATGTCCATCCGGTGCTATCATGATCGTAGAGTAACCATGTGTTCCATGCCATAATTGATTCCCATGCGCCAGTCCCTTGTGTTTCAAATGGATCGTTATCATTTGTATATTGAAGATCTACATCTTCATATGGTGAACTAATACTTGCAAAATAATCCATTATGGAATATTGGTCGTAGTTTCCTATAGCAATGCTGTTAGAATGAAAGTCGTTAGTTCTATTATACCCAAAAGCAAAATTAATATCTTGTATGCCGTCGTCGCCAGATTTATAGGGTTTGAAATTTAGAACGATCCCTAGATTGTCGATATACAGTTTATTTTTACTGTCCGAAGCACTTATTCCTAAAAAGTCAGAATCAAAAGATTGCCTTTTAAACGATGGGGTGAATGTAAATTCTCCAGATTTATATACCCCTAATCCGGCAGGATTTATGGAAATGGAGGAAAAATCGGCGCCTAAAGAACCAAAAGCGCCACCCATTGAAACAAAACGGGCGGTTCCATTGGTTAGTGTTTGACTAAATCGTAAGCCATCCGCAACGTTTTGGGCATAGGATGGGGCGGTTATTAATGTTATGATACCTACTATCGAAATTTTCTTTAGAATATTCATAATTCTGATTATTAGTTTATAATAAAAGGAGAGGGTTTATACCCTCTCCAAGAGGTGCGATTATCTTTGTTATTTTCTTCTATTGCTGCTACTAGTGTTGCTTGAAGAGGAGGTACTTCTTGATGCACTAGAGGAACTTCTAGAGGATGAAGATGTTGAGGTGCGAGAAGATGATCTTGTATATGATTCATTTCGATTGGACTCTGTTCCTCTTGTTTGAGAGGTTGTACTACTTCTATTGGGGCGGTTGTATATTGGGGTAGTTGTACTTCTAGGGCGTGTAACAGAATTGTTTGTTCTGGTACTTGTAGTATTATAAGTAGGATTTGTAGTCCGTCGAGTGTTATTAAAGTCGGTAGAAGAATTAGTTCTGGTTCTGGTATATGTTGTTGTGCCACTCCTTCTTGTTGGTTCGCTTATGCCAATATTTCTTGAAGGTCTTGTTGTACGATTATTTATTACAGTATTACGGCCTTCTGTAGTTTGCCTGTTTTCGTATGTGGGGGTTATACGGGTTTGGGCATCTCGAGTTGTTCTTATAGAATTTGTACTATTCGTTGAATATCTATTACGAGAAACTACAGTTTGCGTGTTTCTGGTATTTGCCGTAGCAACAGGATTTATAGTTCTGTATGTTGCTGTTTGATTTCCGCTGATACTGTTTCTTCTACCATAATAATTTGTGGGAGTATTATAGTAATAAGGGTATGTATAGTTTGCACCCCATCCATAGTAGGGATTCCAGTAGTTAGGATACCAAGAATTGTAGTACCATGGATTATAATAACCCCAATTCCAGCCAATCCATAACGATGTTCTTGGCCAACTAAACATGTTATATATATACCAAGGTTCTACCCAGACTTGCCCTCCCATAACTACTATTCTATAGAAACTAGGGTCATAAGCTTGTGCATACCAGTAATCGTCCGAGTAGTAAGTTGTCCAGTTCTCAATTCCATATCTGGGATCTTCAAAACCCCTTAATCTACGTTCGTAAGATTCCTGATAACTATCCGATAGTATTCTATCGTAAGGATTATTATTTTCGGCTTTATATACTACGGTATCATTTTTGCTAGTAGTATCTTGGGCAACCTTTAAAGCCTCGGCAAATTTATCATCTAGTTTTTTGTAGTTAGGATTTTCTGTTTTTGTTGGCTCATTAGTTGCTACTGGTGTTTCAACTTTTTTTACGGTGGTAGTTCCATAAATTTCATCACCCCATGACGATGAATTGCTTACCTGTAAACTCGAAGAGCAGGATGCTGTTAAGAATCCTAATCCGATAAGCAGCAGTTTGTTTGTTTTAGTTTTCATTTGCACCTCCTTAAGAAAATATTTAATTTTTATCACTATTTTTGCTGATGTTTAGTAAAATAATACTAACAAAAATCATTCCAGAAGGTTGCTATGGCAAAAGAAATTACAAGTAGAAACGAAAATTATTCCCAGTGGTATAACGACATTGTCGTTAAAGCTGGATTGGCCGATTATTCAGCAGTTCGAGGCTGTATGGTTATTAAGCCTTATGGCTATGCAATTTGGGAGAAAATGAGGGATCAGCTTGATAGGATGTTTAAAGAGACAGGCCATCAGAATGCTTATTTTCCATTATTTATTCCAAAATCGTTTTTTAGTCGCGAGGCCGATCATGTTGAGGGTTTTGCAAAAGAATGTGCGGTGGTTACACATTATCGTTTAAAAAATGACCCGAATGGAAAAGGGGTAGTGGTGGACGATGATGCAAAGTTAGAAGAAGAGTTAATAGTTCGACCTACGTCCGAGACTATTATATGGAATACCTATAAATCTTGGATTCAATCCTATCGCGATTTGCCCATTTTAATTAACCAATGGGCTAATGTGGTAAGATGGGAAATGAGAACTAGGTTATTTTTGCGTACGGCCGAATTCCTTTGGCAGGAGGGACATACTGCTCACGAAACAAAAAAGGAGGCGGTTGAGGAAGCCGAACGCATGATTAATGTGTATGCTAATTTTGCCCGTGAATGGATGGCTATGCCGGTAATTATCGGACGCAAATCGGAAGCAGAAAGGTTTGCCGGTGCTATTGATACTTATACGATTGAAGCAATGATGCAGGATGGGAAGGCGTTGCAAGCCGGAACTTCGCACTTTCTTGGTCAGAATTTTGCAAAAGCATTCGATGTTAAGTTTCTTAATAAGGATAGCAATTTGGAATATGTTTGGGCTACCTCATGGGGCGTTTCTACACGTTTAATGGGGGCATTGGTCATGACACATTCCGATGATAACGGTTTAGTTCTCCCTCCAAAACTTGCTCCGGTACAGGTGGTGTTTGTTCCTATTTATAAAAGCAAGGAAGAGTTGGATAAGGTAAGTCAGGTTATTGCTCCTCTTAGGGAGCAACTTCACGCAAGGGGAATTTCTACCAAGTATGATGACAGGGATAATTATAAGCCTGGTTTTAAGTTTGCCGAGTACGAAATGAAAGGAGTTCCTGTTCGTGTTGCCGTTGGCCCTAAGGATATTGAAAAGGGAACCGTGGAGGTGGCTCGTCGCGATACTTTGCAGAAGCAGTTTGTGCCTCAAAATCAACTTGCCGAAACAGTTGTAACACTACTTGATGAAATACAGGAAAATCTATATAACAGAGCATTGGATTACAGAAAAGCCAATACCGTTAAGGTTGACACTTACGAAGAGTTAAAGAAGGTGTTGTCGGAAAAGGGTGGTTTTGTACTTGCCCATTGGGATGGAACTGCTGAGACCGAAGCGCTTATTAAGGAAGAAACAAAGGCTACTATCAGATGTATTCCTCTTGATGGAGAAGTAGAAGAAGGAAAGTGTATTATAACAGGTAAGCCATCGAAGCAACGGGCAATTTTTGCATTGGCATATTAAAATGTTTTTATTCAAAATAAGCGGCTGTCAAGTGCGATAGCCGTTTTTTTATTACCTTTTTATTCATTTAAGAAAAGAAAACTTTTCTTGGAATGTAGGGGGAACTACATTATATTTGACTATCGTCAATTTTAATAATTATGGAAGAGCAAACAACTAGTAAGAAAATTAAAGATTTACTTTCCGATAAGTCGGTTATAAAACAAAAAATATACGATAATACCCTTGAGGTATTCGGAATGATTAAGGATGTTTTACATGAAATTGTTTCGGATTATAATTCGGGTTTAAAAAGTGTAGATAAACGAGTTCATTTGGAGTATCACGATAGGGGCAAATTTGAAGTTGAAATTAGAATTGCTGGTGATTTGCTTATATTCAGTATGCACACAAACATTTTTGAGTTTGACAGGGATCACAATATTTGGAAGTTGTCCTATGTCAAGGATGACGCATTGGCATCGTATTGTGGAATAATAAATATTTACAACTTTTTAACCGATTCTTTTAAATACAATAGGTTGGAGGATTTAGGCTACTTGGTTGGTAGAATATTTGTTAACAAAGATTTTCATTATTTTGTTGAAGGAAAACGCCAAATGGGATTTTTGTATAATAATTTTGGAACGGCAGTAATTGATAAAAAAGCATTGAGGGGAATTATCGAAACGGCAATAATGTATTCGCTCGAATTCGATTTATTGGTTCCTCCTTACGATGTGGTAAAGATTGCATCGGTTATGCAGATGAATGATAAAATAGAAAATGCCAAGTTGCAAACAGGCAAACGGTTAGGCTTTAAGTTTAATTCCGATGATGTGTCGGGAGAAAACAAACAGAAGTTGGAATAAAAAGTATTAGGTTAAAAAAGGAAATCTCTAATTAATCCCTACGATATGAAAAAGGCTATACCATTATCCATTTTAGCAGCAGTTATCCTAATGAGTTGTCAGAATGGAACAAAAAACGAGGATGAAATTACTATGCAGCAGAAAGTTAACGAATATGCTCCTGTAGAGTTTAAATCGGATATAAATCATTTGTCCGGGAATGAAAAGCAAATGCTACCATTGCTGTTTCAAGCCGCTAAAATTATGGACGATTTATATTGGTTACAAGCCTTTGGCAATAAGGATAAATTTTTAGCATCTATTTCGGATTCTGCTACGCGTGAATTTGCGCTTATAAACTACGGACCATGGGAACGGTTAAATGATAATAAGCCATTTGTTGAAGGTTATGGCGAAAAACCGTTGGGTGCACAATTTTATCCTACCGATATGACCCGTGAGGAGTTTGATGCGTTCGATGCTCCTGATAAGACCAGTCTTTATACTATAATCAAACGGGATGCAACTGGGAACCTTGTGTCGGTTCCTTACCATCAGGAGTATAAGGTTAAAATAGACAGCGCAGCAGATTTACTACGTCAGGCAGCTCAGTTTGCCGAGGATTCTGAACTTAAGCACTATTTGGCATTGAGAGCCGATGCTTTACAAACCGATGACTATTTTGAAAGCGATTTGGCTTGGATGGACATGAAAACCAATGATATTGATTTTGTAATAGGGCCTATCGAAAATTACGAAGATGCGTTGTTTAACTATAAGGCTTCGTATGAAGCATACGTCTTAATTAAAGATTTGGATTGGACTAGCAAAATTAGTCGTTTTGCAAAATTGCTACCAACATTGCAGTTGAGTTTACCTGTTGATAAGGAGTATAAAAGTGAAGTTCCAGGAATAGATTCCGATCTTGGCGTTTACGACGTAGTTTATTATGCGGGCGACTGCAATGCCGGGAGTAAAACTATTGCCATTAACTTACCGAACGATCCGCGCGTTCATTTACAAAAGGGAAGTCGAAAGCTTCAACTGAAGAATGCCATGATGGCTAAGTTCGATAAAATTTTACTGCCGATAGGAAACATGCTAATCGATAAGGATCAGCGTAGTCACATTAAGTTTGATGCGTTTTTCGAAAATGTAATGTTTCATGAAGTTGGTCACGGTCTTGGAATTAAGAACAGGATCGATGGTAAAGGTACGGTTCGGGAATCGCTAAAGGAGTTACACTCTGCTCTCGAAGAAGGTAAAGCTGATATTTTAGGACTATACATGGTTTCGCAGTTGGCAAAAATGGGCGAATTGCCGAACAAAGACATGATGGATAACTATGTTACCTTTGTTGCTGGAATATTCCGTTCTGTCCGTTTTGGTGCAGCTTCATCGCATGGCAAAGCAAACATGGTTTGTTTCAATTACCTAAAGGAGAGGGGTGCTTTTGAGCGAAATCCGGAAACCGGAACATATAAGGTAAATTTCAACGAAATGACCTTGGCAATGAATTCGCTTGCTCACGATATATTGGTATTTCAGGGAAATGGCGATTACGATGGAGTAAAAAAGTTATTCGAAGAAAAGGGATTTATTCCTGCTGAATTACAGTCCGATTTGGATAGGGTTGGGAAAGCAGATATTCCTAGAGACATTCGATGCATTCAAGGGATGAAAGTTCTTGGTTTGTAAATTGAAAGATTTGTACTGCTTTTGAAATTTAACTTAAAAAGGCTATTTTTAAATGGATACAATTACTTGTAATTCAAAGGATAAAACAATGAACCTTACTTTTAACTTTATTAAGTCGGTGTCGAACATATACGATGAAATGATCGATAACGGTTTTTCGGTAGTTTACTTAGGCGAGTTCAGCCATGAAATAACCAAAATGTTTACAACAATGGCGGAATCGGATATGGAAAAAAATAGCGAAGAACGCTCGGTACAGAGGAAGGTATATCATGTAATGGTAGAAACTCTTCAAAATATGAATAAGCATTCCGATGAAATTAAGGAGCGCAATATAGGCAATGGCTTATTTATTATTGGTAAAAAGCACGATACGTATTATGTGATAACATCGAATAAGGTTGCTTACGAGCATAAAGATCCTCTCGAAAGAGCCTTAATTACGGTTAATAATGCAACTCCGCAGGAATTAAAAGAAATGTACAAAAAGCAAATTCGAGAGGGGAGCCTTTCGGAGAAAGGGGGGGCTGGTTTAGGATTAATTGATATTGCTCGTAAGACAGGGGAAAAGTTAAACTACCAGTTTCTGCAACTCGACGATGAGAGTTTCTTTTTCATATTGAAGGTTGAAATTAATGCTCGTAAATTTTCAAAGGAATAGGTTCTGGAGTAGTATTAATGCGTAGGGTTCTACATAATTCTTTTAAATGCACCACCTTTCGATTGTTCTTTTCGCTGGTGGTGTTGTTTTTTCATGTAACGTATGCTAACGGTTCTATAGTAGAACCTCCTGATTCCGTTTTTACAAAAATTCGCAAGGATACTATTACGAAGCCAAAGGGGAAAAAGGTTCTTCAATCAAATAGCAAGTCTGTACAAAAGGTAATAAACTGGTTTACTAAAAAGGATATTTTAAGCGGACCTGAACGCTTTTACGAAGTAGAAGAGGCTCCGTTACAGTTTACGCCTTATGCAGGGAAAACGATTCAAAGCATAAAAGTAGTTAGGTTAAAACCTTTTGGATATAGGATAGAAGATACAACATATATTCCTCGTCGTTCTATACAAAAACTGGGAAATTCAACGCATATACTTACTTCCAAGCGACTTGTATTGAACTCGATTTTGTTTAAGGAAGGCGATAAGGTTAATGCCGTTGATTTTGCAGAAAGTGAACAACTGTTACGTGCCGGTTTCTATTTTGAAGATGTACGAATTATTCCGGAACTGGTGCAATCCGATACAAACAGCGTTCGGATTACAATAATTACAAAGGATGTATGGACCCTTTCTGCAGGGGTTCGTATTGATAATGCTAAGTCCAATCAAATTGCTTTGCAAGAGCGGAATATGGGGGGATATGGAGTGGGACTACTTGGTCGATTATACTACGATGCCGATAAACCGGGAAAGTGGGGATATTGGACAACAATACAGTTACCTTACATTGGAAAATCGTACATAGACGGGTCGTTGTGGTATCGTAGGGGGTTGGGTTACGATTCGTACTATTTAAATTTGAAACGTGATTTTTATTCTTCAAAGGCAAAGTATGCCTTTGGTGCAACCTACAGAAGCAGCTTGGAGCCTTACAGAATGATAACCAAGGATTCTATAATTTCGGTTAGTTATAAGTTAAGAGAAGCTTGGTTAGGGAGAACCTTTAGGGTTAGTAGAAGATCGCTGGTAAAACCACCAATAAATTTATCTATATCGGCAAAGGTTAGGAGTCTTGACTATTTTACATCTCCTGAAGTTGGAGCAGAGTCTAATCCTTACTTTCACAATGTAGAACAGCTGTTTGGTTCGGTAGCTCTTTCGAACCAATCCATTTTTCGTTCAAGTTTAATTTACTCGTTTGGTTCAACAGAAGATATTCCGGTGGGATTTAAGGTACAGGCTACATCGGGGATCGAGCGAAGTCAGTTTCAACGACGTTTCATGGTAGGTAGCGAAATGTCTGCTGCCGAGATTACTCCAGTTGGGTACCTATACCTGTCGATGAGGTTGGGTGGGTACTTGGCGGAGGGTCCTGCGTTAGAACAAGCGGAGATAAATATTCAGTCTAACTATATATCAAATTTGTTTTTTATTAATAATACGGGAATTCGTCAATTCCTTCGATTGAATTTTACAAGAGGAATATCCAGATTTGACGGGGAGAGGGAGTATATCGATTTGGAAAATAGAAGTGGCGTTAGAGGTTTATATACCAGAGAACTAATAGGTCAGGCTCGTTTTTTTGCAAATTTCGAAACAGTTGCCTATAGTCCTCATTACTTTTACGGATTCAGATCGGCTCTATTTTTATTTTGCGATCTTGGTTTGATAGGCCCGTCCAGCGATTTAATATACAATTTTCCTCTATATAGCGGTTTTGGTTTGGGCCTGAGATTGAAAAATGAGAGTTTAATTTTTCCAACTTTTTTAATTCGTTTTGGATATTATCCACGCATTCCAAGCGATGGGACTGTAGCGTACTGGTTGTTTTCTACGGAGCAAAGGCAACATTTTGAGGACTTTCGTATGAAAGAACCGGCATTGCTTTCTTTCGAATAAAATTTGATTTCGCCGAACTTTAATTATATTCGGATGTTTTACAAAATAAACAGACAATAAAATGAAAGTGATGGTTACCGGAGGAACCGGTTATATTGGTTCATGGGTAGTAAAACTATTATTAGAAAGAGGTCATGAGGTTTTTCTTTCTATTAGAGATTTATCTCATATTCAAAAGTACAGGCATATAGAAGATATTGAAAAGAAGCACAAGGGGAAATTGCATTTTTTTAAGGCCGATTTATTGCAAAATGGTTCCTTTGATGATGTTGCTAATCAGGTTGAGGCAATTATTCATATGGCTTCCCCGTTTACGCTTAGGTTTAAAGATCCTGTGAAGGATTTAATAGAGCCGGCTGTTAAGGGTACTAAGAATGTGCTAAGTGCGGCAAGTAGGTCAAAATCGGTTAAACGTGTTGTGTTAACATCGAGTATTGCTGCCGTTCATGGCGATAATATTGATATGAAGGAGCAACACTTGGAAGAGTTCTCCGAGGCACAATTCAATACCTCTAGTAGTCAATGGCATCAACCGTACTCATATTCAAAGGTTATGGCCGAGAAAGAGGCGTGGAAAATGTATAACGAGCAGGGTAAATGGAGTTTGGTGGTGATTAATCCAACGTTGGTAATGGGTCCTTCGTTATCGGAAACTTCGAATTCCGAAAGTTTGGCACTTATGCACGATATACTTACGGGAAAATATCGTTTTGGCGTTCCTAAAATATATTTTGGTTTTGTTGATGTAAGAGACGTGGCTATGGCGCATGTGCTAGCCCTTGAAAATAAATCGGTAAAAGGTCGGCATATTTTGGTTGAGCGGGTTGCTTCAATTATGGATATAACCAAAATTGTAGGTGAAAAATTTCCCAATAGGTTTAAACTTCCAAAGGTTGAGGTTCCCAAATTTTTACTTTACACGGTTGGTTGGGCCTTTGGCTTAACTGCCAAGTTTATAAAACGGAACGTGGGGTATAAAATCAAAATTAGTAGTAAAAAAAGTGTTCAAGATTTAGGTTTAACATACACACCGTTAGAGACTACAATTTGCGATATGGTTGAACAAATGGAATTAAATAAAAAGTAATCTAGTTAGTTTTAGGCATATTTCAGTGGTTTAAGATGAGAAGAAATAGTGTTTTTATAACATTTTTTAAGTTGATATATCTTTTTGTTTTTGAACCAAATTCATTGAATTATCGTAATATTCATTTTCCCCATATTTGTATCCAAAGTGAGATTACATTTTTTTAAATCTTCCAGTTTAAGTTTGGTTTTTAGGTCGTTAAAGTACAGAAATTATCAACTTTACTTTAGCGGACAAAGTTTATCGCTTATTGGGACATGGATACAACGAATTGCAACACCATGGCTGGTGTATCGTCTTACCGGATCGACGTTTTTATTGGGAGTGGTTGGCTTTGCCGGACAAATTCCAACATTCCTTTTAGCGCCATTTGCCGGAGTACTTATTGATAGGTGGAATCGGTATTACATACTTATTGCAACGCAAATATTGGCTATGTTACAGGCTTTTGCGCTAGCAATCCTTTTCTTTTTAGGGATAATAAAGGTTTGGGAAATTATTGCTCTTAGCATTGTTCTTGGGTTGATTAACGCTTTCGATTCTCCGACTAGGCAGTCATTATTAGTGAAATTGGTTGATAAAAAGGAAGATTTAGGAAATGCTATCGCATTGAATTCAACCATGGTAAATGGTGCAAGGCTAATAGGGCCATCGGTTGCAGGTGTGCTTATTGCAGCTACAGGAGAAGGAACCTGCTTTTTTATTAATGGAATAAGTTACTTTTTTGTTATCATCTCTCTTTTGTTTATGAAAATACATTTTCCTCCCGATGTTAGGAAAAAGTATAATGTATTTAAGTCGTTAAGGGATGGATTTTCATACACGTTTGGCTTTATGCCCATAAAGTCGATAATTCTTTTGTTAGCTCTTGTTAGTTTAATGGGAATGCCCTATACCGTTTTAATGCCGGTTTTTGCCAAAGAAATTTTACATGGAGGTGCTCATACTTTTGGATTTTTAATGGGAGCTTCGGGTGTAGGCGCTTTAGTAGGAGCATTCTTTTTAGCTTCGCGAAAAACGGCTGCAGGGTTAGAGCGTTTATTACCTGTTGCTGCCATAATATTTGGAGTTGGACTGATTTCGTTTGCTCTTTCACGACACATGGCTCTTTCTGTTATGTTAATGGTAGTTGTTGGCCTTGGCATGATGCTTCAAATGGCATCCAGTAATACCGTAATTCAAACTATTGTTGACGAGGAAATGCGAGGAAGGGTAATGAGTTTTTATACTATGGCATTTATGGGAACGGCTCCAATTGGTAGTCTTTTTGCGGGAAGTGTTGCAAGTTTGCTAAATGTTCCAATAACCATAATAATTGGAGGTGTGGCATGTATTGCAGGAGGAATATTTTTTGCCAGCAAACTGAAAAAGTTAGAAACTTTTATTAAGCCTATTTATATGAAGTTGGGATTAATTTCTAAGTGACTTATTGTTCGAATAAAGTTGCAAGAACTTAATATGATTTAGTATAAGGTTTGCAATATATTAAGTGAATATTTTCTCTGAAATTTACCATTCTACAATTTTCTCCAAAACGAATAAAATGGCTACCTTTCGTTCGCGAATCAAACACTATTTATGGGTTGGGTAAAAGTTTAAAATGATGCAAAGTAGATTTATCGATTTTATAAAGGAGAAAAATTTAATTACAAAGGACGATGCTATTCTTCTAGGTGTTAGTGGAGGAATAGATTCGATGACAATGCTATACTTATTTCAAAAGGCTGGTTTTAAGATAGGTGTGGCGCATTGTAATTTTAACCTTCGTGGGGAGGAGGCCGATGGTGACGAGTTGTTTGTTAAGCGTTATTGCTTATTAAACGGCATTGCACTTCATTCTATAAAATTCGATACAAAACAGTACGCTCACGAGAATAAACTCTCTATTCAGGTTGCTGCTCGTGAGTTGCGTTATGCGTACTTCGACGAAATTTGCAAGGAGCACAAATATACAAAGGTTGCCATTGCCCATAATTTGAACGATGTAACCGAAACGGTTTTGCTTAACTTAACCCGAGGAACGGGAATTAAAGGGTTAACCGGTATAAAAGCCATTAATGGGAATATCATTCGTCCGCTTCTATTCGCCACAAGGCAAGAAATTGTTGAGTTTGCCAAAAATAATGGCATCAAGTTTAGAGAAGATTCTTCTAATGCAACCATAAAATATAAGCGTAACTTTATTCGACATAAAATTATTCCTGAATTGCGGCACCTAAACCCTTCGGTTGATAGGGCAATTGCCGATACGGCAAACCATTTGCAGGAAGTGGAATGGCTTGTGGAAGAGCAGTTAAAAAGTATTAGGGAAAGGGTGGTATCTCGAAAGGATAACGAAATTTTATTTTCGGTGAGTGCGTTAAATGAAGAACGAAGCGCTAAGTTTTTCTTGGTAGAGGAATTGGCTCCGTTTGGTTTTTCGCCATCAACAGCCAGCGCTGTTGTCGATTTGGTAAATGCCGAAACAGGTAAAAGAATTGAGTCGGCAACGCATGTTCTTTACAAGGATAGGGAATTCCTTGTGCTTACTCCTATTCCGGAGAAAGAGGTTTTCGTTGCTGAGATTGATGAAACTACAGAGTTTATAGAAGATCCGCTAAGGATGAAGGTTGAGGTTATTGACGAGCCGTCGGGTGTTGTGGTCGAAAAAGATCCTGATGTTGCCTTTCTCGATTATGGCAAGCTATCGTTTCCGTTAACATTGCGCAAGTGGCAGCCTGGTGACAAATTCATTCCCTTTGGGATGAAAGGGTATAAAAAAATTAGCGATTTCTTAGTTGATATAAAAGTTGCGGCTAATCAAAAGAACAGCGTAATGGTACTCGTTTCGGAAAACGAAATTATCTGGGTAGTGGGATATCGAATAGACGACAGGTATAAAATAGGTGCCAATTCGAAGAAGGTATTAAAAGTAACGTTGGAGCAATAGGTTATCCTTCTATATCGCTTAACTCTAGCCATCGCATTTCCTTATTTTCAAGTAACTTTGAAACTTCGGAGTAGCGGTTCGATTTTTTCACTAATTCTTCGTTATTAAGGGTTCCGCTGCTAAGGTGTTTTTCCAGTTCGGATTTTTCCTTTTCCAGCGTTTCAATGTCTTTTGTTAGTTGTTCCAGCTCCTTTTTTTGAGCGTATGTTAACTTGGGTTTTTGATTCTTAACTGTTTTTGTTTCAATTGAGGGTTTGTTTGGTTGCAATTCTTTTTCTCTTTTCTTTTCTTCGTTAAGTTCCCAAGTTCGGTATTCTGTATAAGAACCCGGAAAACCGCTAACTTCACCATTCCCTTCAAAAATAAGCAAGCCATCTACAACCTTATCCATAAAATACCTATCGTGCGAAACTATGATTACTACTCCCGGAAAGTTACCGAGGTAGTCTTCCAGAATATTTAGCGTGAAAATGTCAAGGTCATTCGTAGGCTCGTCCAGTATTAAGAAGTTGGGATTTTGCATTAAAATGGTAAGTAGGTATAACCGGCGCTTTTCTCCGCCGCTGAGTTTTCGAACGTAAGTATATTGCTTATCGGGTGGAAACAAAAACATGTTGAGTAGTTGAGACGCTGTAATGGTTTTGCCATTGGCGAGCGTAACCACTTCGGCAATATTTTTTATTACGTTAAGAACTTTGGCATCATCGGGAATATTCATGCCTTCCTGCCTGTAGTATCCTGTGACTATGGTTGAGCCCAAATCGATTGTTCCGCTGTCAGGTGCGAGGCTTCCTGTTATCAGGTTTAAAAAGGTGGTTTTGCCTGTTCCGTTTTGCCCTATAATGCCTAACCGTTCAAAACGGTTAAAGGTATATGTAAAATCCTTTAGGATAACCTTATCGCCAAACGATTTGCTTAGATCTTTAATTTCAAGTATTTTTTTCCCAAGTCGCGATGCGCTAACGTTAATGGATATATCTTTTCTGTCGAATTGCTGTTGGGCTGTTTCGCGAAGTTTATAAAAGGCATCAATTCTGTACTTTGCCTTGGTGCCTCTTGCCTGTGGCATTCGCCTCATCCATTCGGTTTCCCGTCTGAGCAGGTTGTTGGCTTTTTCAACCTCGGCAGTTTTGGCACTAATTCGTTCCTCCCGTTTTTCGATATAGTAACTGTAGTTTCCGGCATACTGATACACATTTTTTTGATCCATTTCAATAATGTCGGTACAAACTCTATCCAAAAAGTAACGATCGTGTGTTACCATTAACAAGGTTCGTTGATTTCGCGTAAGGAAATCTTCCAGCCACTCCACCATTTCAAGGTCTAGGTGGTTTGTTGGTTCGTCGAGTATTAAAATGTCGGGATCTTCAATTAGTACCGAAGCCAATGCAACGCGCTTTTGTTGCCCTCCTGAAAGTGTCGATATGGATTGCGTGAAGTTATCGATTTTTAAAATGGACAAAATTTGCTTTGCTTTTACTTCCCTTTCCCAAACGGACAGCCTGTCCATTTCGTCCATGGCATGTTGCATCAACTGTTTATCGTTCGATAAAATGGCGTTTTCGTAATTTCGAATGGCTACCGATACATCATCGTTGGAGTTAAAAACGCAATTCAGTATCGTTGCCTTTTCGTCCAAAAGGGTGATTTGTGGCAGATAGCTTACCTTTATGTTGTTGCGATATGTAACCGATCCGGAATCGGGGGTGTCTTTTTCGGCTAAAATATTAAGCAAGGTGGATTTTCCCGTTCCGTTTTGGGCAATTAACGCGGTTCGTTGTCCCTGAAAAAGACTTAACGATACATTCCGAAGGACTTCTAGGTCGCCAAACGATTTGCAGATGTTTTCTGCCTGAAGGTAAATATTAGCCAATTTTATTGTGATTTTTCGATTTGAGCAGCAAAGTTAACATACAAAAGTTAATAGTTTACGTTGAATTGTCACATAAAAATAATATCCCGACATTAATCTCGTTTCATGGCTGTTGGGTGTGGTTAACGGTTATCTTTTAACTATTTTTGTTACTAAATAAAACTTGCTTTTAAATGATTTCGAAGAAGAAACTTTACAAACGCGTAATCGAGTATTTTAGCGAAACTCGTCCAATGGCCGAAACGGAATTACACTATAAAACACCTTACGAGTTGCTTGTTGCTGTTATACTTAGCGCCCAGTGCACCGATAAAAGGGTTAATGTTATAACGCCAGATTTTTTTGAGCGATTTCCAAACCCCGAAGCCTTGTCTAAGGCTAAAGTTGAAGATATTTTTGAGTTGATTAAAAGTTGCTCGTATCCGAACAATAAGGCTAAAAATCTTTCGGGAATGGCCAAAACGCTGATAAGCGATTTTAATGGTGTTGTTCCGTCCGATATGGATTTGTTGCAAAAGCTCCCGGGAGTAGGACGTAAAACGGCCAATGTAATGTTATCGGTAGCCTTTGATAAACCGGCTATGGCTGTAGATACGCATGTTTTTAGGGTTTCGCACCGTTTGGGATTAGTTAGTAATGCCACAACTCCGTTGGCCGTGGAAAAGCAGCTGGTCGAAAATTTCCCCGAAGAGTTGCTTCCAAAAGCACACCATTGGCTGATACTTCATGGCAGGTATGTTTGTACTGCCCGAAATCCCAAATGTTCAGAGTGCGGTTTAACGGATGTATGTTTGTATTTTAGTCAACAAAAAAGTCCTAAGGCAGATTAAATGAAAAAACTTAAGGAATATCCTCAAGTCTTATTTTTAGGAGTGGTAATTGTTCTATCGTTACTTTTTTATAACGGTTTCTCGGATTTGACAAGGCTTCCCATGGGAATTCACCAGTGGAAGCAAAGTATGAATTTTTCTATTGCCAAAAATTTATCGGATAGCAGCGCCAGTTTTTTTCATCCGGCAATGGATAATTTGTTCAACTCGGACAATACAGGTAGGCTGGTTCTCGAGTTTCCCGTTATTCATTGGTTGGCATCTTTTTTCATGCCAACATTTCCGTTTGCTTTCAGGATTATAACATTCATCATACTGTTAGCAGGAATTTTCCTTGTTTTTCGTTTGGTTTACACTATTTTAAACGATTATGTTCTTTCGTCCTTGGTAGTTCTGCTTTTCTTTACCATTCCAATCATTATTTTTTATGGAGCAAGTTACCTGGTTGATGTCCCTGCAATGATGTTTGGAATAGCGGCGGTATATTTTTGGGAGCAGTATAGGTCAAAGTTAAGGAGTTCGTACTTCATTTATGGAGCAATACTATTTACGCTATCAGGGTTGCTCCGGTTGCCTGTGCTTATTTTTCCATTGGCATATTTTGGAGGAATACTTCTCACTAAATTTAAGCAAGGAGTAAAAGTTCTTTTGTGGTTATTGCCCTCGTTTGCAATTATTTTTGTGTGGTATTTCTATGTGAAAAAGGTAAATACTTACTACGTTTCGTACCCACCTATCGAGACTTATTTTTTTCTATCTCCGGATAAAATAAAATCTACATGGAAGGCCATTGACGATTTTATGGTTTACCAGTTAGGATTTGTAAACAGATTCGTATTTCTTTATCTATTAGGGTTTGTTGCCTTTATTGTTTATAGGAAAAGCATAAATAGATTTTGGTTTCGGGTTTTTATTGTTAGCGCAATAGGCTCAACCGTTTACTTTTTGCTTTGGTTTGGAATATTTGAGCAACACGATTATTATATAATTCCTATTCTTCCAACAATCTTACTTTTTTGGTTGAATATTGCCATAGTCATGGCAAAGGTGTTGCCACGTCGAGTGGTTGTACTTGTGTTTACACTTGCCGTTCTGCTGAATGTCATAAACGAGTACGATAATATTCAGTTACGAAACTTTCATTCCCGTGTGGGGTGGACTAATTTTATGAGTGGAAATATAGAATCGGGAGTTCATTTTTATTTCAGAGACGAAGACTATAATAAGTGGGCGCAAATTAGGGAGATGTCGCCGTTTAGCGGTAGTAAGATATTGAAGGATAACGGTATTGTAAGTGGCGATACGGTTATATGCAATTTCGACTATTCTCCTTCATATTCCTTATCCATATTAAACTTGAAAGGCTGGTCGTTGTATAATTCCCGATTACAATCTCTTGCCGATTACAAAAGGTATATCGGACAAGGTGCAAAATATTTAATTTCATTACGAAACGAGAATACGCTTGCAGATAGTTTAGACAACACTACGCTTAAAAAGCATTTGCGTTTTAGGTATAAAAATATTGAAGTTTACTACATTGGCGATATAAAATAACCCCTCAAGTTTCTTGAGGAGTTATTTTTTTAGTTCAGTTTCGTTAGAATTTGTATATAAATCCAACGGTAATATTTCCGAGCGTAACCACATTGTCGGAGTTGGCTCCAAACCCGAAATAGTTAGTTATATCTTTGTCTCCATTTAATTTTTCGGTAATTCGGTAGAAGTTAAAACTTAACATGTTAAGCGAAGCGTTTAGTTCAACATGATTGTTTAGTGCGTATGCTACTCCTGGTGTTACACCTAACGATATGGTGGTGTATTTAGGCCCGTTTGTGGTAGTTGAACCCGTTTTTGTTTTTTCTGCGCTAAAGGAAAGTCCGGCAGCAGCTTGTCCGTATAAGGAGAATTTGTTAAACGAAAAGGCGTAGTAGCGTGCAAATGGGACAATGCCGATGGTTGAGGTTCTGTCAGTTACATCTGTCGTGGGATTGTTGGTGTTGTTAATGGTATAGCTTACCTGAGCGCCAACCATTAACTTTTCGGAAAGGTATATTCCGCCTTTTGGTGCAATTTGGAAAGCGGTTGTTTTTGTTTTATCGGTAGTTGTGTTTCCCGTTTCTGTTTTTCCTCCGTTGAAACTAAAGTTTATACTTCCGCCTGCAAAGTATTGTGCAAAAGCACCTGTAAATGGCATTAAAGCCAACGATAGTAAAATGAATACTTTTTTCATGCTGAATAGTTTTAAGTTATTGAAAATTAGTTGTAAACGCTAATAATTTAAAATGGAATAGAGATGCAATTATACAAGTTTAATTTTTTGTTCCTTGGTGTATTTAACAATGTTTGTACCAAAACTCAAGAAATTTTGACTAACCTATAATGGGGTAAAACTACATTACAGCGTAATTTGTTCAAATAGTGATAGAAAAGAAAGGATTGCCTTAAAATAAAAAGGCCAATCCTATTGGATTAGCCTTTTGTGACCCCGGCGGGATTCAAACCCACGACTTTCAGAACCGGAATCTGACGTTCTATTCAGCTGAACTACGGGGCCTAAAATTCCTGCAAAGATAGTTGAGTTATCTTTCTTTTGCAACATCAATATTTTGCAAATGTTTTGAAAGTTTTACTTTTTGTTGAATGTGGTGATAGTTAAATTTATAGGTCGAATTAATGCTGAAATGACGTGAGTTCGATATAAGATGTCATTCCGAACTTGTCGAGGAATCTATCTTGATAGAATACAGATGTTTAGACTTCGTTTAATATGATAATACAATTTTTTTATTGCTTAAAACCAAATGTTTATTCTTATATCGAATTCACGTTAAAATGAATATAATTTTAGCGTATCTGCTTCTCGTTGGCTATATTTGTATTAACCCAAAATTATTTTCAATGAGAATTATTAAAGTAACCGTTGTAACGCTACTAACCTTGCTTTGCTTTGGCGTGAAGTCTCAGGTTGTATTCTTTATAGATTCGTTACCTGCAAATACCCCCGATGAGGATTCTATTTTTATGGCATCTTCGTTGAATGGTTGGCAACCTCACGACAATACTTTTTTGTTTCAAGAAGCAGAAAATGGCAAGTATCGGTTAGTTGTTAATGCGGTGAAGGATACGTTTGAGTATAAAATTTGCCGTGGCGATTGGAAAAAAGTCGAGGTTTTGGGTGATGGAAGAGATGTTGATAACAGAATATATTTTCCCGATGTCGATACGGTTAGAGTTAAAGTCCATGGTTGGCGCGATTTAATGCCTAAGGCCAAAATAAAATCAACTGCCGGTAAAAACGTTCGGTTTATGCCTACCAGCATCGAAATGCCGGAGTTGGAACGAAGAAGGACTATTGTTCTTTACCTTCCTCCAAACTATTTTAAGAGCAACTATTTCCCGGTGATTTACATGCAGGATGGTCAAAACTTGTTCGACGATGCTACTGCGTTTGCTGGGGAATGGCATGTGGACGAGATTATGGATAGCCTTTATACATATCGGGGCTTTGCTGCCATTGTTGTTGGAATATATAACGGGGGCGACGAAAGGTTGAACGAGTACTCGCCATGGCGAAACGATTCGTTAGGTTTTGGTGGCGATGGCGATAAGTATGTCGATTTTGTTGTTAAAACGCTAAAGCCGTTTATCGACGAGCATTACCGTACCGATCCCAGGGCAGAAAGTACGGTAATAATGGGAAGTTCTATGGGTGGATTAATATCGCTTTATACGGTACTTGAGCATCCTAAAAAGTTTGGTAAGTCTGCCATATTTTCGCCATCTATGTGGTTTTCGCCAAATGTTTGGGAATTTCTTTCCAAGGTAAAGCCCAAAGGAAATCAAAAAATGTATTTTTATGGAGGAGAAAAAGAGGGTGAGAATAACGAAATGGTTGAGGCATTGGATAGTGTAAAAAGTGTTTTAAAGGGTAGAGGCTTTGATGTGGATAATGATTTGAAGTTTGTTACTCAGCCAGATGGTCGGCATAGTGAGTTTTATTGGAGTAGGGAATTTCCAGAAGCAGTAAAGTTCCTTTTTAATTTAAAATAATAGTAAATAAAAATTTAATCAACCTAACACATTTAAAATTATGGAAAAGAAATATGCCGGTTTTTGGTGGCGATTTATTGCATACCTATTGGATACTGTTATTATTAACACAGTGCTGTCAATATTTATTATACCTATAATGGCATTATTAGGCTTTACGGCATTCAAAGCATCATCATATAATTTTTCTGAGGCCGATGCTCTTGGAATGGTTGGAGTCGTCACGGGATTTGTACTGCTGTTTATAATGCTGGCTCTTGTTGCCGGATGGCTGTATTTTGCATTAATGGAATCGTCCAAATACCAGGGAACTATTGGAAAAATTGCCATTGGGTTAATTGTAACCGACATGGACGGCAATAAAATATCCTTTGCTCGGGCAACCGGAAGGTATTTTGGCAAGTTCATTTCCGGTATAATTTTAGATATAGGCTACTTTATGGCCGGATTTACCGAGAAGAAACAAGCTTTACATGATATGCTGGCCAGTACATTGGTTTGGAAAAAATAAGATGTATTGGGAAAAGGGAAAGGGTGGTTTTATACCACCCTTTGCTATATGGATGTTTCCCGTTTTTACTGAATTGTTTCAACCTTGAATCCAAGGTTTTTAAGTTCGTCCCAAAGGGCAGGGTAAATTTTGTTTGTTACCCAAGGGTTTCCAATCTTTTCATCAATACCAATAACCGATAGCGCTGCCAATGTCATGGCAATGTGACAGTTTGAGTGGGTATCGAATGCCACGCTTTTCATTTTATGTAATTTCGATTTTCCATCGAATTCGGCAATGAGCGAATTATCCTCCTGAAAAACTTTTAAGTTACACCCAATTCGAGATAGTTCTTCGGCAAGGTTATTTAGAATTTCTTCGCTTTTATCCGAAATATTTTGTAATCCCGATAAGCGAAAGGGAACATTATTTCCCACGCATGTCGCAATAAGTGGAAATACTAAATTGGGCGAATGTTTTAAGTCTTGTACAAACTTGTTGGTTAATTTTCCTTTCTTCTTAATAGTAACATAATCGTCAAAAACTTGTGTGCTTACACCAAGTTGCAGGAAAAGTTCCTTTGCTGCAATTTCAGGCTGAAAGCTGTCTGGTTTAACCTTATGCAAGGTTAATTTCCCTTTCTTGGAGAGCGCAACAAGCGAGTACCAGAAGCTGGCTTGCAGCCAATCGGATTCAATGGTCAATTCGGAACCATCGATAATTTCACGTTCTATAAGTGTTTCGTCGATATTCCAATCGGTATTCAGTCCTAAAAATTGTAAAGCCCGCAGCGTTATTTGTATGTAACCTTGCTCATGAATTCGATTATAGAATTCGTGGGCTTGCTCCATGCTTATCGAAGGATTAAGTAAAAGTTTAGCCTCGAATATTTTACTGTTTATGGAACCTTCAACTCTAATAATTGGACCATTAAAATTTCGTCCGGTTAAACGAAAAGGCGGTTTCCCTTCTCGTTCTTCGAACCGAACGGTTAACCCGTTTTGCTGAAGGAGTTTTACAATTTTTTGTGTTGAATTATTGTCCTTTAATATTTTGGATGTGGATAGAATCCATTCACCGCCAAAGTAGTTTATGAATGAACGGATATGCCTGATTGCTTTAGCCGATGAGCCACGATTTTTCCTTATACCTGTTTTTAGTAGATCTTTGTCGAGAATATTGGCATCCTCGGTGTCGGTTGTAAGCCTTTGGCTTAGATTATTGCTTCTAAGCACACGTATTATAATATATCTATGATTTGTTGGCTTTGACGGTTGAAGATTAATTTCGCCACTTATTGTTGGCTCGGATTTCGATAAAGCATAGGTAATCATGATTTATTGTTTAAGTAAAATTATTAGTCCCAAATTTATGTCGAAAAAAGTTATTTAAGGTTATTTTTAAGTGTATCGCTTAGTCCCATCCATCCTATGTCATACGAAAGTTTCCCGGCCATACTAACGCTAATGCTTCCCGTTTCTTCGGAAACGGCAATGGCTATACAATCGGAAATTTCTGTAATTCCCAAGGCAGCTTTGTGTCGCAAACCGTAATGTGCCGGTACGTTCAACTTATCGGTAACCGGTAAAACACATCGTACAGCGTAAATTTTATCGTCTATAATTATTGCAGCGCCATCGTGCATGGGGCTATTTTTAAAAAATATACTTTCGAGTAACCGTGCGGATGTGTCGGCTTTAATAATATCGCCGGTATCGGCATAAACCTGCAAATCGGTTTTGCGACCAATAACAATAAGCGCGCCCGTTTTATTCTCGGCCATATTCCGACAGGCCTTAACAATGGCATCTATTTTAACAGGGCTTTTGGAGTGCTTTTCGTTAGGGAAAAAGAAACTTTCAATTTTTAGCCGGCGTTGATTCATGTATCGGCTACCAATAAAGAGTAGAAATTTTCTGACTTCCTGTTGAAATACAATAAGTAGCGCCAGCACTCCAACCCCAATTATTTGCCCGAGAATGGAGCCTAGCAGTTCCATGTTCAGAGCCTTAACTATTAGCCATATCACGTATAGAATTACTATTCCGGCAAATATGTTTATTGCAATAGTTCCCCTTATTAGCATGTAGAGCTGGTAAAGCAAAAATGCAACAAGAAAAATATCAATAATGTCGAGTATTCGGATAGTAATAAATAGATTCATATTTTAATGGTTACAGGTACTGAAACTCTGGCTGGTTTTTGTATATATCCACCAATTTAACGCATTCAACGGCTTCCTGAACATCGTGGACTCTGAGTATATTTGCCCCGTTAAGCAGCGCAATAGTATTCAGTATTGAAGTTCCGTTTAGGCTACCCTTTGGTGTAGTATTCAGCGTTTTAAATATCATCGATTTTCTTGATAGTCCGATAAGAATTGGCAATTCAAAGAGTTTGAAAGCATCAAGATTTTTAAGTAGCGTGTAGTTATGATTTATTGTTTTTCCGAATCCTAACCCCGGATCTATAATAATATCGTTTACCCCCAGCGTTTTTAGTTTTTCAACTTTTTCGTTTAAGTAAAGAAGTATGTCCTGAACTACATTGTTATAGGTTGGGTTTTGCTGCATGTTTTGTGGCGTGCCCTGCATGTGCATGATAATGTAGGGTACTTTAAGGTCGGCTATAGTTTCGAACATTTTACTGTCGAGGTCTCCTGCCGATATGTCGTTTATAATGTCCACGGCAAAATCTTTTACCATTCGTCTGGCAACACCGGAACGGAACGTGTCGATGGAAATAACAGCATCGGGGAATTTTTTACGTATAGATCCAATGGCCATGTTTAACCTTTTCAGCTCCTTTTCCTCCGAAACCATTTCGACTCCCGGGCGAGTAGAACAAGCCCCAACATCAATAATGGCAGCCCCTTGGGTTAACATTTTCCCGGCTCTGTGAGTAATGCCATGCTTGGTTTTGCAACGACTTTGGGCAAAAAAAGAATTATGGGTTACGTTTATAATTCCCATAATTAAAGGCTTTTCAATGTTAATTAATTTGCCATTGCTTGCTAGCGTTTTCCTTGTTTTAATAAATGACGGTAATGGTTCCATTTTTTTCTATCTTTCGGATGTTTTAAGCCGGATAAATTTACAAAGTTTTTGTCCATTATTGGTTAAAATGTTTTTTTTGAAAAATCTAAAATGATTTTAGGATGGCTTTAATTGTAATCGAAGGTTTGGATGGGGCTGGAAAATCGACACAGATTAGCCTAATTAGCAACTTTTTAAACAAGCAAGGGGTTAGTACGGAGTACTTACATTTTCCTAGGTTAAACGCTCCATTTTTTGGTGAGTTGATTTCGCGCTTTTTGCGGGGAGAGTTAGGCAATATCGATCAGGTGGACCCATATGTTGTTGCAATGCTGTACGCTGCCGATAGGATGGATGCTTCCGAAACAATTAAAGGGTGGTTGAATGTTGGAAAAATGGTATTACTCGATAGGTATGTTTATTCGAATATTGCATTCCAGTGCGCAAAAATCGGCAGTAAGCAGGATGCCGATAAGTTGCGTAATTGGATATTTCAGCTGGAATACGACCGGTTTAAAATTCCTAAACCCGATTTGAACATTTTTCTGGATGTTCCGTTTGATTTTACCAAGAAACGTTTGAGCGAAAAAAGGGTAGGCGAGGACAGGTCGTATTTACAGGGAAAGGACGATATTCATGAAAAGGATTTATCGTTTCAGGAGCGAGTCCGTCAGGTTTACCTTTCACAGGAACCTATCGATCAGTCGTTTAAAATTATAAACTGTTGCGATGCGCATGGCGAAATGCACAAGCCCGAAACCATTTTTAACGCCATTATAAGCGTTATAAACGCCAATAATCTTTACTAATTCAAGTAAATTATTATCAAAATTTTTAACTTAGACTAAAATTTTAGGAATAAGAAGTTTCTGTTTTTTATTCGGGAAGAAAACAATTGAATATTTTGATTTGTAGTATGATGGGGCGTTGGTATGTAGATTAGATTTTTAACTAAATAAAATGTTATACCATGAAAAAGTTACTAGTTTTTTGTCGTTATCTGTTAGCAGTAGTGTTCATTTTTTCGGGATTTGTAAAAGGTGTCGATCCGCTAGGTTCGGCATATAAATTTCACGATTATTTTATGGCTTTTCACATGGAGTTTTTACTACCGTTAACTTTAACTTTTTCAATTATACAAAGTGCCATAGAACTATTTGCAGGTTTGTTGTTGCTATTTAATGTTTTGCCTCGATTTGCAACTTGGGTAACTTTTCTTTTCATGGTAGTATTTACCCCGTTAACGTTGGGGTTAGCCATTTTTAATCCGGTTTCGGATTGTGGTTGCTTTGGCGATGCCATTCATTTATCGAATTGGCAAACTTTCTTTAAGAATCTTGTATTCTTTACAGCAGCATTATTGTTGTTCCTAAAACGAGGCGATTTAAAAGCATCGCATTCGGGTGTTAAGCAGTTGTTCTTATTTGTTGTGTTGCTGTTTATTTCGGTTGTTCCTATTTATCATGGATATAACCACTTGCCGTTATTCGATTTTCGTCCATACCATGTTGGTGTTAATATGTACCAGTCGATGATTATTCCCGATAATGCTCCGGCCGATGAGTATAAAACAATTTTGTACTACCAGAAGGATGGCAAAGAGAAGAAGTTTGATGAAACGAATTACCCTTGGAACGATTCCACTTGGACATTTGTAAATTCGGAATCGATACTTGTGAAGCGTGGGTACGAAGCGCCAATACACAATTTCAGTTTAACCACTGTAGATGGTTTGGATGTTACCGATTCGCTAACCCAAACTAAAGGATACTCCTTCTTGGTTGTTTCGCCATGGTTAAGTAAGGTAAGTGATAAGGCAATTTCGGAGTTAGCAAATGTTTATAAGTATTCTCAGGAAAAGGGGTATAAGTTTTTCTGGGCAACGGCAAGTTCTACTGACGAAATAGCAAATGTTACGGGTAAAACGGGAATTCCATTTCCGTTTGTTCAGGCCGATGAGGTTACCCTTAAAACTATTGTTCGGGCAAATCCGGGGTTGCTTTTGGTGTACGACGGAACAATAGTAGGGAAATGGCATTGGAAGGATATTCCCAATTTCAGGAATAAGCCCGACTTGCTTTCGGCATCTGTAATGCAGTTACAACATTGTTCAAATGCTAGAATGTCGTATTTGCTGATAGTTTCGTTACTTTTGCTGTTAGTTGTTGTTTGTAAGTGGAAGTAAATTCAATAATTAAGTTTGATATTTTTAAATGATTAAGTATGAATCGAAAACTTGTTAGTTTAATTTTAGGAATATTCCTGTTTTTACTGGCCGGGAATTCTGTTGCCGATGAGGGGATGTGGATGATTAATTTGGTTAGTAAAAACATTAACGCCATGCAAACTCTGGGTTTAAAGTTAACCGCAGAGGATATTTACAGCATTAACCACTCCAGTTTAAAGGATGCAATTGTGCAGTTCGACGATGGTAGTTGTACGGCTGAGTTGGTTTCGGCAAAGGGAATGTTTTTTACAAATCACCATTGTGGAGTTGATGCTGTTCAATCGCTTAGCACGGTTTCGAATAACCTGTTAGAGAATGGGTACTGGGCAGGTTCGCTTAGCGAGGAATTGCCTGTTGAAGGTAAAACTGCCTTGATTTTGGTAGGGGTAGAGGATATTACTTCACAAGTGTTCGATTCGGTTGCTTCCGGATTCGATAACGAGGCGTATTTCAACCGCATAAACGAGGTGATGGATAAAATTCAGGAGGAAAATAATGTTAAGACTGGATTATATACTGTTGTTCGTCCGTTTTTCAACTATAATCAGTTTTTTAAATTTACTTACGAACGTTACCTCGATGTTAGGTTAGTTGGTGTTCCGCCTACTTCTATCGGTAATTTTGGAGGAGATGTCGATAACTGGCATTGGCCAAGGCATACGGGTGATTTTTGCATCTTTCGAATTTATACAGGTCCCGATGGAAAACCGGCACCATACAGTACCCGTAATATTCCATATAAGTCGAAAAAGTTTTTAAAAATAAGCCTCGATGGTGTTAACGAAGGCGATTTTGCAATGATTATCGGGTATCCCGGGCGAACATTCAGGTATGCAACTTCATACGAGGCTCAGTATAACCGTGATGTTGTGGCAGATTATAAACGTAATGTTTGGGGACGGTTTATTAATATTATTAAGGAAGCCCGCGATAATGACCCTAAAGCAAAGGTTGACTATACCGAAAAGCACGATTATCTGGTAAACTTTTACCAAAAGGATGTTTGGCAGGCAGAGTCGATGTCTCGCTTTAATGTAGTGGAACGGTTAAAGGAGAGGGAAGATAGCCTGCGTAGTTGGGTAAATCAAAATCCGTCGCAGCGGAGCCGGTATATATCGGCAATACCGGTTGCTAAAGGTTATTTCGATGTAGCCACTGCTAATAAATGGGAAGCAGTGGAGAATTCCATGTCGGCAATGTCCTTTTTTCCGGTAGATGTTTATAAGCATCTTGATGCAGCAACCGATTTGCTTAGCGCAATTTATATGCAAGGTAAACCTTACGGAAAGTTTGAGTTCTGGAAAACCGATCATATTCGTAAGGCTGCTCGGGAATTAAAGCCTCATATTCCCGATGTTTTTAAAAATTACCATTACGATACCGATATGAAGTTGTACATAACCGCATTTGGCAACTTTTTGGAGAATACCGGAAGTTTATCGAATATGGGCTTGTTGAATGCAATAAAGAAGGTGGATAAAATTAATGAGTTATATCCTTACTATATCGAAGGTTTTTATAAACGGTCGTATTTTACTTCATCGGAAAACCTGTCGAAGTTGGTTAAATATCCATATATGGATTCGCTGTTAAAAGATCCTTTGTTTATTCTATACCATAACTATAGGGGCGTTTGGGACTCAATATATCCGATAATGGCAAAATCGCAGGCCGATTTCAACAGGGCTATGCAGTTATATACTAAGGGAATAATGGAAATGAATTCGGGAAAATTGCTTTACCCGGATGCCAATTCAACTATGCGGCTTACGTATGGTAAGGTAGTTGGATATAAGCCTGCCGATGGTTTATACTATAAACCGTTTACAACGCTTGATGGTGTTATGGATAAAGAAAATCCTAACGAGGATGTTTTTATTGTTCCTCAAAAGTTGAAAGAGTTGTGGAGAAATAAGGATTATGGACGATATGGCAAGGATGGTGTGATGCCGGTTTGTTTCCTAACAGATAACGACATAACTGGTGGAAATTCGGGAAGCCCGGTGCTAAATGCCGAAGGAGAGTTAATAGGGCTTGCCTTTGACGGCAATTCCGAGGCAATGGCGTGTGATTTTATGTACGAACCCAAAATGCAGCGCACAATTGTTGCCGATATACGCTATGTGCTGTTTGTTGTGGACAAGTTTGCCAATGCACAGCATATAATGAACGAGTTAGAAATTCAATAATGTTTTTAGTAAGAAAGAAAGGCTGTCAGTTCCGGCAGCCTTTTTTGTTTATACCATTTTGCTGGTTACGCTCATTTGTGGTGGATTTTGTAAGTGTTTTTTTACGGCACACTGATCCGCTGCCTTAATTACGGCATCTTTATACTTTTCGGGAAAACTTGGAGGAAGTTGAATTTCCAATTCAAGTTTTTCAATCATGTGAGTTAGTTGATTAAACTCATGTTTTTGTACAATTTTTATTTTGTCGGTAGGAATTCCACGTTGGTCGCAAAACGATTTAACGTAAATTCCGGCACAAGTACCTATTGATGCCAAAAAAAGTGAAAATGGGGCTGGTCCTTGATTATCGCCACCTCCATATACTGGTTGATCTGTTAAAATGTCGTGCTCTCCTATGTGAGCAATAACCTGTTTTTTCCCTTGAAATGTTACTTCAAATTCCATAATATGTAATTGTTAATATAAATAGTTGATTTCATGTAATGTTCATTTAACAGCTATTGCTAGTAATTGTTCACATTCTATAGCCAATTTTAAATTTGCTTTAATATTTTTTTGTTGTCTTTAAAACGATATAAGGACAGAGATACCTATTTCGAGTAATGGAGAAGTTGGGAGATGTTTGTAGTAAAACATAAGTAAATAAAACGAAGTGCGGTGTTAATAACGTGTATAAAAGGTAAAAAATTATTAAATTGCCCACGGTTTTCATAAAATCTGTTATTTCAATCCAAACAATGAAATTAAACTGTATTATTATCGATGACGAGCCCTTGGCTATAAGTGTTTTGCAGGGCTATTTGGAAAGAATTCCCGGCATCGAAGTTGTTGAAACATTTAATAGTGCAGTTCCTGTATTTGAGTATTTGCAAGAACATCCAATCGATTTTATGTTTCTCGATATCGAGATGCCAAATTTAACGGGTATTGAATTTGTTAAGTGTTTGCAAAATCCTCCTTTGGTTGTTATTATATCGGCAAATCGCGATTATGCAATCGAGGGTTACGAGTTAAGCGTTGTGGATTATGTATTGAAGCCATTAACTTTTGAAAGGCTGGTAAAGGCTGTTAATAAGATATTTGAGGCTTCCAACTTGAAGAATTTGAAAAGTATGCTAGCTGCCGAAACCGATTACATATTTTTGCGTGAGAATAAAAAGAATGTTCGCGTAAAAATTGATGAAATACTTTACATAGAGAGCATTAAAGATTATGTAAAAGTGGTTACTACGAGTAAAACGGTGGTAACAAAGCAGAGCTTGAGCAACTTTGAGGAGTTGTTGAATCCTAACGAGTTTGTTCGTGTACATCGGTCGTTTATTGTGGCCAAAAAACACATTGATGCTTTTTCGTTGGCTTCCGTTGAGGTTGGGGAGGTTGAAATCCCGATAGGAAGGCTTTATAAAGAGAATGCTGTTCGTCGTTTAGGCTATTCGTTTGAGTAATTTATTTTTTGTATAATGAACCGCTCGTTGTTAAATTTTCTATTCATTTTAGCGTTTTCAATAACTACACTTGCATGTCCAATAGGTGCGCAGGAGCGAGGATTAATGCTTTCTCGTTATTACTCGTCGAACGAATATAGAGCTGCCACACAAAATTGGAGTATAGTACAGGATAACCGTGGCGTAATGTATTTTGGAAATGGCGTAGGAGTTCTTGAATACGATGGGCATTTTTGGCGATTAATTCGGTTGCAGAATAATTCTACCGTTCGTAGTTTGGGCGTTGATATAAATGGAAATGTATTTGTTGGTGGGTATAACGACTTTGGATATTTAACTCCGAATAAACAGGGCGAACTTGTTTATGAATCGTTGTTGGGTAAGGTAGATTCTTCATGTCGAAATTTTGAACAGGTATGGGAAGTTACAACATTTGGCGATACCGTCTTTTTCCAGACCGATAAGTATGTTTTTCGGTATGCTAAGGGGAAAATAGATGCTTGGACTGGAAGCCACGGTATTTACTATTTAGGGTTTAAAGTAACCGGTAAATATATTGTTCAGGAAATGGGGAGAGGGTTACTGCGTTTTTCTGTTGTTGATGGATTCTCGTTGATAAAAGGAGGTGATTTTTTTAAGGATTTAAAAGTTCATAGTATTCTACTTTTTCAGGATAAGTGGCTAATATGTACAAGAGGCCATGGCCTTTATTTGTATAATCCAGTTACAGGAAATGTTAGCCCTATTTCAAAAAGTTCTAATCCGAAGGCAAGGACAGTTAATAAATATTTTGTTGATAATTCGTTTTACCATGGAATTAACCTAGGCGATGGATTGTTGGCGCTTTCCACAATCAATTCGGATATACTGGTGCTTGACGAAAATTGGAATGTTGTTGATGTAATTGATTATCACACAAAAGGAATAAACAGCCCTACAAACTACTTGTATTTACAAAGGGGGCAGGCGTTGTGGCTTGCCTTGGATAATGGTATTTGTAGAATTGAGTTTAAATCGCCACTGCGCTATTGGAACGACGAAATGGGGATTAGTGGTGTATTGACCGATGTTGCTCGGAGAGGCGATTACTTTTACGTTGCAACAGGGTCGGATGTATTTTACATAAAGAATCGTGAGCAGGAAACTTTTATGCCCGATATGTTTAAAAAGGTAAATGGTAATTTTGAACAGGCTTGGGCGTTTAAATATTTCGATTTAACAGGTTCCGATAGGACTGGAGAACTTTTTCAAGGTTTACCAAAATCTCAGGATAGTAAACTTTTGGTGGTAACCCGTATGGGGGTTTTTGAAATAGAGGGCAATAATGCTAAAAAAATTTCACCTTTAGAAGTAACATACTGTATTGCACAAAGTAAGGTAAGTCCTAATATTTTGTGGGTTGGAGCTGAAGAAGGAATCGCTGCCTTTGAATATTCCAACGGTTCTTGGAGCAGAAAACAGTTGAATTTTCCAACATATAGGAATATTATTAAGATTGGCGAAGATTTTAATGGTACATTATGGGCTAGGGTTAGGTATGGAGGTCTGTTGCGTATTACAAATCCGTTAAGCGAGGAAAATGCTAAGGTTGAGGTTTGCGATACGTCTTATGGGTTAAATTCAAAAGTAATAGACATAGTAGATATTTATAACCCCACACGTTTTTATTCGTTGAATAGCGCCTATACTTTCGATTATTCAACAAATAAATTCAAAGAGTTAAAGGTACCGGACATTTCAAAGTCGAGTGCTTATGTCGATTCTCTTTGGTTTTATAGAGTAGCTAAAGAAATTTTAACTGAGCTATACATTACGGATAACGATGACAGTTTAATGTGGTTTAGTACCGAAAAAGGAATATTTCGGTATAAACAGGTAAAGCGAGATTATTTTAATTTGCCGTCGGTGCTTATTCGGCAAGTTCTTAGTTCCGATTCAATAATTTTTCAGGGTACAAATTTTACCGTTAATTCTGAAAAAGATGTCGAAGATATACGTTTAAACCCTACGTCTAGTGTAAATATGGGGTTGGAATTTGGTTACAACCAAAATTCTTTAGTATTTATATATTCATGGCCATACTACGAGGGCGAATCACAAAATGAATATTCCTATAAGTTAGAAGGTTATGATTCCGATTGGTCGCCTTGGACAACGGAAACGAAAAAGGAATATACAAATTTGCATGAAGGCAATTATGTTTTTAAGGTTAAGGCTCGCAACCTATACAAATTAGAAGGAAAACCTGCGGAGTTTGCCTTTACTGTTTTACCTCCATGGTATCGCACAGTATGGGCTTATATTGGTATTGTGCTTATTGCAGGGTTATTTATATTAGGAGTAATTAAACTATATACATATAAGTTAATTGCAGAAAAGAATAACTTGGAGAAGCTTGTTAAGGAACGTACACAGGAAATTTTAATTCAGAAGGAAGAAATCTTGGTTCAGGCTGAGCATCTAAAAGACGCAAACGATTGGATTTTAGCTAAGAACGAGGAGTTGGAAACCCAGAAGTATGAGATAGAACGTCAGAAGTTACAATTAGAAGAAAGCAATGCTACAAAAAATAAATTTTTCCGAATTATTGCTCACGACCTGCGAAATCCTATTAGCACGTTGGTTAACTCTACAAATTTTTTGCTGAATTCCGATAAGCCTTTCGATAGGGAAAACATATTTCTTTTTATTAAGGAGTTGAATAGGTTAGCACATAATACTTATAATCTTCTTGAGAATCTTTTGGATTGGTCTAAAAGCCAAATGGGAAGTATTCAGTATAGGCCTATTTCCATCGATTTAAAATCGATTGTTAATCAAAATGCCGAACTTATTCGTCCAAAGTTGTTGGAGAAAAGCATAACTCTTATTAATGCCATTCCCGACGATGTCTTTGTTATTGCCGACGAAAACATGCTTAATACAATTCTCCGAAATTTGCTTTCGAATGCGGTAAAGTTTACTCGCGACAACGGAGAAATTGCTATTAGTTGTAAAGTCTCAGATGGAACTTGTTCGTTAAGTATTTCCGATAACGGTGTAGGGATGGATGCAGAAACGTTGAATAAATTGTTTACAATTAACAAGGAAGTTGTGAATGCAGGAACCCGAAATGAGAAAGGTTCTGGGTTAGGATTAATTCTTTGCAAAGAATTCATCGAGAAAATGGGAGGAAAAATTTTTGCAGAAAGTAAGTCGGGAGAAGGTTCTGTGTTTACCGTTACGCTAACAATAGACGACTAGTTTGTTAAACTATTTGTGTATTTGTAAGTCATAATCAATATAGTGTTTCAACCTAAAATTATTTATTATGAAAAAAAATCTTATTGTATTGCTGGCTTGTGGAATATTCCTTTTTTCCGGTAATATATTTGCGCAGGATACCCTAAAAGGCTATCAGTTCACTCCCCTAAAAGACATTAAAACTACTTCGGTTAAAAATCAGTATCGTTCGGGAACGTGCTGGAGTTTTTCGGGAACGGCATTTTTGGAATCGGAACTTTTACGCATGGGAAAACCGGAGGTTAACCTTTCCCCAATGTTTATTGTTCGTACAGCTTATGCCGATAAGTCTATTCGTTACGTCAGATTTCACGGTACCGATAATTTTGGATCGGGTGGAATATTTTACGATGTTCTCGAAATGATTAAGGAGCATGGAATTGTTCCATTAGATGTATATAGCGGATTAAATTATGGCGAGGATAAACCTGTGCTTGGCGAACTCGATGCAGTTGCTCTTGCTTTTGTAAAGGCAATTGTAGAAAATCCAAATCGCAAGTTAACTCCGGTATGGCCAGCCGCATTTAATGGTATTCTTGATGCATATTTAGGTAAGGTTCCTGAGAAATTTGAGTACAATGGAAAGGAATACACGCCAAAGTCGTATTTCGAATCGCTTGGTCTCAACTTGGACGATTACGTTATCATCACCTCGTTTACACATCATCCTTACTATCAAAAATTTGTTCTTGAAATTCCCGATAACTGGGAAAATAGCGAAGTATATAATGTGCCTTTGAACGATTTTGAAGAAATTATTGACAATGCAGTGGACAACGGATATCCTGTTGCATGGGCAAGCGATGTAAGCGAAAGAGGTTTTAGTTGGAAGAATGGTGTTGCTATTGTTCCCGATGTTAATTACGAGGAAACTGAGGGTTCGGATAAAGAGCATTGGACTCAACTTTCCCAGAAGGAAAAGGAAAATATTCTTTACTCTTTTGAGAAACCTGTAAAGGAAGTAGTTGTTACGCCGGAGATGCGTCAGCAAGGTTTTGACAATTACCAAACAACCGACGATCATGGAATTTTAATTTGTGGTAAGGCTAAGGATCAGAATGGTGATGTTTTCTATAAAGTGAAAAATAGTTGGGGTACCGATGCTAAGTACGACGGTTATTTTTATGCTTCAAAGCCATACGTTTTGCTCAAGACCATTTCTATAATGGTACATAAAGATGCTGTTCCTAAAAAAATTGCTAAACAGTTAGGTATTAAATAACGATGCTTAACTATTAAGGGTATTCAATTTAGAATACCCTTAATTTTTTATCTGTTAGTTCTTATGTTAAAATTTGAACAAATTCAAATTTAATACGTATTTAAAGTAAATTTACCCAATAATTACTAAGAACATGAGTGGGCAAAATGTACTATTTATAAAGGGGACTAGTAAAACACCACAAATCGATTTTAAACCCGGCTTCCTACAAATATCAGGTCGGTCTATTCCTGAAGATTCTTCGTCTTTTTTTCAACCTGTGTTAAATTGGTTGGAAGATTACCTTAAAAATCCTGAGCAATTAACACGAGTTAATATCCAAATGGAATATGTTAATAGCAATTCGAATCGAATGCTATTTTCAATTTTGAAGTTATTGGATGAATCCTACTCACAGGGACATAATATCGTAATAAATTGGTATTACGAAGAGGACGATGATACCATTAAGAATCTTGGAAAAGACCTACAAGCATTAGTAAAAGTTCCCTTTAAATTAGTCGAGATAGTATAGTTACTCGTTAAATTCTTCGTTATTAACATTTTCGGAGTGAAAGTTTGTTTGTTTGCTAAGGTAATGGATGGTTATCCATGCAATATCTTTTACAAAATCCACTTTTTCAATATCAACGTTGATAATATTTAGTCCTGTTCTGCTTTTTAATTCTGCAATAAGTTCATCCTTTTTTTCAGGTTTTATAAGTTCTATTCTCTCAAACACAATAACCTTTTGCGAAACGTGTTTAATAAATAAGCCCTTTTCCATAATGGCGGCTACACTAAGTAATGCAAGATTTGAAAATAAAAGTTCGGCATAGCTAACCTTTTTGTTGGAGAGAGCATTAATCAGCGAAAAGGCAATAACTAAAAACAGGTAGCTCATTTCCTTTATGGGAATAGGATTTGTTCGGTACCGGATAATCCCAAATACGGCAAATAAGCCTAATGCAAATCCTAGTTGTAATTTTACATTCGACAATAGGTAACAGATAAAAAAGACAACTACACCTAAGAGCATAAACGTAAAAACGTAATCTTTTCGGAAAGTTCTGGCATAGTACAAATATCTTACGCTAATCCAAAGAATTGCCGTGTTGAATATAAACCTTACGAGTAAGGTATAAAAATCGTTGGAGTTGATAAGCTCTATTCCAAAAAGTTTCGTGCTAGTTTCTTGAATTATCGTTAAAAGTTCCATCGTTTAAACGTTTTAATTTAAGTAGTATGGGCTTAAAATTATTTGATTTCATGTTATGGTATAGTAAGGCGCACCCAATGGAGTATTTACTAAAGTTTGTACTACGAATATTGTGATCTTTAAGTTCATCGGTTAGGATGCTTTTAGGGCCTTGCAAATCTCTTTTTATTTCAACAATACAAACGTTATTTAGGGTGTAAGAATTTTTGTTTAAAGGTGTTGCTATTTTAGTGTTGAAATCGAATGTTACGCGTTCGCTGAGCGTATTGGCTACAAGAGTTAGCCTGTTAAAGGTAGTAGTAAGAGTGCTATTCAACTCTTCGAATTTATAAGGAGTCTTTTCTGATATAAATTTTGATAGTTCTGTGCTAAAATTCTCATTGTATGGAATTCTGCGTTTAATGGTTTCGCCTTTCGGCGTTTTTAACTTGACTTCCAGGAAAACATCGCCACTTGCTCTGTAATATCGCACACGGACCTTATACCTTCGGTTTCGTTGATTGTGGTGGTCGAAGTACATGTTGAATTCGGGAGTATCAAAATACTCGGAAAAGTATTCTGGCGTTTTTTGTTCTTTGTTTACAACAATCGAATAATTTCTTGAAAGTTCAGGAAGTAGTTTTATAAGAATATCTATAGGGACAAGGTATTTCTTGTCAACTCTTTTCATAAATCGAACCTTATCGGTTTGGGAAATATCCATAACCGAAAAGTTCGTGAAATTAAGCAGCGACTCGATAGACCTTTCCAACATCGTACTAGTTTTTATACTCAAAAACCTTTTTGCTTTTTAGTTTATCTTGACTATCAAAAACTTTTTTTTCAACTTTTAACCCGTTTTCGTATGATGTTTCTTCTTTTTGTACAACTTCGTTTCTTGAGTTATAGGTAACTTTTTCAATTTCATTTCCATCTTGGTTGTACTTATAGGAGAAGTGCTTAACGGTGTTGCCTTTTTCGTCGAACCATTTTTCTTCGGAAATTTTACCTTTTGAATTGTAAGTTGCTTGATATTCTATATACTTACTTTCAACTCCATTTTCGTATGTATATTGCCACTCGGTTTTACTTTTGATGCCAAGTTCTTTCATCTTTTTAGGCTTTTGAGCGACTGAACTTAGAGAGGTAAAAACAAGTATGGTTATTAATATCGAGATAAAAGTTTGTTTGGTATTCATAATTATTAATTTTGTTGAGTTTACTATGTGTTTAATTTGAAGCGGTATAGTAGATAATTTTTACTAAAATACAAATTTATTGATACCAAAATGTATAAGTGTAAAGTTTGCGGATACATCTACGATGAAACTCAGGGAGATCCTTCGAACGGTATATTGCCAGGAACAAAGTTTGAAGATTTGCCAGACGATTGGCATTGCCCTGTTTGCCAGGTTGGAAAGGACTATTTTGAAGAGTTGGAAGAATAAAAAAGGCTATCGAGGTTTACGATAGCCTTTAAAGTAGTTTAACAGATATTATTGTTTTTTAGGTATGTTTACTAATACTTCTAAAAGTAAATCCCAAAACTTTTGAGTTGTTCCAATGTGAATCCGTTCTAAGGGAGAGTGTACCCCTCTTAGGGTAGGTCCAAATGAAATCATATCCAGGTCGGGATATTTTTCTAGGAATAATCCGCATTCCAACCCTGCGTGAATAGCCCTAACAACCGGTTCCACTTTAAAAAGTTGTTCGTAAGCATTTTTTGTAATATCCAAAATATTGGAATCCATGTTGGGTTCCCATCCTGGGTACCCATCGGTATGCTGAATATTGGCGTTTGCCAAACGGAAAACGCTTTCAACCATATTCGAAATATCTGTTTTTGCAGATTCTACGGAACTACGTTGGCTGGTTGTGACAAGAATTTGGTTGTCCTGAATAAACTTAACCGATGCAAGATTTGTAGATGTTTCAACCAACCCGGGAATACTGCGACTCATTGCAAAAACACCATGAGGACATGCGTAAATAGCGTTAAGAAGATCGTAGTGAGTTGGCTCGTCAATTACAAACGAAGGAAGTTCCGTATCTTCTATGTTAATTTTTAAATCGGGCTCTGTGTCCTTAAGTTCGGTAACAATACTATTTTTTATTTCTTCAAATTCCAATATTAAAGATGCCTTGTCATCTTTATGAACGGTGAAAACAGCAAACGCTTCGCGTGGAATGGCATTTCGTAAATTTCCCCCATCTAAATTTGCCAAACGTAAATCGTATTTATGAGTGCCTTTCCATAGGAAACGATTAATGATTTTTATGGAATTACCTAATCCCTTGTTAATATCGTCTCCGGAGTGGCCTCCTTTTAATCCTTTTACGTTAAGTTTTAGTGCAACCGAATCCGATGGAACTTTTTCGGCATCGTAAGCGAATGTGGCTATGGTATCGACACCTCCTGCGCAACCAATGAATAGTTCGCCTTCGTCTTCAGAATCTAGGTTAATAAGTGTTTTCCCTTCGAAAAAGCCTTCTTTTATTTCAGATGCGCCAGTTAAGCCTGTTTCTTCGTCAACTGTGAATAGGCATTCAATGGGACCATGTTTAACAGTGTTTGAGGCTAATATAGCTAGTTCTGCTGCAATTCCAATACCATCGTCGGCGCCAAGTGTTGTGCCATTTGCTTTTACCCATTCACCATCAATAATTGGCTGAATAGGATCGGTTAAAAAATCGTGGTTTACATCGCTGTTCTTTTCGCAAACCATGTCCATATGGCTTTGTAAAACAACAGTTTGTAAGTTTTCGTAGCCTGGGGTTCCCGGTTTTTTAATTAGCACATTGCCAGCGCTGTCGGTTTTTACTTCAAGTTTGTGCTTTTTGGCAAAGTCAACTAGGAATTCGATTATTTTTCCTTCCTTTTTCGAAGGACGAGGTATTTGGCAAATTTCTTCGAATTGTTGCCAAACTTCTTTTGGTTTTAGTGTATTAAGTACTGCCATAACTATCTAAACTTTTATTAAATCCTGCCAAACATAGCATTTTTTTGAAACGGAAAAAATTTTATTCTTAGTTTATTAAGCATCTTTATCAATTTTTATCGTAAAAGTTAAAATTTTTACAAGATTTTCTCGGGAATATCGTTCTTATTGTATTAAAATTCTTATAGTTATCAATTAGGCGTATGTTAACTAAACAAAAAACATTTCGATAATGATTTTTAAAAGTTAATTTTGCGGCTAATTTTAAACAGAATGATAGATCAGCAAGAAATAATTAATCTACTACTATCTGCTATAGTTACCAGTGTTGACGCTGGTGCTAAAATTATGGAAGTGTATAATAGCAACGATTTTCAGGTAAATTTGAAGTCCGATAGAACACCGTTAACACTTGCCGATAAGGTTGCACACGAAGTAATTAAAGAAAGTCTGTCGAAAACATATATTCCGGTTCTTAGCGAGGAAGGACGTAACATTCTGTTCGAGGAACGGAAAAATTGGGAATACTTTTGGATTGTTGACCCTTTGGATGGTACAAAGGAATTCATAAAACGAAATGGAGAGTTTACCGTTAACATTGCTCTTCTTCAAAATGGTTATCCAATTTTAGGCGTAATTTACGTTCCTGTTACTAATGAACTTTATTATTCTTTAGAGGGCAGAGGGGCATATAAGGAGCCGGGGATAAGTAATGTGAATATTAAAGATTTTAAGGCAGAAAATCTTTTTAGGCAGGAAACAAAATTACCGCAAAGCATTTCACGCAAAGAAGTTGTTGTTGTAGAAAGTAGGTCGCATACCTCAACGGAAACCTATGAATATATTGAAATGCTAAGCAAAAAAGTGGGTGATATAAAAACAATTCCTTGTGGCTCTTCATTGAAAATGTGCATGATTGCCGAGGGTAATGCTGACATATATCCGAGACTTTCACTCTCGTCGGAATGGGACACTGCTGCAGGTCAAGCTATAGTTGAAGGGGCAGGGTTTCAAGTAATATCATACGAAACAAACGAGCGCATCAGATATAATAAGGAAGAATTGCTTAATCCGTGGTTCATAGTTCGGAATCAACATCGTGTAAATTAAACAAACAATCCTAATACTAAAACGTCGTCGATTTGCTCGTACTCGCCTTTCCAGTTGTTAAAGCAATCTTCAAAATGGGGGACTTGTTGGTTAGCATTTAACTTACCTGCCTGTTCCAATATTTTATAAAATTCGTTTCTACCCATTTTTTTCCTCTTAATCGAGTTAATTTGATCGTAATAGCCATCTGTTATAAAGTAAAGTCTGTCATTAGACTTTAGGTTTATGGATTTTTCAGTGAATTCTATAAATTCGGAATTACGGTTAAAGTTTCTTTCCACTTTAATTAATTGGGTAACTTCATTGCTGACGTGATAAAAATTCATGTGGCTCCCTGAGAATTTTAATACTTTGGAGTTTGTTGAATATTTCCCAATTATAAAGTCAATGCCTAGTAAGTAGTTAGAATCGAATGTATTTGTATTGTTAATTAATAGTTGCTTATATAAAAATTTGGATATTTCGGCGGGTTCTTTTAGTCCTACAATACCGACTGCATTAGTTAAAATATTGACGGTTAAAATACTCATAAATGCTCCCGCAACACCATGTCCCGTGCAATCGGCAATGGCAAAGGTTATTTCATTACTATTTTCGTTTTCCCACATCCAGTATAGGTCGCCGCTAACCTGATCTTTGGGTTTGAGAATTAGAAAGTAATCGTTAAAGTATTTTTTTAATAGTTGTGGTTGAGGAAATATGCTTTTTTGAATTAGCGATGCGTATTCTAAACTTTCGGTTAGCCTATGGTTATAAAGGGTGATTTGTTTATTTAAGGTTTCAATATTATCGGTTTGCGTTTGGAGTTCTTCTTTTTGTTGAATTAATTCGGCGTTTGCCATTTTTAGCATGTCTCGTTGTGAAGTTATTTCCTCATTTTGTGATTCAATTTCCGAATTCATTTGCCTTAACTTCAACCTGTCCTTTTTTACTTTATGCAGGTAAAATATGGTAAACGAAAGAATCACTAATACCGAAAGCGCTAATGTTATCATTAGTTGAATATAAGTACTTTGACGCTTTAACTCCAGCTTATTGAGTTGTTGATCCTTTTCTAATAAATCTATTTGGCGTTGTTTCTTTTCAGTTTCAAATTGGATTCTTAATTCATCGATTTTATTCAAATTCGATAGACTTTTGAGTGTATCATCGTACTGCTTGTACTTTTCTAAGTAGTTAGTCGAATTTCTGAAATCTTTATTCAACTTGGATGTCATGTATAAACCTTCGTATGAATCACGAATCCATTCCAATGCATTAATTTTTTGAGAAGTAGAAAGTGCTTTTTCGAAGAATTTTGTTGCTTTGCTAGGTTGTTCTAGTTTTAAGTAACTTTTCCCTAAATTTATGTAAGTGGCGGCAAGCCCGTTTTCGTTATGAATTTCGTTGAAAATTTTATTGGCTTGTTCTAAGTAATTTATAGCCATTGAATAGTTATTCATGGCAAGGTGGAGCAATCCAATATTATTTAATGTTTTACTTTGTTCATCAACATTATTCAACTTTTTATCTATTTCGAGAGATTTGAGAAACATGTCCAGTGCTTCTTCGTACTTCCCCATTCGTTTGTAAACTAGTGCAATATTATTACAACTCCATTCAATACCTCTTGTGATATTTTTTAATGTGTAAATATTTAATGCCTCTTTGTATAAGTTTAATGCTTCATCGTTTTTATTTTGAGCATCGTAAATCATGGCAATATTATTTAAGGTATTTGCCATTGATATGCTATCTCCGGTTTTTTTCTTTAGATTTAAACTTTTAGAGAATGCATTGATGGCTTCCTCTATTTTACCTTGATTAAAGTATATGCCCCCGAGTGTGTTGTAGGTAAATGCTAGTCGTTTAATATCCCCGTTTTTTTCATATATATCTTTTGCCAAATTGCAGTATAAAAAGGCGCTATCCGATACATTTAAATTGCGGTAAGATGACGAGAGGTATTGATATATGATTGCTATATTAGAACTATCGATTAACGAAAAGTATTTTAATGATTTTTGTAAACTATCGATGGATTGTCTGTATTTTCCATTTATAAGAAACTCTTTTCCATAGTACATGTAAATGAGCGCCAGTTCGTGATCGAACGATTTGTGGTTGCAATTATTTTTGATAATTGCAATTAAGGAGTCTGCTTGTTTTGATCCAATGGAAGGAGGATCCGCAAGTTGAAGAATAATGTTGGAAAGTTCTTTTTGTTGTGGATTACTGTTGATTATTCGGATTAGCGAGTCTAAGTTCTGAGAATAACCCTTCCCAAGCATAAGCAAAAAGAAAAATGCAATAATCTTTTTCAGAATATTCATGGCGCATACAATAAAATAACAGCGATTAATAACCGCTTTTATTTGTGACTTAAATTATAAGTAACGAATTAGATTCGTTGGGTTAAATAGAAAGGGGAGAAAAGGTCTCTTTAACAGGGCAATTATTAGGTGTTAAATTTAAGTTTTTTTTCGATATCATCAATTTGTAAACGGAAACGTTTATCGGTTTCAATCAAATTCGAAACAGTTTTGCAGGCGTGTAAAACTGTAGCATGGTCTTTGTTTCCAATAACACTTCCTATAGTTGAAAGTGATGATTTGGTGAGGTTCTTAGAAAAGTACATCGCAATTTGTCGTGCTTGCACAATTTCACGTTTGCGGGTTTTTGCATGAATAGCTTCGGTCGGTAGCCCAAAGTACTCGCAAACTATCTTTTGTATGTAATCAATAGTTAAGTCCTTTTTGGTATTTTTAATTAACTTGTCAATCATTTTTGAGGCAAGTTCAATATTTATCTCCTTATTAACTAGCGTTGATTGGGCAATCATCGAAATAAGGGTACCTTCTAACTCTCGGATATTTTGAGTGATGTTAGCTGCGATATATTCCAGAACATCTTCGGGAACTTCAATTCCATCGTTGTATGCTTTACGCTTAAGAATAGCCATCCGGGTTTCAAAGTCCGGTGCCTGTAAATCTGCCGATAATCCCCATTTAAAGCGCGATAGTAAACGTTGCTCCAAACCCTGAAGATCGGCAGGCGGTTGGTCCGATGTAATAATTAATTGTTTCCCAGTTTGGTGTAAATGGTTAAATATGTGGAAGAAGGTATTCTGTGTTTTTTCCTTTCCAGCAAATTCATGTACATCGTCAAGAATTAATACATCGATGCTTTGATAAAAATGGAGAAAATCGTTGATGTTATTATTCTTGTATTGGGCATCGGTGTATTGAGTTTGAAATTTTACGGCATGAACGTATAAAACTGTTTTTTCGGGAAACCGGTTTTTAATTTCAATTCCGATGGCATGTGCTAAATGGGTTTTTCCCAAACCGGAATTTCCGTATATGAAAAAAGGATTAAACGGATTTTTTCCTGGGGATTGTGCAATTGCTAACCCTGCCGAACGAGCAAGCCTATTGCATTCACCTTCTATAAAGTTGTTGAAATTATATTCAGGGTTTAGTTGGGGATCAACATGTAACTTTTTAATTCCGGGGATTACGAACGGATTTTTAATGGAAATATCCTGTGATGGCGTTCCAGAAATAGGCTTGTTTCTTAGGTCAGTTTTATTTTGTGTAGGTAGGTTAACAGTTACAGGCAATTGGTTACGAAAAGCGCTATTTTCCATAACCACGCTATATTCTAGTTTAGCATCTGAACCTAACTCTTTACGCAATGTTTTTCTGAGTAAATCGATATATTGCTCTTCGAGGTACTCGTAAAAGAAGGGACTTGGCACTTGAATGGTAAGTACGTTTTTTTCTAGTTTAACAGGAATAATTGGTTCGAACCATGTTTGGAAACTTATAGGTGTTACATTATCCTTTATTATCTTTAGGCAATTCTGCCAAACATCCTTACATTCAATAGCCTTATACATTACCTAACCTTTTAAGAGTTTTTTATCAACCTTTTTTCAACTACAACAAAATTGTAATGAATTTTTTTTAAAAAAAAGTGGTTTTGGCCTTGAATTTTGATTTAACAATTCAACTTGCTATTAATCATGTAAATAATTTTTTGTCATTCGTAAAAAAAATATAATATATTGGTAATCAAATTAATAGGTTGTTGATAACGTAAAAAAATGATAATGAGCATTTTGTTGCTATACTGTTAAACATGTAATTCAATATAAGCACTTAATTACATGCTTGCTGTGTAATAATTTGATTTATAATGATATATTAATCGACTATTTTTGAGACTTTTCTTCGATGTATTTTGTGCGGCTTAAATCGATAACAGAGAAATTAACATACCTCTTAGGATTGTTCTTAATATCGTTTAAAAGCAGGTCTAACTTGTTTGAGGCGTTTTCCAGATTTTTATACAGAGTATCGTTATTAACAAGCATGCCTAGCGTTCCCTGTCCGGAATTAATTTTATTAAGGACATCTTTCATCATAATTAAAGACGAATCGAGTTTATGAACAGTTTGCGGTAGATTACTTTGGGCTAACGAATCGCTTAAGGATGAAAAGTTCTGAATAATTTTATTTAAATTTTTGTTGTTATTACGAAGGTTTTGGCTGATTGCCGCCACGTTTTCCAGCGTATTCTTAATTTTTCCGTTGGGAGTGTTAAGCATTGTATCTAACGATGCGCTGATATTGCTTACATTTTTTAAACTAGAATTAAGGTTGGCAATTCCTTGTGAAAGTTGAGCCCTGTTCTCTTCGTTAAAAACCTGCTCCATTATTTTTAGAGTTTTTGTAAACTCAACCATCAACTCTTCAGCTTTTTGCTTTATGGGAACCATTTGGTGTCCGAGTTGATCGATTAAGCCGGTTTCTATTGAAGAAGGTAAGGTGTCGCCCGGTTGAAAATATGCGGAGTCGGCAGATACTTCAAGTTTAATGGCTTTACCACCCATTACATTAGTGCTAATTAACTTAGCTATAGTTCGTTTGGGTATTTGATACTTTTTCCCGATTAGAAGGGTTACTTTAAATTGACCGGAACGTATATCGTTGAATTCTATGTTTTTAACAAGCCCTACTTTAAATCCATTAATTAACACATCGTTAGTGTTTTTTAATCCATCAACCGAAGAAAATATGGCATAGTATTCGTCGTTTTTACTAAAGATATTTTTACCCTTTAAAAAATTAATTCCCCAGAACATGCCAAAAAGAATCAAGGTTGCGAAAATTCCAATTTTTGCTTCTCGGGTTACTTTTAATTTCATAGCCTAGATTTTTATTAAAGCAATATAGTTTAATGCAAAGATATGTGAATTTTAGCGATAATTTACTTAATTAGTATTGCTAGTAGATAGTACTGCTGCTTGTTCTTCTAGGGCTAACTTGATAGGAATAGGAATTCCATTTTTTAATGCGATAATAAAAGCATCAGGGTAGTATGTTTTTATTTTGGTAATATCGTTTTGGGCATCGTTATAGTTACTATAGTTACCATAGCAGTACTTATAAACACCGTTTATATGTAATTCGTAAATTCCCCCAATTTGCTTAAAAGTTTTATTGGGGTTTAACTTATCGGACGAAACCGCCACTTGTATTTTAAATTCAATGGGGTTATTTTCATTTTTACTGGTATCACAAACACTTGCTTGTTCGGAATGCTTTTTAACTTCTTCATTATTGGTAGAACTGTTGAGCATTCCCTTTGCTATTGCCTTGTTGTAGTTATCGTAGTTTGTCTTGTATTCTTTAAATGCTCTATATATTGAAGATGCTATATAACTTTGTCCATCATCGGTAATCAGAAAGTTTTCTTCGCGAGGATTACTTAAGTAACCAACTTCGACCAAAACGCTAGGCATTGCTGTTTTCCATAAAACTAGAAAACCAGCTTGTCTTACGCCTCTATCTTTTCTGTTAGCCCTTTCCCTAAAATCGCTTTGAACTGTTTCGGCTAAATTTAGACTCTGATCTAAAAAAGCATTTTGAAGCATGGAAAAAATAATAAACGATTCTGTCGAATTAGGGTCATAACCTTCATATTTAACACTGTAATCGTCTTCGAGGGTAATTACCGCATTTTCGCGCATGGCAACATCTAAATTGTCTTCGGAACGATGTAGCCCCATAACATAAGTTTCGGCACCATAAACGTTTTTGTTAGGAGCAGAATTACAGTGTATCGAAATGAATAGGTCAGCGTGGGCGTTGTTTGCAATTTTGCTACGTTCGTCGAGTGGTATAAATGTATCGTCGGAGCGGGTGTATATTATTTTTACATCGTTAAAATTTTCTGAGATGTATTTCCCCAATTTCAAGGCAATAGATAAGGCAATATCTTTTTCTTTGCTTTTTAATCCGATAGTTCCAGGATCTTTTCCTCCGTGTCCAGCATCGATTACAACTACCCAATTTTTAGGCTTAATGTTGTTTTGGGCAACAGAATAAGTAGGCAATTGCTCAAGGATTATAAATAGTAGAATAAAAAGATGTAAAAGATATTTACAAAGTTTATTCCTCATTGTTATGTACAAATTAATTGTTGTTAAATTTCTGAAACTAAGTTAAAAAGGGAAATTATGTAAAATTGTAACATATTTTATGCGTTATAATTTATGTATGCAACGTTGAAATGTAATTTTTTAGTAGTTTTGAACTCAAATTTTCACAAAAATACGATATAAATTGAATTACCGGTTATTAATACTCTCCATAGTTATTAACCAGGCTGTTATATTAGTGAACATTCCTAAGGCGAAAGCACAGGATGTTTCGATGCAGCAGAATTTGCCTGATACTATTCAGCAGCCCGATTCCGCAAAAAAAGCAAAGCCTGTGTTGGACGATCCTGTTATAACTAATGCTGAGGATTCTATTGTTTATTCGTTGGATGGGAAAACGGCATATTTATATGGCAATGCGACGGTTACCTATCAGAATCTTGAACTAAAGGCAGCATTTATTGAGTTTGACATGGAAACGAAGCAGGTTTACGCTAAGGGAATACCCGATAGTACGGGGAAAGTAATAGGTCGGCCTGTTTTCAAGGAAGGAAGTCAATCGTTCGAAATGGATGATATTTATTATAATTTCGATACTAAAAGGGCCAAAATTACTGGTGTTGTTACAGAGCAGTCTGGAGGTTACATGCATAGTGCAGTGACCAAGAAAATGGAAGATGATGTGGTTAATCTTCAGGCTGGAAAATATACTACATGCAACTTAGATCATCCACATTACTACATTTATATAAGCAAGGGGAAGATGATTCCCAATAAAAAAATTATAGCAGGTCCGGCTCATTTGGTTATTGAAGATGTTCCTTTGCCAATTTTTCTGCCGTTTGGTTTTTTCCCAAATACTAAAAAGAGATCGGCAGGTGTAATTATCCCTGAATATGGCGAAGAAAGCAGAAGAGGAATCTTTTTAAGGGGAGGTGGTTTTTACTTTGGCATGGGGGATTATATGGATGAAAAAATTACCGGTGAGATTTTTTCGAAGGGAAGTTGGGGCGTTACTAGTTTGACAAACTATAAAGTACGCTATAAGTATTCTGGAAGTGTAAGTTTACAGTATTCTGCATATATAACTAGTGAAAAAGGATTGCCTGATTATGAAAGGCTGAATACTTACTGGATTAGATGGAGTCACCGTCAAGATGCCAAAGCGCATCCAAATTCAACTTTTCAGGCAAGTGTAAACATGGGATCTAGCAGTTATAACAAGTATAATGCTAGTAGTTTAAATAATGCACTTTCCAATACGTTTAACTCAAGCGTATCGTATTCTAAAGTATGGCCAAGTAGTCCTTTTAGTTTGTCTGCTTCATTAAATCACTCTCAAAACACTATAGATAAAACGGTTACATTGGGGTTTCCTAAAGTTGCGTTTAATATGAGTCGTGTTTACCCTTTTAAGAGGAAGAAATCAAGTGGAACTTCTGCATGGTACGAAAAGATAGGGTTAAGTTTAAGTACTCAATTTGACAATCGTGTATCGGTTTTAGAAGACAATCTGTTTAAAAAGTCGATTGTAGATAGTATGCAAAATGGCATGAAACACGACATTCCTCTTTCTACTTCTTTTAATTTATTTAAGTTTATAACCATAAGTCCGGGAGTAAGTTATTCTGAATACTGGTACACCAGAACAATAAATAAGCGTTGGGATCCGGATTCTCAGGTAGTGGTTGTAGATACGGTTAAAGGATTCAAGAGGGGATATCAGTATAGCTCGGCAATATCGATGAGTACGAAGATTTATGGAATGTTTCAGTTTGGTAAAATGTCTAAAATACAGGCAATTAGGCATGTTATTACGCCTTCAGTATCGTTAAGTTATCGTCCCGACTTTTCCGATGCCAATTATGGATTTTATAAAACGGTACAGGTTGATAGTACCGGACGTAAGCAACAGTATTCAATATTTGAAAAAGGTATTTTTGGAGGTCCTGGAGGTGGGCGTTCCGGAGTGGTCAACTTTTCGTTGAATAATAATATTGAAATGAAAGTACGTTCCGAAAAGGATACGGTAAATCATGTTAAGAAAATAAAAATACTTGAGGGTCTTAACATTGGAACATCCTATAATATGCTAGCCGATTCTTTGAACTGGTCTGATATTTCGTTGTCTGGAAGAACAAATCTTTTTGATAAGGTGAACTTAAATTTTTCAGGTGCATTTAGTCCTTACGCTTTAGACGAGAGTGGAAGCAAGTATAATAAATCTGAATATAGTCAGAGTGGAAAATTGGCAAGATTTATAAGAGGTACTGTTTCGGTGGATTTCACATTAAATAGTTCAAAAGGAAATAGTAATAGTACGGGAAGTGGCAATCAATCCCAAGGAATGGGGGGCGATCTTCCTTTGGGAACATCCCCTGACGGTTCAAACTTTGGAGATTCTTTTAGTACTCAATATGGTATGGACTATGTGGATTTTAATGTGCCTTGGAACTTACGATTTAGCTATAATGTGAGTTATTCAAAACCGGTATTTGAGTCATCTTTAACGCAGACTCTTAGTTTTTCTGGAGATTTGAGTTTAACACCTAAGTGGAAGATAGGCTTTACCTCTGGTTATGACTTTAAGAACAAAAAGTTAACTACAACTTCGCTCAACTTTTTCCGCGATCTTCACTGTTGGGAAATGCGTTTGACGGTTATTCCAATAGGATATTATAAAAGTTTCAGTTTCCAAATTAATGTTAGATCGGCAATGTTAAAGGACTTAAAGTTAACGAAACGAGATAACTATTTAGATAACATATAGATTTAGTAAAAATAAATTTAAAATTTATCGAGGTGAAAAAGATTATAAATACAGAAAACGCTCCTAAGGCTGTGGGACCATACAGTCAGGCAGTAGAAACCAATGGATTACTATTTGTATCGGGTCAAATTCCCGTAGATCCTAAAGTGGGAAAGATTGTTGAGGGTGGAATAAAGGAACAAACCGAGCAGGTATTAAAAAACATAGGTGCAATCTTACAGCAGGCCGGGCTCGATTTTTCGAATGTAGTTAAAACAACATGCTTGTTGGATAATATGGATAATTTTGTACCCATGAACGAAGTGTATGCAAAGTATTTCACAAAGGATATGCCTGCTAGAGCAGCATTTGGGGTTGTAAAATTACCTCTAGGTGTTATGATTGAAATTGAGTGTATTGCAGCAAAGTAGTTGTTTTTAAGTGAAAAAAAAACTTGCTGTTTGGCAAGTTTTTTTATTTATACTCAAAATTATTTTATTGCTACTCTGATACGACTTCGAAATCGATTTTTACTTTAACTTCTTTGTGAAGTTTTATTTCTGCAGTGTAATTACCAATTTCTTTAATTTGGTCTTCCTTAAGAAGGATTAACTTACGATCGATATCGAATCCTTTTTCAGTAAGGGCTTCGGCAATTTGAATGGTGTTAACCGAACCAAAAATCTTACCTGTAGAGCTGGTTTTTGCGCCAATAGTAAGTTTGATGCCTTCCATTTTTTTAGCCATCTCTTCGGCATCGGCTTTTATTTTGGCTTCTTTATGTGCGCGCTGCTTAATGTTTTCGGATAGCACTTTCTTTGCAGATTCTGTAGCGGCAATAGCAAACCCCTTTGGGATTAGGAAGTTACGGGCATAACCGTTTCTTACGGCAATGATATCATCCTTACTACCTAGGTTGGGTACGTCCTGTAAAAGTATAATTTCCATCTGTTTTTCTCCTTTTTAATTATTTCAACAAATCGGTAACAAATGGCAGTAAGGCCAAGTGGCGAGCCCTTTTTACCGCAGTAGCAACTTTGCGTTGGTACTTTTGCGAAGTTCCTGTAATACGACGGGGTAGAATTCTTCCCTGCTCATTTAAAAATTTCTTAAGAAATTCAGGATCTTTATAATCAATATACTTAATGCCATTCTTTCTAAAACGGCAGTATTTTTTCTTTTTAACCTCTACCGAAAGCGGAGTAAGGTATCTAATTTCTGATTGATTCTGACTCATGATTAACCCTCCACTTTTTTAGATTCAACATTTTTGTTGCGCTTTTTATTTGCATACTCAACAGCATGTTTGTCCATCTTGACTGTTAAAAAGCGGATAATTCGCTCGTCACGACGGTACTGGGTTTCCAGTTTATCAATCAGTTCACCGGGTGCTTTAAATTCAAAAAGATGATAAAAACCGGTGGTTTTTTTCTGAATGGGGTAGGCCAACTTACGTAATCCCCAACTTTCCTGATGAACGATTTCGCCTCCATTTTGGGAGATAAAATCGTTAAATTTGGTAACCGCTTCCTTCATCTGGGCCTCAGACAAAACGGGAGTTGCAATGAAAACGGTTTCGTACTGATTTAACATAGTATAAATTTTAATTAATTTTAATTTAGCGCGCAAATTTAGAGTTATTTTTCAACAAATCAAAATGTTTATGCTTGCATTAGACATTTGTGTTTAAATATTGTTATATCTAATAAAAGATAAATATGAGAAACGAGAATTATATATGTAATTGCCAGTTGGTAACAGTTTCGGAAATAGAGGACGCAGTCGAAAAACATGGCGCTGCAACTTTCGAAGCGATTCAAAATGTTACAAAGGTGTCAACTGGCTGTAGGCGATGTTACGCCTCTGCAAAAAGCCTTGCAGAGGGTTATATTGATAAAGTGAAAAAAACGAAAAGAGGGGGTGCGGGACAGTTAAGATTGAAATTTGACTAGATTGTTTCGATGATTGTCAAAATCTTTTTAAAATCTTCTACCTTCTTTTTATTGTGTTGCCTTTCGAATGAGTATATGATGTTAAAAACAAGTTGTCCTATGGCTTTTTGATTAGAGCAAGGTAAATAATATTCCGCTTTGTCTTCAATTTTTTGTTGTTTTAAAAAGTTTTCAATCTCCATCCTCCCAAAAACAGAGCCATTGCTAAACGGGTTAATGTAAAAAAGTATTCCGTTTTGTTCATTGCTAACTTGTTCCGAAATAGCATATCTATCTTTATATGCAAGTACAAAATTTTTAGGCAGGTTTACACACTCCACAGGTAATCCTAATTGTTGGGCAACGATAGCATATAGAATAGACAGAATGATTGGACCTCCCTTTTTGGTTTCGACAAGTTGGCTTAAAAAATGGTTTGCTGGAGCAAAAAAGTTTGAAATACTGGCAGAGTACTTGTGAACATCGTATATAACATGATTTATAACCTTTACTTTCTCTAATGCTGTTAGGTTATCGTTAATCTCTAACCATGCATTTTTTCTTATTTCGTCAATTGCTTTTTCGATATTACTGACGGAAAGGTTTGGGTATTGCAACTGATTTACAATAAGGGTTCCTTGTAGTAAATCTTGATGTGGGGAATTTATCCAGTTTTTTAATTTAGAAGAAACATCGGAGAGTTGTATGGAGTGTATTAAATTTTCTAATCGCGATTGGATAAGTTTATTTTCAGAATTTTCCCAAACCTTTTCGAGCACTGGTATAACACTAATACCCTGCGTGATGATCTTTTCGGATACTGCATAATAAACTTCCGTGTCAGGATCATCGAGCAGGGTTAAAAGAGAGTTTAAATAGTTTGCATCCAATGCTTATAGGGTTGCCAGTTTATTTAAGGTGTTTTCAATTAAATTTTTAATAGCTGCTTGGTAATCAACTTTTGCATCCTTTGCTACACGGTTAGCTATAATAGTACAAATAGTTACAGAATCATGTCCAAGAAGATGCGATAGTCCATTTATAGCAGAACTTTCCATTTCGAAGTTAGTTATTTTTCTTCCGTTGTAGTTAAAACTTTCGATTTTCTCGTTGAGTTTTGGGTCTGCCAATGGAAGCCTTAAAACTCTACCTTGAGGGCCGTAGAAACCTGGTGCCGAAATGGTTATTCCCTTTGTGGTAAAGTCGGAAAAAAGTTCAACCAAGTTAGATGCCGAATGGCAAAAGTAGGGTTTTGCACATTGCGGATTCCATTTTGTATGTTCTATAAAGGCTGCTTCCATTTCTAAGTTCGAAACTTTATTGCGATTGGCGTAAAAATTCAGCAATCCGTCGAAGCCAATGCTAGTCTCGGTAAGAACGTAGCTGCCTAAATCTATTTCTGGCTGTAAGGCTCCAGAAGTTCCTAGTCGAACTATGGTTAACTTTTTGTGCTCAGATTTCTCGGTACGCGTTTTAAGGTCGATGTTAGAAAGGGCATCGAGTTCGTTAACAACAATATCAATGTTGTCCGTACCAATTCCTGTTGAAACAACGCTTATTCGTTTACCTTTATAGTATCCTGTAATTGTTTTAAATTCTCTATTGGAAGCCGAAGCCTCAGTTTTTTCGAAAAAAGATGCAACAACTTCTACACGCCCCGGATCGCCAACAAGTATAACTTTATCAGCCAACTGTTCCGGTTTCAGATGCAAATGAAAAATACTTCCATCGTTATTGATGATAAGTTCTGAAGATTCTATCACTCTCATATCTCTAATATTTTGCCGTAAATATATTCAAAAATTTATTAATAAGCCTTATTAGGCTTAAAATAGAGGTATGACCTGAAATGTGAAAGCAAAACGGTTACTTTTGCTAGATATAATATGAAAAATGGAACTTGGAGGTGTTAAAAAGTTTGAAATTGCACATTATGCAAAATTTGCGTCTGAAAATTTTATCATTTTTACAAAGTTTATGTCTAATTTTGTAGAAACGTATAAAAGTAAGGGTAAAATATTATGATACAGCGAATTCAAAGTTTATTTTTATTGATAGTTTCCGTTTTAATGGCATTTTTTTACTTCACTCCGTATGCAACTTTTATGGTTGAGCCTCAAATGCTAAAATATTCGCTGGGAGCAACTGGTTTAACTTCGGTTGGTGACAGTTCGGAAAATATATATTCTGTTTGGGCTGTTCTTATTTTAATTACGCTGGTTTTTTCAATTTCTACAATTTCAATTTTTCTTTACAAAAAAAGAATGCTACAAATTAGACTATGTGTTGTAAACATTGTTTTACTTTTAGGATTGCAGGGTATTCTTTGGTTTGTAACACATAGCATATCGAAAAACATTTCAACTAGTCCTTCTTATAGTATAATATTTATATTCCCGTTAATTTCAGCAATTTTAACATTTTTAGCCCTTCGGTCAATAGCTAAAGATGAGGCTCTGGTAAGGTCGCTTGATAGGATTCGTTAATAGTTTTTTACTGCTTTATTACACTTCTGCTAATTCTTGGCAAAAGAGCAAGGCTTTTACTTCTATTTATCTTATTAGAATAGATAATAATTACTGCCATATATTGTAAAAATGTGGTAAATATTTTTGGATAGTTATTTTAGTTATGAAAATTCTAATACTTTAAATTTAGTATTACTTCAGTGTAAAAATAGTGCTGAGATTATCTATATTATTTGGTATATGAAATGATAAACCTTGTTTCAATGTAGATATTTTTTCATCTTTTTAAAATAACCCTTATACATATTCGTTAATGTAAATGTTACAATTTTTGTTAAAAAAGATTTATTTTAATTTGAAAATATGCCATAATCTTTAATTTTGATTAAAAATTAACACTTAACACTAAAAACTAACTTTAATAAATTTTTTATGAGAAAGCGATTTAGTTTAATCGTTGCTTTTTTGGCAACGTCAATGTTTGGCTTTAGCCAAATTAACTGGAATACTCCAGTACCATTGGATAAAAGTGTAAAGTTTGGAAAATTAGACAATGGTTTAACTTATTACATTCGTAAAAATACCGAGCCAAAGCAGCGTGCCGAATTTTATATTGTACAAAATGTTGGCGCTATTTTGGAAGAGGATAGCCAAAATGGACTTGCTCACTTTTTGGAGCACATGTCATTTAATGGAACTAAAAATTTTCCAGGTAAGGGAATTATAAATTATTTCGAAACAGTTGGAGTTAAGTTTGGCTATAACATTAACGCCTTTACTTCCTTGGATGAAACGGTTTATAACCTTTCGGATGTTCCAACAACCCGCGAAGGAATAGTTGACAGTGCAATTCTTGTATTGCACGATTGGTCGCATTATTTATCGTTGTTACCAGAGGAAATTGATGCAGAGCGTGGGGTAATTCGTGAAGAATGGCGCACCGGACGTAACGCTGAACGTAGAATGTATAAACAAGTTATGCCTGTAATTTACAAGGATTCGAAGTATGCTACTCGTGATGTAATTGGCGATATTAATGTTATCAATAATTTTAAGCATGAAGAATTGGTCAAATATTATGAGAAGTGGTATCGTCCCGATTTGCAATCTATTATTATTGTTGGCGATATTGATGTTGATAGTATAGAGTATGAGGTAAAAAAGGTGTTTGCCGATATTCCTGCTCCGGTAAATCCAACACCTCGTCCGTATTTTGATGTTCCCGATAACAAGGAGCCTCTAATTGGAATTGCTACCGATCCCGAAGCTCGTAATACTATTTTGCGTCTTTACTATAAACACCCTGCAGTTCCAAAGGATCAAAAGAATTTGGGCTACATGCGTACCGAAATGGTTGATAATTTGATTACCTCGATGATTTCTTCTCGTTTGAATGAACTGGTACAGAAACCGAATCCTCCTTTTGTTTTTGCGGGGTCAGGAGTGTTCGACTTTGTTCGGACAAAGAGTGCTCTGATGTTTTATGCTGCATTAAAGAACGATGATATGCTTAATGGAGTTAAAGGCGTTGTTCGTGAGGCAGAACGTGTAAAACGTTTCGGATTCAATGCAAGCGAGTTGGATAGAGCAAAATCAGACTACTTAAGGGGGCTCGAAAATCAGTTAAAGGAAAAGGATAAAGAAAAGAACCAAAAGTATGTTTGGGAATGCGTTAATAATTTCTTAGAAGGAGAGCCAATGCCAGGCATCGAGTTTGAGTATATGTTTGCATCTCAGTTATTGCCAAGCATTTCTATAGATGAAATTAATAAAGTTGCATCGCAGTTGGTTACTGATGATAACGTTATTGTTACCGTTATGGGGCCCAAAAAAGACGGGATTGAGTTACCGACAGAAGATATGGTAAAGAATGCCCTTGCTGAAGTGAAAGCCGAAAATATTGAAGCTTATGTTGACAAGGTTATTACCAAGCCATTGGTTGAAGAGATTAAGAATCCTGGCAAAGTTGTAAAAGAAGAAAAAGGCGAGTTTAACACAACCGAATTTGTTCTTTCAAATGGAGTTAAAGTTATTATTAAGCCAACCGATTTTAAGGAAGATGAAGTTTTGCTTAATGCTTACAGCGAGGGTGGCGAATGTTTAGCTAGCGATAGTGATGTTCCTTCGGCACAAATGGCTACCGAAATTGTCAACAATGCTGGTGTTGCCGATTTTACTAGTACCGATTTGGAAAAAATGTTAGCTGGTAAAATGGTTAATGTTCGCCCTGTTATTGGAGACGATTACGAAGGTTTTAGTGGAAGCGCATCTCCTAAGGATTTTGAAACCATGTTACAGTTGGTTTACCTGTATATGACTGCGCCGCGTGTTGATGAGGAAAGTTTTAATACCTACATGGGACGCTTAAAAGCTTACTTTGCCAATGCTTCGGCCGATCCTCGCATGGCATTCCGCGATAGCGTTAGCTTAACTATGGCAAATCATAATCCAAGGGTTATGCCAATGAATGTAGATTTTCTGAATAAAGTTGATTTTAACAAGTGTATCGATTTCTATAAGGATCGTTTTGCCGATGCTTCCGGTTTTACATTCATATTCACAGGAAACATTTCGGCTCAGGATGCTAAACCTTTAGTTGAAAAATACTTAGGGGCATTACCAAATCTTAACCGTAAGGAAACGGCTAAGGATGATGGCGTAAGACCTCCTAAAGGAACGGTAAAAAATTACTTTACAAAACCTATACAGACTTCGAAAGCATCGGTATTTATTGGCTTTACAGGTGATGCAGAATATAATGTTCAAAATGATATTTTATCCGATTGCTTAACCTCAATATTAACTAAGCGTTACCTTGACGAAATTCGTGAAAAAGAAGGTGGAACTTATGGTGTTGGTGTAAGAATATCAGTATCGAACTATCCTACTGAATCTTACACTGTAAAGATTCAGTTTGATACAAATCCGCAGATGCGTGATAAACTCATTGGCATTGTTTACTCTGAAATAGATAAGATTAAGGCAGATGGGCCTTTAGCCGAAGATTTGAATAAAGCTAAGGAGTATTTGCTAAAACAGTACGACCAGAATCAACGTGAAAATAATTACTGGAGTAGCGTTATTCGTGCTAAGTACAAAGATGGTATTGACTATGAAACAAATTATGCAGAGGCTGTAAAAGCCGTTGATGTTAATGCCATAAAGGACTTTGCCAATAAAATTTTCAACCAAGGCAACGTTGTAGAAGTGGTTATGACTTCGGAAGA
>ERZ795053.329-NODE-329-length-59468-cov-10.675643_pt1 | contig 59468 bp, 45 predicted proteins | sample MGYA00375137_ERZ795053 | MGnify/ENA primary metagenome ERZ795053 (study PRJEB30182, sample SAMN05720284) | activated sludge metagenome | isolation source: Anaerobic digester | place: Hong Kong | collected 2014-12-17 ...
TTGCATAAACGTCAAACAAAATCCGAGTGCCGGAGGTACGGCACATTTTGAAATCTTATCTTTTATGGGGCGTACCTACGGCACGCTATGCTTTTATGGGCATCATCAAGTGGATTAAAATCCACCGCAACACCATGTACCGAGCTGATGGCTCTGGTAACCCTATCCATACCTGATCGAATTTCCCAAATTGGATGCTGTAAGTACAAAGCCGTCGGATTGATCCATTCTGTAGCGGTGGGTTTAACCTGATGCTCTGGTAACCCTATCCATACCTGATCGAATTCCCCAAATTGGATGCTGTTAGCACAAAGCCGTAGGCTTGGTCCATTCTGTAGCGGCGGGTTTTAACCCGTTGCATAAACGTCAAACAAAATCCGAGTGCCGGAGGTACGGAACATTTTGAAATCACAAAGCCGTAGGCTTGGTCCATTCTGTAGCGGCGGGTTTTAACCCGTTGAGCACATGACCATCAAATAGTGAGTGCTGTAAGCACGGCACATATATATAAAATTATTACATGATTTATACCCGTATGTGATCTATGGCAAGGCACCATGAGAGGTCAATCCGGCATCCACAGCGATCGGTCTTAGATATTGATCGCCGTCCACCAGACAAAAATACCGCGTCAGGTTGCTGACCACACAAGAATGGTTCGGTAGGATCCGTACCAGATCCCCAACTTTGAGTTCCAGGCCTTTGCGTTTACCTATAAATCCATGCTCTTCGGAAAGCTTGACCACCTTGAACTCAAACGCCTTTTTGGGATAATGATCCAGAGGATAGGCCAATCCATAATCATCCTGGTCTCCCCGTTTGTCACTGGACAAGACCTTTTTGCCAGCGTCGATGATGTAATAATGCTCGTTTTCACTGATGACTGAAGCCAGGATGGTCTGTGCCACAGCCCGCTTTTTGATCAATTTCATGGCAACCGGTGTCCGATCCATAAAAACGTAATTCCCCGGTCTGATTTCTGTCACCCCTTCCAAACCTTCACCCATCAGGGTGCCCGGTGTAGATCCGACAGAGATTTCATCAACTGCTATTCCGGCTGCCTCGAGTCTGTGTTTAAGTTTTAATAATTGGTTGACTTCTTTCCGGTTTACTTTAGTCAGTTTCTTCCAACTGGCTACATCATAGGTTAATCCGTTGTGGGTGAGCAGTCCTTTAAACCCCAGGTATTTATAGCGTCCTATTTGCTGCGCCAGTTCGAGGATGCGTTCATCATTGGGTTCCAGACCACATCGATTGTAGCCAATGTTGATGATGATGTATAGACCTACCTGGAACCGAACCCGGGTAGCTACTTTGTAGGCAATTGCAAGTCCTTCGGCATTGTCGATGCATAGATTGATTTCGGCATTCAGTTCCTGGGCCCGTTTCAGAAACGGAGTCAGCTTGCGCTCATCAATAACAGGATAGGCCAGGGTGATTGATTTAACGCCTGCCTCCAGAAACGGCAATGCTTCAGCCGGCTTGGATGCGGTAATGCCAACTGCACCCGCCGCTGCCTGCATCTGGAAGATTTCCACACTCTTGTGGGTTTTAATGTGGGGTCGCAATTTGACCTGGTTCTGATCGGCAATCTCCTGAAGGTGTTTGATGTTCCATTCGAGGATAAGTTGATCGACCAGGACCTGTGGGGTCTGGAGTTGGTTCACAGAAAACATGGCACTAGGTTAAAAAGTATAAAAATTAATATTCCTGCTGGATGAAAACAAAGATAAAGCGTCAGTAAGAAACACCCTGGAATTCAATGTTAACAATTCCAGTTTTGGGAAATTTACCTTTTGCAGGTTCCTAAGAGGTCATTGTCCGGACTGCAGGATCAATATCTTCGTCACCGCAGCTGCCGGCTTTCCAAATGTAACCTGTGTCGCATTGCTGAACACCAAATAAACTCCGCTGGCGACCCGGTTACCGGTAAAATCATTACCATCCCAGATGGCTTGCCCGCCATTCGCCTGGGTTTCGTACACTAGCTGTCCGCCTACATCAGTGATCTTTACATCAGCATCCTCGACCAGCCCTTTGATCGCGATGATGCCCCGGTATTCCGGACGTACCGGATTAGGAAATGCATAGACGGTCGGGGCATAATAATTCTCGGCAGCGGAGGCTTCGGTCCGCAATGTAATGATGCCATCGTCGGTGCCGATCCAGGCGATCCCGTCGTCATCGATCGCAATATCGATGATGTTGTTATTGAGTAAGGGACTGTTGCGGTCGTCGTATTTCGCGACCAACTTTAATCCATCCGGGGACAAGACAAAGATGCCATTGCGGGTACCTACCCACTTCTGGTTGGCACCATCCACGGCAACACAACGAATATCCTGCGTGGAGAGCAATTTTCCGTTTACCCCATCGAACGTAACGATTTTGTGCCGCCCAGGGCAGCCATTTCCGTTAAATAAATTGTCACCGCAGTCAAAAGTCACCAGTCCCTGGGTCGTTCCTACCCAGATCTGACCATCGCGGTCGGCTTCAACGCAATTAACCAGGTTATTAGGCAGTTCGCTGTTGGTGGTGTTAATAACTTTATACCGGTCATCACCCGTGTCCAGCGGATCTTCACCGGAATCCATAACCACCAGGCCCGCGACATCGCCATTGATAGCAAACCATTTATAGCCATTGCGGTCGATGGCAACCTGAGTCAGTGTCGTTGCAGTAGGCACATTAAAATTTTGCCATTTACCGTCCGTAGTCATCACTGAAATCGGCTTACTGGCCAGGTAATTCGAAATCCATAAATTTTCATCTTTATCGAAGGCGAGACCGCTGATCCGTTCGCGCCCCGGGTCACCTACTGTCCCACCGATGGTCGAATTGTCCTGGTCGTAAATGGTGATGGTTCCGTCAGGCGGTATTTGGGCCAATCCGGACAGATAGGACCCGGCATAAATCACGCCGTCGGAAGGACGAACCTTTACTGTGAAAACATCCCAGAAATCATGCACCCCCAACGTCTGATTGTTGTAGACATTGAGATAATTCCAAAGTCCATCCTTATACAGGAACAATCCATCCCTCCTGAAACGGTAAGAATAGGTTGCGTCTACTCCGCCTGAAGCCACTAACACTTCATGGTTATAGGTGGTGATTTCCGAAACATTGGACGAATAAGGTGTATTAAAGGTTAATGCATGGCAGGGCTCCGTCAGAGAAGTAGTATACCGGTATTCATCGCCTTCATCAGCAAACCACAGGGCATCGCCGGTCTGAATGGCGTAATTGGGGCGAAAAAAACACTGGGCAGGTACATCCTCCCGCGAACCGTCCGCATTCAGGAAAAAGACTTTGCTGTCGCAATTGGTGATGCAGCGCAGTCCGGCGATCAAACGCGTTCCCTCATCCGACAGGTAGCGGACCCGGTATCCCCGATCGTACAAGATCTGGTCAAACTTGGATCCATTCCACTTCAGGATGCGATCTTCAATGACCACATAAAGCTGACCGTCCAGTACAGCCACCTGGTTGGCATAAAAGTATCCGTCAGCAATCCCTTCTTCCGGTCCCAGTAATTGCCACTCCTGAAAATCTGCCAGATTAACGCCGTTTACAGGAGCGCGATAAAGCCCATTCTCGGTTCCAAGGTAAAAATAGCCCTCAAACTCCCTCAGACTGAATGTCTCAAAGTCAATAAACGTGGTGAACCCAAATTCTTGCCGAATCATATCAAACTCTACCAGGCCGAACGAGCAGGATAAATAGGCTTTATCCCCGTAAAAGACAATGTCATTAATCGATTTACGGCCAAGGATGCGGTCATTGTCCCGGATGTTATTAAAATTCACAATGCCGTCAGCGCTGTAGAGATCCAGATTGCCGTCGCTGTAGGCAATCATTAATGACTCGGATGGTGCGTGATATTTGACCCGTGTCAGACCGGCGTCACTCAATCCCTCAACCCGGGTTATGAATGCCGGCTGCTGGTCTTCCCTTGAGAGTCTCAATAATCCGAATTCGGTCGCAAAATAGATGTTATCCGGGCTGGCCGTAACGTAGGCGCTGCGTTTAAACGGGAGATGCGCTTTCCACTGTCCGATCCGCAAGTCAAAGGATGACTGTGCGGTCAAGCTAATGGCAAACCAGGATGCGATGATCAGGCTATAAACCCTCATGTGTTTTCCGGCTGAAAATTCTATTTCTATTAACGGCTGTTCCACGGTTTTCGATGCACCCTCCTGGGCAAATTGTAGGACGAAATTACAGTTTTCCAGCAGAAACGGTTCAGGCAAACCCAAACCGACCCCTCTTGGGAAAGATCTTGTCCGTTCAATCGGTTACCAGCCTTTTTGTATCCGCGATTTAGCGTAGCTGGTAGATTCCAGAACTTGCCAGTGCATAATATCACTTATCTTATGCTGGTATGTTTTCAAAATGGATTGCTCATATTGCCGTAGCCTTTCAGACCTTTCGGTCCAATCCCCTGCACACCCTGCTTTCTACTTTGGGTATTGTCATCGGGGTGGCCGCCCTGGTTGCTATCCTTTCATTGATTGATGGGCTGGAGCAATTTGGCCGGCAACAGCTGGAAAGGACAACGGACCTCCAGGGCATTCAGGTGATGAGTAAAACCGATGACCGAGAAAATGGAGTGGTTATCAAGCGGGACGAATACCCCCTGTTGGATGAGGCATTTCTTGAACTTCTGATCCACCATTTAGGTGACCGGGCAACGGTGACCATGTACCAGGAGAAATCGAATTGGATTAGCTGGCCTCAGGATACTACCCGGCACGCCGCCCTGGTTTATCAGCTAGCCGGAACAATACCTGCTCTCGATACCGGTTTGATTGCAGGAAAGCTGGCGCTTCCGGACGAAAAGCAGGTTGTGGTTAACAATAAACTACTTGCGTATTTTCCTGAAACCAGGCGGGACGACCTCATCGGCAAAAAAATTTTTCTCGGATCAGATACCTGCGTCATTGGAGGTATTGTCCGCTACGCGCGTGCCCGGGGAGGATTGCTTGTATTCCGTAAGCTTCTGCCATCGATGGACCGCCACGATTTTCCTCCCCAAATCTTGATTCACGTAAACACGATCGAAAATGTTGCTGTCATCCAGAAGCAAGTTGAGGCGTTGATCCGTGAACATTATCCGGATAACTCCGGTGATTTTGTGGTACTGAACAACACTTTCCGCGTTGACCAGGCCACCCAGGGGATTTTGTTGTTTAAACTGATCATGGCATTTATTACCGGCATTTCTGTGCTGGTAGGCGGAATCGGCATCATGAATGTTTTGTTGATGTCAATCACCGAGCGCACGCGGGAAATTGGGATTCGCAAGGCTCTGGGTGCCAGGAAAAGGGATATCTCCAATCAGTTTCTGGCGGAAGCGGTTGGATTAAGCCTGATCGGCAGTCTACTGGGAATGATCCTGGGCATGTTGATGGTTCAGATCGCGTTACCTCTGATCAAAAAGGTCATTAAAGCGCCCTTCGGAATCGTCTATGACCCTTCCACTTTGCTAATCATATTTATTCTGGCATTACTTATCGGCATCATTTTCGGCACCTATCCTGCCTTACGGGCGGCCAGGCTTACTCCGGTCGATGCGATCCGGCACGAATAAATCGCGAAAAACTGAGACCACTCCTGAATTTCAATAACAACGGGCAACCCACGTCATTCGCGCGAATAGACCGTGTCACCTGTAAGAAGTGTACTTGAGCTTACCCTTTTCGGTTCGTACAAAAGAGGTATTCAATAATGATCCTTCGGCAGTTAACTCATTCTAAACCTGTCTATCGTCCAAAGTCCAATGTCTAATGTCTAAAATCTAATTCATCCTTCCTCCAGCAATTCCTTCATTGCATACATCACCATGGTCCAGTTATCGATGGAATGCTGCTTGCGATCCGGGTCGGTAAATCCCCCTTGCTCAACCTTCAATCTGGTGCCTTCCGGATGCACTTCCAACCGGTAGGAAACCGGCAGGTAATTTTCGGGTTTGTCTTCGGTACCTGACCAGGAGCTCCAGTACACATAATCCAATTGCCGCGGCGGATCGAAAACCTGAATGACTCCTTTATCCTCATAAGCCTGACCGTCCCATTCACCACGGAAATAGATCATGCCTCCCTCCCGCCAGTCTCCTTCCAGGTTGGTTCCAAAAAAGTATGCCCTCACCATTTCCGGGTCGATCAATGCTTGCCAAACCTTTTCCGGAGAAGCCTTGATAACCAATTCTACTTGTATATATTCCATGATATCTGAAGATTGTATGTTTCGCCAAAGGTAATGGAGCTAAGAGCTATGGAGATTACACGAAACGGAGCCATGGTTATACCTGAAGGATTATCTTTATCCAATTATTTTACCAAGCCTATGGTCCATCTTAAAGATACCGACACCGGGAACATCATCGTCATTGGCGACCGGGTTTTAATCAAACCGACCACCCCTGCCGAAAAAACGGAAGGTGGTTTATACCTGCCACAGGGCATGCACAAAACCGAAGAGCTACGTACCGGATATGTGATCAAAGTCGGGCCTGGATACCCCATTCCGGTTCCTCCCGATGACGAACCTTGGAAAGAGCATAACGACGAAGTCAGATATGTCCCGCTTCAGCCCAAACAAGGAGACCTTGCCGTCTATATCCAGAAGAATGTGTTCAATATCCGCTTTAATGGAGAAGACTATGTGATCGCTCCCCATGGAGCCATTCTGATGGTGGTGCGGGAAGAGGATTGAGGTTTCCGGATGTGCTTTTAATTAACTCCGCGCTCATTCAAAAGTAGTAATCAGCATCGACTCACGTATTCCTCCAAAGCTCTTGTTTGGTCCGCTTTGTGGTCACCTAACTACCGGCAATGCGATGGCGGCACGCCGAATTTCTTTTTAAATGCCGCGCTGAAATGTTGGGGGGAAGAATAACCCAGGTCATAGGCCACCTCCGCTATGGAGCGGTGATTGGCAAGGAGCGCTTCCTGCGATCGTTGCAAACGGTAATCCGCCAGATATCCGAAAGCCGTTGTCTGGTATTCCTTCTTAAACCCGCGTTTGAGTTTGTATTCATTTAATCCGACCTCACGCGCCAACTCCGAAAGACTGGGTGGATTCTGAAAGTGGCGCTCCAGATATTGTCTTGCCTGTTGAATCCGTTCACGGTCGTCCCGGGTGAGTGAGATCTCTGATGCACTTCGTACAAAACGGTCCACGGTCTCCGCCGAGAGTACCAGAATTTCCATTGTTTTCGATAGCAGGAAAAGCTTGCGCAGATGCCCCTGATACCTGCAGTTAATGATGGAGCGAATGGCCTGAATCAATTCAAACGAGATGGGAATGGACCGTTGAGATAAGACCACCGGCTGATCTTGCTGCATACGGGTAATGAATCGCTGTAAGGTGGGATTACCATCCTGCGTCATCTGAATAAATTGTTCCGGTGCAAAAGCAATGTCAAACGATTCTCCCCGTAAATGATGATTGATAAATGTATTGTTGAAACCTCTGGTATAAATCAGATTGTGCTGCCCACGCTGGACCGGATAGGTCTTGTCCTGCTGAAAAATGGTATAATCCCCCTCAAGATTGAAGGACAGGCTGACCAGCTCTTCTTCATTGGATTTCTCAAAATAGCCGGTCTGCCCAAACTCGGTTACGGTATGGCGTAGGCGGATACCATCTACCCAGGCATAATAACCGGTAGCGCGGCCATAATCAAGCGTTTCGTCGTATTGAATCTCCACCAGTGAGCCATCTGGATTTGGCTCTGGGAAAGGATGAATATAATATGGACTCGCGTTGGAAGGGTTGTTCTTCATAACATGTAAATCATCGATTTCATGGTAAAAGCTATCCATTACTGATCAGTGAATTTAAAAATCAGAAGCTAATAATCCATTCATTAATTATTAGGATCGCTAGACTTGATTTTCCGGAATCCATTTTATTATTCGCAAAACAAGTTGAGAATTTGTCCTAATTTCAATCACAGATAATCCATACCTGCACCATAAACCTGACGCAATGAATTCCTTGGTTCTGACATTCTGGATGCTTGCTTTTGCATCTATGGAGGCGCAACCGGTCTCCTATACCCATGATTTCACCTCAAAGCCACAGGTTAAGTGGACTTTTCACACTTCATCCGAATTTTTCAGTTCGCCGGTGGTGATGGGAGACCTGGTCTACATTGGCGGCTTGGACAGTATCTTGCATGCAATTGATTTACAGACAGGCAAAGAGGTCTGGCAATTTAAATCCGGTGGAGCTATCCGGTCTACTGTTTTTGCAGATGATGAATATGTTTACCTCAATGGCGGTGATGGCAACATTTATTGCCTGGTTCGCTATGATGGTGCTTTACAATGGATATTCCAAACCGGAGGTAAAGAACGATACGATTTTGCGGATTATTTCGATTCGGCACCCGTTGTGGTCGACAACCTGCTGTACGTCGGTTCCAGTGATTTTAACCTGTATGCCCTCGATGCCACGAATGGAAGCGAAATCTGGCATTATCCAACAGATGGAATGGTACACACCACACCCGCAATCGCCAACGGGGGTATTTATTTCGGTTCTTTCGACGGATATGTTTATGCCTTAGATGCTCAAAACGGTACGCTCAGGTGGAAATTCAAAACTGTTGGCCACCGGTATTTCCCCAAAGGCGAAGTTCAGGGTTCACCGGTGATCACAGACCAATTAATTGTTATCGGAGCTCGTGACTATAATGTTTATGCCATCGACCGGGAAAATGGTTATTGCCATTGGAATAAATCGTTCCAAAATGGCTGGGGACTAAGCAATACCGTATTTAAGGACACTTTATTCATTGCGGGAGCAGATGAACGTAAAATAATTTGCGTTAATGAAAAATCCGGATCCGAATTTTGGAACAAACCCATGGAGTTCCTGATCTTCGGCAACCTCGTATTTTCTCAGAAAATGTTTTACGTAGGCACAACCAATGGCAAGTTGCATGGTTTTGACCGGATTTCCGGCGAGCGTGTATGGCAGTTTGAGACCGAAGAGTATCTTGAAAAAAGATCGTCATATTTTAAAGATGACGATACTTATCGCGATGATATCTATTCAATCATTAAATCGAATGAAGAATTCCTGGAAGTCGAATGCGAATTAGGTGGTGTATTTTCGACACCGGCCCTGGTAAATGACTTGTTGTTATTCTCGAGTACCAACGGCAAGTTGTATTGCCTTGAAGAAGCGAAATAAATATCTGGTCTCGTTGGGCTCAGATTCAATCCTTTTTCACCGCACGAATACCCATAAATGCAGGAAATTGATTTAATTCTTTAAAATGTTTAAGGTCGTGTTGGGCAAATTCCGGTGTAGGCCTGGGCTCCACAATTTTATCAATGTAAAATCCATGATCGGTGAGCGGATTAATACAGTCTTGTAAGGAACGACGATAACTGTTTACCTCTACCGGCATCCCAAATCCTCTCCAGGTACATCGTACCTGTTCGACTGAAAAATAAGCTTCCGATTGAAAATAATTGTATTCAAAAAAAGGATGTTCAATCGAAAGGACGACTACCCCCCTGGGTCTAAGTACGCGATAAAATTCATTGATTGTAACACTCCAGTTTTCTATGTAATGCATGGCCAAAGCACATAACACAACATCATACGACTGGTCTTTAAGCATATGAAACGGTTGTGAAAAATCGTGTACAAAAAAATTAGCCCTATTCCCGTTTCTTTGCCTGGCCAGCTCAACCATCTTAGGGCTGATATCAAAACCCACGACATTGGCGCCTTTTGCCAGGAGTTCCTCCGCATATTTTCCGGGACCGCAAGCTACGTCCAGAACGTATTTGCCATGTACATCAGGTAATAAAGCCAGCGTATTCGGCCGGTCGTAGTACGCATTGTGGGGCTTGGTATCGATCAGCCGGTCATAGCTCACAGCGAGGGTCTCATAAGCCTCAACAATTTTACTTTTTATCTCATCCATTGGGATATTTTAGTCCGTGTGTCCAATTATTAACGGTCCTTACCGGATCATCGGTTGTAGGGGTATTCATTGATCCAGTGGAAAGAACGTTTTACCAATTCAAATTCTTGCAGGTTTTTGCGGGTCATCCGGATCAGCAGCGTATCCGTTTGCTGAATGCCGTTCAAAATGAAGATCCCGGAATCATCAAGCGTATACTGAAATGCATAGCGCTGTGTCGTATCAGACCGGGATGTCATCTCCAGCTCGTGAGCTACGGTATCCGCATCGGTCGCATAACGGGCGGTGTGCGCGTCCATATACCGGATATTTGCGGATCCTGGCCACTGAATGGCCAATTGATTCCATCGTATGGTATCCGTCATCAACGGAGGTATGGTATCGTTGTTTTTCACAAATAAATCCACCTGGTAGAGACCGTAAAGTGGCGGCTTGGGAGCCTGATCGCCGTATTGCTTCCGCGCTCCCAGAACCTGTATCGTTCCATAGATCAGGGAATAACCCAGAATCAACCCCTTGACGATCCATTTGGCAATCCGGAGCCATCTCCTTTCGATCTCCGGAGCTTGAATGACCGGTAGTGCAACAGCCTGTCCGGTAAATAAAAATTTGACCAGACGCTCCAAATCATGAGCCAGGAGGAATAAGGTCATGGTCACCAACGCCGTGGAGACGATTTTCACCGGCACGTCGTAGAAATAATTGACTGCCATGACATTCGTTGTGGTCATCAGGGTAATAATAGCTCCTGCGGTCATCGTCCTGCGGAACAACAATAAAACGGCTGAAACTTCTGCAATGCCCATAAACAGGTTATAACCTCTGGAAAAGCCCAAAAAAGTCCATGCTAGTCCCATCGGTGATGAGTCTCCATAGAGCTGACCCAGCCGGTAAACACCGGGGTAGGAAAATTGCAATTTGATCACCTTGACCAACCCGTAATTAATCAACATTAATCCTACATAAAAACGGATGGCAACAGTCAGCCAATAATAGAGCATTTGATAATTCCTGTTACGGCGGTCAACAATCGACCAGAACAAGGTTCCGGTCAAGGATATCACCAGGATCACAAACAGGATGACATAATCGTAGGTGGTATCACCGCTGCCATTGGTAAAAACGGTAATATCGTATGAAAGGTGAAGTATCTTTTTGCCTACCCACGGTATGAAATGGTGCAGCCATTCATTCGGATACTTCATCAGGTATCCCCACAGCGGATAGGTACCGTTATTTACGAAAACAATGAAAAGCAAAAAGAATAAAAAGACGAATCGGAAAGCGATTTTCTGGAGGATACTCCAATTGGTGTCGAAGGATTGGTTCTCCATTTTAAGGTCGGTTTTGCAGGAATGATGGTTGAAGATCCGAAAAATTAGCAAACAGAAACTTTCTATTGCATTGGAAATTTGCAGGCACGGAGAAGAATTGAGTGATTAAAAGCAGTTGCCATTTCGAAAGTAAAGGAATCCTAAAGCGGCAAAAAGACGACCATCAGCATATCAAAAATGAAATAAAAAAGAAAAGGAATGAGTAAGTAGCCCATCACATCTCTCGCCTGAATGCGGATGCCGAGACCCATAACCGGTAAAATGATAAGTAAATAAAACGGCTGTAATAAATTAGTAAGGGTCTCTCCAAAAGCTACGGATAAGGAAGCCCTGACTACCATCTGGTTGATTTCCGGGTCTTGCATCCCCATTCCGATTTCCTTGACTGCACTGATGATGCTTGGGCCAATTACTGCAAACTCTCCGCCGGCAGAAGGAATGGCAAAATTGACCACCGCACCACTCAAAAAAGCTAAAACCGGATACGTGTGGATGGTACCGGCCGAAGCCATGGTCAAAGCCAGTTTTTCACCCAATCCGGTATACAACATGATTCCCATGATGCCGGCATAAAAGGGAAATTGAAATAAAATGCCGGAAATATTCATACTTGATCGCTTCATTGCAATGCCATAACGCATCGGTGTACGGTGAAACAGCAGGCCAAGCATGATAAAAATAAAAATCATGATATTGAGATTCACATCAAATCCCCGGGTGATAAAATGGTAAACAATATGAACCAGGCCCATGCAAGCAATTAAATATTGGAGCCAGGGGCTGTTGTTCATGCCGTCAGACATCAATTTTGGGGAATTATTCATACGCTCCGCCTCTTCCTCGATGGATAATTGTTTTTGCTGGGAGGATTCCGTTTGCATATCCTGAAGATCTAGATGCTTTCGGGGCGCTAGCCATTTAAATAATAAAGGACCGGTGATAAATAAAAAAAGAATCAGGCTGATATTCAATACCGACCCCAAAGTTTGTGCCGTCGAAATGGTGTCCGATAAAATGCCTGTTTCAATGAGGTAGTTATTTTCCGTATTCAACAATAATGGAATGGAACTGGATAAGCCTCCTACCCATACCACTCCGGAAAAATAAACGCAAGCTATCAAATAGGGATAGTTGATGCCCTTAACACGACTGGCAATTTGCCTCGCTAAAACAGCCGTAATTACCATCCATCCCCAACTGATCATGCTGAATACCATTCCGATCAAAATAATAAATGGATAAACCTGATTGGGCTTGCGAATGATGCGCGTCAATCCATCGATCATCCGATCTGCATAAGGAGAAATTGCAATGCTATAACCGGTCACCAGGATCAAGGTCATCTGCATGCCAAATTCCAACAGCAACCAGAATCCTTTATACCAGGCTTGAATGGTTTCCAGCAGGGAAGAATCGGTCCAAAGGATGGCTCCGGCAGTCGTAATTATAGTAAGACCTAATGCAAAAACAAATGCATCAGGCATGTATTTCTTAAATAGCTGCGTGAATTTTTCGCCTAATTCGGTAATCATCCTCTCTTAGTCCGGACGTTAATTTATCTTCTCTTAATATAGAATATTATATCAGGTTTTCCAAGGCGATCACAGATAAAATACGATGACAAAATTTAATGAATCTGTCATTAAGAAAAATGGATGAGAACTTTCGTTCCCATCCACTGCGCTACTATTTGGTATGAAAAAAAGTGTTGGTCAATAATATTGGATCTAAAACCGGGCACCTACTGAAATCATAAAACTTCTGCCATCGGAAGGTAAAATACCCGGCCCGGGATATCCGGTAGCACGACGAGTATAATAATGTCTGTCCGTGAGATTCCCGATCGACACTTTTACATTATAATGATCCAGGAAATAATAACTCAAGTTAAAATCCGTAATCAGGTAAGAGGGCACGATACCATTCACTCCGGTGTACGAGGACCGGGTATTCACCGCATCGGAAAATGAATTGGAAACATAACTCATCTGGAGGGTGCACGAAAGCAACCCATACGCCATCGTGATGCCATTCCGGCTGATCCAGGCAGGGATATTTTCGCCCGTCTTACCCGCGATATCAACATTTTCCCCGTTTAACACAACGGTTCCGTGGGTATATCTTGCGTGGTTGTACGCGGTGGAACCAAAGAGGAAAACATCAAATCCATTCGTTGCAGCAGAAGCAATTTCCAATGGATGGAATTCTACAAAAAGCTCCAGACCCTGATTGGTCAGGTCCCCGATATTGGTTTTATAAAAATAGGTGTTCCCCTGGTCGTTCTGAATCAGGGTGCCGATGCGATCGTTGTACTGGAGCCGGAAATAATTGACATCAAAACGCAAGTACCCGGCCAATGCGCCGCGAACGCCAAATTCCGTGTTGTACCCTTTGGCATCCTGCAGATCCGGATTGACACGGTCCAGATCCGTTGCCGGTATCAGGTCCGAATGCAGAACCGGCCGGAAATTTTGCGTGAAATTCGCATACCCATCAACCAGTGACGAGAAATTGTACTCCAGACCAACCCCGAATAAAGGAAATGCCCGATGCAGCCGGATAGGAATCGAAGCAGCCGGCAGGCCGGTTATGGTGCCACTCATGTCCGTGCGTACCTGTTCCAACCGCATCCCCGGTGTTACGGACAAGCGGTCCGTCAGATTCAAGACATTTTCAGCAAACAAGGCATAATTGGTCGTTTTAAACTCCAGATCGATCCGATATGGGGCGAGCAGGGAAAGATCAAAATCTGCTTCCGTGGTTCCCAGGCCTTTTTGTTTTCTCAACGTCCTGCTGTTGCCATACCGAACTCCTGCTGAAAGATGACTTTCATGACCGAAGAGGGTATAATCCTGCCTCATTTTGACTTGGGCGAGATAACTATGGTAATAGTCGCGATCTACCTGTCTGGGATTGTAAGCGTCGGTTTCTCCATTAATGCTGTCATTAATGGTTGGGAGGGTTATAAACTGTACGCTGTTTCGTTGGCCCAGGATGGCAGAAGCACGGGCAGTGATCAACGTCTTTTTCGCCGCCTGGACCGTCAAGTGAATGGCCGGTAGATAGATGGTCGGGTTAAAATAATTGCGCCCCCGGTTGGATTGACGCGGATCCTCCGCAAACTGGGCATCCGTGAGACCTGCCGCAAAATGATTCACATAATCCATATGGGATAAGCTGGCCTTGAGCTCAGCCCTGGTTGAGAACCGGTATCCCACGGCCATATGCCATGCATTAAAAGCGTAGTCGCTGTTTTTACGCCATCCATCAGAACGCCTGAAGTTATAGTATCCCTGGTAAGTCAGTTTTCCTACCTTTCCGCCAATCGCATTGTATGAACTGAAGAGTCCGAAAGAACCCCGGCTTTGCTGTGTCTCAAACGAGATCACTTTCGTAGTATCCGGCTCTTTGATCACATAATTAAGCATTCCTCCAAACTGGGGTCCATATTGCAGAGCACCGGATCCCCGCACAATTTCGATTCGGCGCAGCGCTTCCATGGGCGGATTGTAATGGCTCTCCGGGTACCCAAACAAATCGGAATTGGTTACATCTCCATTCTGCTGAACATTAAATTCCCAGGAGCGGTGCGGATTCAGTCCCCGGGAAGAAATGCCAACCTGATTGCCGGTACCATCCATCTCCCAGACCATGATGCCGGGCACTTTGGCAAATACCTGCCGCGGATTATTTTCCGCCAGATTGACGTTGGCCGTTTGCAGATTGACCACCTCATTTTTTTTACCGGCCCAGATGTCGGTACCCTGAAAGGCCGGTAACCGTTCAATCTCATTGCGTTTAGACACAATTTTTATTTCCGTCAAATCAATGTTTTTTAGGGTATCCTTTCCGGTTTGTCCCCTTAAAATGCCACTGAAAATACCCGAGACCATTATCACCGTGAGGAATTTAGACCATTGCATCAAATTGAGTTTTTTAATTAAAAAATAGCGTTCTGCATGCTGTCCCTGATTGCATCAACCCAAGCCAAACGTAAAGCATCCATCAAGAAATCAATATGTTATGCAACACGCCGGGTCAGCAAAAACCATCCTGGTATTGCATTTTCCGTTCATCTTCATTTTAGTCCGCTCCATCGGATCGGGCCACAGCCAGCGTATATCCGGCTGCATCGATCCCTTGTTTGGTGCCAACTTTCGCATCAAAGCTCCAGTGAATACCGCCATAAACCCTGGAAATAGCTGCCTCCAGCGCCCAATTGCGAAACAGGTCATTTTCCTGGGGAAAAACATAGGTAAGGACCTCAGCGGCAGCGGCAGAAAATACACTGTGACCAGATGTATAACTGGGAAAATTAGGCGTTCCGGCGATGGTTTTGAAATTCGGTATTTGATTGATCGGCCGGGGATAATGGTAAAAATATTTGGCATCCCAGCAACTGATTCCGGCATCCATCATGGCCATGTTTAAATAGGCCATAAGGCGGGCGGTCCGCAAGGGGTTTAATCCATACTTTACGACATATTCCTTTGCAATCCGGTTCCAGTGTCCGGGTGGTGTGTAGGTGCCTAAACCATCCTGCCAGAAATTGGCGATTGCCCGCCACTCCGGCGTCATGTTATCGGCATAATATTTAAGCAATTGAACATCTTCCTCGTATGCTGACGAACCCGGTACGGGAGGCACCTCCGGCCGGATTAATTCCACTGCCGGTACATTCCATAATTTTACCTGCCCGAATAACGGCGTTAACCCTACCGGGCGGGCGGGAATTTCCAGATTATCCCATTGCCAGCCAAAGCGGGCAAAAGCGGCAGCCTTGATCGAATCACTGACAGCCTTCGGGCATTGCGCTTTGCTCATTCCATCCGAAGCGGCTCGGGTCAGGGCTTTTTCAGCAATTTTTTCGCCGATTAAAACACCTGCATCGACGTCACTTTGCACATTCAGTCCCGCCCATTTAAGACTGGCCAGATGCTCTTCTTCCTTGTCAGCCAGGTAGTCCGCTTCCAGTGGGAACATCTTGGATAAAATTGCACGTGATACCCGTGCGACAACAGCACCATCGGAGGGATAAGAGGGCAATCCATTGTCTGCGTAGGCCGGTGTGATCGACGGGTCAACCTGAGCCGGTTGAGGTCTTTGAAATGCATATTTGTAATGCCAGGCGGTAATCAGGCCATCCAATTCCGCCACTGAAAGATAAGCCAGTGCCCTGACAGCATAGGGAGGATGTGCAAAGGGAAAATTTGGAGTAGCTCCAGGATTTTGTGGATTGGGCAACGTATAGGTATTATCTGCATTGGGTCCGGGGATCAGATTGTATTTGGCAACCAGCTCCAGGGCAATTTCATTCCACCGCAGGACCGGATTATTGGTCCAGTATTTCACGGCTTCCTTCTGGTCCGCTGTCAAATTGGAAGAAACCGATTTCAGCTCGGCCAATTCAGCCTGATAATTCCCGGATGAAACCGCATCGGGTTCGGGTATCAGGATCTCATCGCCCGAGTTTAGAAGTATCGGTTTCCAATTGCCACCGTTTTCATCAATGGTAGCAAAATGATAGGCGTCATACGACAGGTATTGGGGAAGATCCTTCTCACAACTGACCAAAGCGATCAGAAAAAAAATCACTACCCCGAATAGCGTAAATTTATTTTTTAAGTCCATGATTGTTCTGAATGTTTGATTTATGAATGCTTCCACACGGGAAATTGATAGGTGATGCCTCCACCCCAGAGTTGCATCTTGCCGGTATTACGCCCGGACAGGGTGTTGCCATAATAGCCGAGCACGCCCAATCCGGTGATTCGCTTAAAATAGTACTGGGCATTGACCCGGAGTAAACCCGCATGCACCTTGTTCGTAGGTTGTGCGGCATTATAGGCCCTGACATCATCCCCGGATAAGGAATGCAGCCCGGTATAAGCCAATTCTGCTTTCAGGTGGTTGTCCAGCATCCATTTTCCAGCAACCAACTGATATTGAAGAGCGCTGGGTACATCCATCCAGGCGGTATAATAACTTCCATTGTTGTAATAGTAGTCCCGCTCGGCCTTGGTCTGACCGCGCCACAAATAGGCAAGGCTTCCTCTGCCATAAAAACCGATGGATGTCCTGTACTGCAGGATTCCCCGGACATTCAGTTCTCCGGTCCCATTACCAATGCTGTAGGGACGGTAATCCGACAAATAATTCGTAAGCGGTGTCGCAAATCCTACATTGGTCAACACCTGCAGAGTACCTTTTCCCGTTGTCCGCTCCACCAGATTTAACTTGATATCCAGGCCCAGGTCCTGCAGTCCCCTGGCACCGGCAAATTTGCCCCCGTTGGGTTCAGAAGAATGTGTCTGGACATAGGGAATCGTGAATAAAAAATTGATGCGGTCTGTAAGGCCAATGGCCGCTCCGGCAAATCCGGAATTGCGATAAACCGTGGCGATGGTTGCATTGGTCCGGAGGTAGGTTCCTTCCCAGTAATGATCAAACGAGCCATGTTCGTATCCGGCAACCACACAAATTTCCCCCGGTTGCATCATAATGGCATCGAAGGCGGTTTGTGCCTGACCCGTTCCGAACAGGCATAGAAATAGCAGTGAAATACAGGTTATTTTTTTCATCGTTGGTGACTTCATGTGTTGAATAATGGATTGCCGTCCGGCTGTAGCCGGGTAAAAGGGTAGAAGCCTAAACGCAACCCGCTTAGGAACTTCCTTTCTGGCAAACCTTACTGGCGATTAGTGTCTAATGATTCTGATTTACATCATGAATGGCCCCTGGCATAGGCATAGCCATATGTTTTCCGCCAAACCGGTAGCTTGCCCCAATTTCAACCAGAAAGTCAGCGAATGCAGCATCGCCATGACGACCCGTAGCTATATCCGATTGGCTCAGGATACGGTTGCGGTACAAAGCAAATGGCACCCGAAGCGACAAGGTGGTGTGAGATCCGGCATAAAATAATCCCGGATCAACCGAAACCACGTAACCGGGACGGCGAAATCCTTCACTCTTGCCAAAAACATCTTTGGAAGGCACCCCTTCCCAATTCCCTCCCAGGTTGAACAGTATACCTTGCTTGGGCAAAAGAGCAAAACTTACACCCCCACGGACCGCATATTGATCAGCAACGGAATGGTAGGCGGTCAGCGGATCGGCATTCACCAGTGTGCCCCGGGTGAGGGTTGCATTAGTATTTTTCGGATTGAAAAGGTAAAACCCGCTATAGTAAAGGGCCAGCCTGGACGATATCGTAGTGAATCCCTGGCTTTCTACACTAAATCCCCAGCCTCCATCACCTAACTGGATGGATTGATCCACGGGCTTAGTCAGGATGTAATCCTGGCCTTCTGCATCCAGTTTATGAAAATCACCCTGGACGTTAGCATCGCCTGTCGGGGCTTTGATACCTAAACCCACTGACATATTCGCATGAAAATGTTCGGCAGGATCCCAGAGCCAGGAGGTACCGGTGACACGCAAATCTCCTATGCCAAAAGATTGGGTATGAAACCGACTTCTGTCAGGATTCGAGGATTCGGAATTTCCGTAATGTTCGTAAAGGGACGAACGGTCAAAATGACTAACCGGTAGATTTAATCCCAGGGAAAACCGGTTGGTGAGGCCGTAGCCCACATTTAGGGATGCATTGTGTACGAGGTTAACGACTTCAGTGTGTTCAAGCACTCGGTTGGCTTCTTCTACATCACCCCGGAAATGCCGGAATGAACGGAAATAGCGGTAATTCAGGCCTACCTGCCATTCGCCGGTATTGAGCGATATCAGGTTGGTACCACTAACGGCGGCACCGGTGCATCCCATACCTCCACGGATGGCCACGCATCCCTGAGCAGCTACCTGCTGAATAGAAAACGCTACGCAAAGAATAGCGCATAAAAGTGTATATCTAAGTGTTTTCATTTGAATTTAAATTAACTCGACGAGCCAGCGATGGCTATCGAAAGTTTGATACCCGGATTTTTAATTTGCTTGCCGGGTATAGCTTATTTGTCCGGATAAATGGTCCGGATAAAGCGTTTCTGAAACAATTATCGGTTGAATGGCGGGTAGACCATCATCACATCTGCTGAGGAGGTGGCGTTAAAAGCCGGTGATGATCATTGGATTGCATAGCTGTGTAAAAATGATAGGATATCTGGTAATCTTCACACGGTAAAAGCGGTGTCATTGGTAGCGGGGCCAGATAATTTTGAAACAATCCCTGGACCAAAAGCACCTCTTGTTCCTGATCCTTGGGTGAAACAGGTTTGTCCTGAATCTGGGTCTGGAAATCAACGGTCTTATGCCGAAAAGCGAAATACACGGTGTCTTCTTCTTGCGGATGGGCAAATGCAAAAAAATCGCTGTAGATCAATCCGCGCGGCGTCAACTGATCCTTAGCCAATACCTCAATCGAAACCTGCATGCCCGTTTCTTCTTCAACTGCGTCGGCAATCGCTTTTTCCTGGATATTCATGGCATGAATGATGGCCTTGGTATGGAGCACCCGGTACCAGGAAACACCTCCCACCCATTGAAGGGCGGTGATGGCCAAAAGGAAATATGCATAAAATACCCGCATAAGAACAGCGCGATGAATCCCGAATATACCCTTTTTATTTAGATCCGGTATAAAGAGTGAAATATTTTAGAGCTTATTCGCATAAAGTGCTCAATCGGGACTTGGAAAGGAGTATCCGGTGAAGCTTACGACAAAGGTGATTCATCACGCAGGCCTTACCGCCTGCCTCGCCAGTAACCGCCAATGACTGCCTTTCTTTTGCCAGACGGTAAGGATTAGTAACTTAATCGAATTGATGCTGCCATCGGCACTTTTTAATTGGGCGCCCATCGTATGCCGGACCAGTGTCGTTTTACCGCTGGGGATGACCGTCTGGTTAGAAATCTTTATATCCACAAAATCCGAAGAACCGTCCAGAAGAGCAGCCATAAATTCATGTTGGTTCTGCACCGCACCATTGGAGTGCCCATAAGAAAGCTGGGGCATCGTAATGTCCTTCAATCCTTTCTCTACCGGATCAATTAGTAGTTTGCTCAAGGTGTTTACGGCTTCCTCTACCGTCTTATTCTGTGCGGTAGCGAGCGTGCCCAGCAATAGGATAAGGGCAAGAATCAACGGAATTTTTTTCATGATTTCCAGCTTACATTGATTTGCTGATTAAGATAGGTAAAATCCCAAACCCTTTCCCCCTCCTTTGCCGGAGTAGGCTAATTACAGCTTGAGCCAACTGACGACTATGACCAGGTACTGGCTACTTACTCCCAACTCTTATTTACTGTATCCTTCAAATCTGCTCCACCTCGACCCAAGTCTCGTTCACAGCAGATTTCTCTAGTGCTTCAAGAACCGCTACACATCGCAATATGGAATCATGGCTTCTCGGTTCTTTCCCTGTTTTAAACATAGCGACCATTGCCGTGTCATTAATGGGTGGATCCAGTTCCGGCACTCTCGATTGCAATTGTTTCATGCCTTCTTTGGTTTCGACCCAGGTTTCCCATCCATAATGTTGGGTTTTAAAGATCAGCGTTGCCAGGCGATCGTCCGGATAGGCAAGCGTTGCCGTAGCCGCCTTGCCCTGCCTTGTGACCCGTACACGGTGAATGTCTTCGCCGAAAATAAACATGATAGGTTGTACCAGATGGACCCCGTAAAAGAAAATGCCCCCGTAGGGTGAATTGAGATCAGCTGGCCCCGAAGCAATGATCTGGCGGATCTCTCCTTCCATTTCCTGAACCTGGTCCCGGATATCAAAAGTTGCGGAACTGTAAGCAATTGAGCTGTAGGAGGTTACCGGGGTACCTAACGCTCTGGCCCGGGCAAGGAAGGGCCGGCCATCCGCCACACGGTAACAAAATGGTTTATCCACAAACGTAGGTATACCAGCCTCTATGAATGGCAACGCTGCCGGTAAATGATATTGGGGGTGCCGGTGGTCAACAATAACCGCCTGCACTTTTCCCAGCATTTCGGCGGGATCGGTGACAATGGTGGGTATCCGTCCGTCATCACTTGCCTTCTGAGCAAAGTCAGCGGTTTCGCCCCAAACGTATTCGACCTTCACCCCGGGGAATTTTTTATCCACGTTAAAAAGTTTTCCATACCCGGCCGTGTGTGAATTCTCCGCGCCAATAATCCCAATGGTCAACGACTCTTCCGACAATCCGGCTATCCTTGAAGTCCAGCCCCTGTCCGCTACCAATCCCATCGGCAATGCCGATAAAGCCAAACCCTGTCCGGCTGTCTTTACAAAAGATCTACGTGTAAGCATGATAAATGATCATTTTATGATGGTACATTCTACCCTTGAATATACAAAGATCAACCAATGCCCATCTGATGAATAAACTTCCGCCCAAATCAGGAATCAAGTATTATTTTGACAGAAGTAACTTAATGAATTACTGCTGATCCCTGGTTAGTTTTATTCTAAATTCTTCTGTAAAAGAGTCGTCGCAGGCGTCCCGGTCACGGCAGCTGATGTTTTCGTGGCTCCTCCAACCACGATGCACTCCCACGTGTCGTCCGGTACCGTTTGTGTGGGATTATATACGGATGTTAGGCAGGTAATTAATAATCTCCGGGACCATGGCCTGCAATTGCTTTATCAGTGTGCGCAAGCCACCGGTCTTGCCTTGATCATGAGCTTCCGGTTGTAGTAGCTCCGACCACTTCTCCAAAAGTTTTTTACGACTTAACAATCCCTCCTGATAGGAGGCAATATCGATGTAACAGGGGATAGTGGGCAAATAATTTGCCTTGTTTTGGTGGGCGCGGTCTTTTTCCAGCAGTTTGTAATACCGGTTTGTCTGCAAAATTTTTCCAAATTCCTGCCGATGGAGTAACGCCTCGAGATAAAAAGTAAAGAATAAATGCCACCGGTATTGAAGCACTTCTTTCGCGTAAGCCTGCAAAAAAGTGTCGCCATAACTCTCGGCATTTTTATATTTTTTATTTTTATTTAAGGCCTCCAGATAAAAAGAAACAAATCCGATCCTGCTATGCATATTACCCGTATTCTTTAGTTCCGGAGACGCTTTTTTCATTAGATCCAGTGCTTCTTCATTTCGTTCCAGTCGCAGCAAAACGGCACACAAATTATTTACGTAGTGAATAAAATCATGATTTTTATTTCGAATGGATAAATAGCCGTAATACACTGCCTTTTCGTATTCCTTAAAATGCGAATGGTACAGCAGCCGGTTGTTGTAATAATTTAACAGCAAACGTTTGGAATAATATTTACCCAGGTAAAACTGCTCATCGAGGTAATCAAATTTATCCCGCAGGATATCAAAACGACCGTAATTAAAACTGATAAAAATAAGCCGAACCAAGGCGAGATAACGGTTCAGTCCATCATTGGATTCATCGTAAAACACTTCCGTTAACCATTCTTCCCAATGAATCGATCCCGAGGCGCTTCCAGCATATTGTCCAACAATATCTTTGGTGGCCTCAAGCATCTTGTTCGTCACGGTTTTGGATCGATGATAGGCTCCTTCAAACCGTTTCAAAAAATCATCGCAGGCATTAAAATCATCGTACCTGATCCGGATCAGTAAAAATTGCCGGTAGCGCTCAACCAGTTCATAAAATTTGGTAAAATAAAAGGCCGGATGTTCGTACTGGCGAAGTTGTTTCAGCAGATCTTTTTCTTCATCCAGTTGAATGGAGTCTGTCATGATTTTTTGCTCCATGGCATTCATCCAGGCAAACCGGGCATCGACATCAATGGCAAGCAGTGCGTGTTCGATCCAGTTCTGAAGATGGTTGTACTTCCGTTTATCTATCGAGGTGTCGTAAGCCTCAAATTGATCGATACGATGGCAGTTGGCATCGATCCGTTTAATAATCGCCAGCCGGTCCTCGTCCTGAAACCGCTGTACTGCTAATAAATAAGCTGTCTCATGGGGTAAGAGCCGATTAGCAAATTCCGTAAATTTTTGCAGTTGAAGCTTCACACGTAGTTAATAAGTTAATGCGTGCACAGGCTAATAAGTTATAAATTCCTGAACAACCGATCAGACATCAATTACGTCTTGGATGCTCCTTTCAATTTTCACCTAAGCATTTAACCAATTTTTATAAAATAAGCCCGCCGTCAACACTAAGGACTGTCCCTGAAATGAAGGATGCTTCGTCAGAGGCCAAAAAGGCATAGGCATTGGCAATATCAATAGCTTCACCCATCCGTGCAACCGGTGTTTTAGCCTTCAACTCATCCAGGTATGTTTGGGGTACGGTCTCCATCATCTCGGTATTAATAAACCCGGGGGCTACCGCATTTACAGTAACGCCTTTCCTGCCGAACTCTCTGGCCCAAACCTTGGTCATCCCGATTACCCCAGCCTTACTTGCCACATAATTGGTTTGTCCAAAATTACCATACAATCCGACGATTGAAGAGGCATTCAGAATGCGGCCATATCCTTGTTCCAGCATGTAGGGGGAAACCGCCTTGGTACAATGATACACTCCGGTCAGATTGACTCCAATCACCTGATTCCATTGTTCTTCAGTCATTTTTTTCATGGAGGAGTCTCTGGTAATACCGGCATTATTGATCAGAATATCGATCCGGCCAAAGTCTTTGGCCACTTCAGCAGCGGCAGCTTCCGTAGCAGCCAAGTCCACGGTATTTACGGCATAAAATTTTGCTTTACCTCCGGCATGGTTTAGAGCTTCAGCCGTGGCCGAACCGGATTTGACATCAATATCCCAGATGGCAACCGCCGCACCTTCCTGAATAAATTTTTCAGCCGTGGCTTTTCCAATGCCTCGTGCACCACCGGTGATGATTGCCACTCTATTTTCTAATCGTTTCATGATAACAGTTTGAGCTCTATGAATAATTGTATTTACCAATCTTAAAGGTAGTGACCCCGGAAATCCTTCCCAGCTCAAATCCCGAAATAACAACCATTGACTATTCGCTGAAATGATCGTAATCACATCTGCAAATGATTGAATTTCAATTACTAAAAAGCGATGGTGGCCTACCTGGACTTGTGAATTTGAAATTGTCCTCCGGATCAAAAGCAGGCTGACTTCTACGGATGATCAGCTTGATGCGTGATCTCCTGGTCACTTATATGCTTCTGCCAGAGATCATTACTTGTCTTTTCTAATTGAAATGATGCAATATCCACAAAGGGTCCACATCCTGTTTGTTCCACCTAAGTCTTTAATTTACAAAAGAATAGATCTTTATTTTCCAATTTTAGCCGCGTAGTCAACCCGGTTCGAATGAATGAAGCAGTTGAAGAAGGGTTGCAGAGGTATTAGTTTTGTTCAAGCAGCAAGATTTAAAATAAAAAGCAATGAAAACAAGTTTCGATACCCTGTTGGAAGGCCAAAAGAAAGCATTTGATCTCTGGTCTGAAACTACCCGTAAAATGGCTGACACTTTTGCCGGTGGATTGCCAAAAGAACAAGCATCCGATGTCATGAATGAATGGTTGGAAAACCAGAAAAAATATTGGGACACCATTCTGAATGCCGGAAACCTGAAAAATGCATTTGAACGTGCTCCGGAAGACATGAAAAAATGGGCAGAAGCCCAAACCGAATTTGCTAAAAAATGGATGGAATTCCATCAGGAAAATTCCAAACAATACGGACTGAAAAAAGAAGACTTCGAACGCTTTTTCCGATCGGAAAATGAAGCCGTCAAATCCTGGCAGAATTGGATGGAGCAAAACAGCGACTGGGTTCAGCGTAACATCATGAATAACATGCCTTTCAGTCAGCAGTATCATCTTCGCAATTTTAAAGATCTCTACGAATCCATGAGTCATTACTGGGACTATCTCCATAAAATGATTGAATTCGGAATGACCGAGTGGAACGCCGTAGGACGAATCATTACTCCTGAATCCTATCGGGAACTGATCGGCAAATTCATGGGCTTTAAGCCGGTGAAAGATGTCGAGGAATGGATCAAGCAATCCAACGAGATCTTTGAAAAGTATACAGAAATATTCCGTGAAACCAGCATGACGGATGATTGGAATAACCTCTGGACCCAACTGAGTTCTGCTTACCGGGAAGGAAAACCGATCCACCCATTCCAGGGATTACAGGATATCAACCTCCATATCAAGGATGCTTTTGACCGCTTCTACAATATGGCCGGACAGGGTCGCGAAGTCGAAATGGCCCGTGAACTGAAAGACATCCAGTTTACCTTCCTGGCCTTTATCATCCGCGGCATTGAAATTCAAACCAAGGTGTATGAAGCTAGCCAACCGGCCCTGACCCAGGCGATGGACAAACTGTATCATGGCTATCAAAAAGATAAAGTCATGCCGGATTACCACACCTTCTTTAACGAATATGTCAACCAACTGGAAATAACCCTGCTGGAATTGATGAAGGGAAAAGAATATGCCAGCCTGCAAGGCGACCTGTCCAAACTGGCAGCTATCCTGAAGGGGAAAATGGATCACCTTTACGAACTGGCATTTACCGATACGCCCTTCCTGATGAAATCATTCTCGAATGAGGTTGCCAAAGAAATGGCCGCTCTCCGCAAGCGTATCCGTGATCTTGAAATGCGGTTATCCCAGGTAGACCATCCGGATGCCGAAAAAAAAAAGGATGATCTGAAAGCTGAATTGCTTGCTACCACTGGAACCGAGTCCAATGGCCATAAAGATGACCTGAAACAAATTAACGGCATCGGTCCAAAAATGGAGGAGATGCTGAATACGCTGGGCATTCAATCATTCCGGCAACTGGCCCGGCTTACCGAGCAAAATTATGACCTGATGGACCAGTTGATGGAAAACTTCCAGGGCCGGGCAAAACGGGATCAGTGGGCCGAGCAAGCCAAGAAATTTGTGAAATGAGACTAAAAGGAAATAACTATGGCAAACGAATTTGTAGAATATGTGAACACCGCCACGGAGGCCATCCGGCAAATCAGTGAAATCGATGAAGTAGACATTGCTACGGCGCCTCGCGAGACCGTCTGGGAAGATGGCAAGGTCCAGCTTTACCATTTTATCCGGGAAACCCCTCCGGTAGCAAAGACACCGGTGCTGGTATCCTATGCGCTGGTTAATCGGTGGGAAATGATGGACCTCCAACCTAACCTGAGTTTCATCCGTAAACTCCTGGAAGAGGGGCTGGATGTCTATCTGATCGACTGGGGATATGCCAGTGGTATTGATCGCTATAAGACCATGGAGGATTACATCCTGGGCGATATTCACGAATGCGTAGAATTCATCTGCCGTGAGCACAATCTGGAGAAAATTAACCTGCTGGGAGTTTGTCAGGGCGGCACATTTAGCCTGATCTATGCCGCCCTTTTCCCGGACAAGGTCAAAAACCTCATCACCACCGTAACCCCGGTAGACTTCCGCGAAGAAAATGGTTTGCTTTTCTTATGGGCAAAATACATGGATGTAGATGCGGTCGTGGATGGATTCGGCGGTGTGGTGCCCGGAGACTTCCTGAATAGTGGTTTTGACTTGCTGAAACCAATGAATAAAGCGAGGAAATTTGCCAATCTTCCTCAGGTAGCCCAGAATAAAGATAAGCTGATGAATTTCCTACGCATGGAGAAATGGGTTGCCGACAGTCCTGCTCAGGCCGGCGAAACATACCGTCGTTTTATCAAGGATTTCTATCAAAACAATAAATTAATCCACGGTGAATTTACCCTGGGAGGCTACCGTGTCTCCCTTAACAAAATTGACATGCCGGTACTTACCGTTTACGCGAAAGACGATCACATCGTTCCGCCGGCATCGACCATTCCGATCCATGAGGCCATCGGCTCCAAGGACAAAGAACTCATGGAATTTCCGGGAGGCCATATTGGGGTATTCGTGGGAAGCAGGTCGCAAAAATTATTAACCCCGGCCATTGCTCAATGGCTGATCGTCCGTGATGGTGACTAAGGATAAATAAGCGATCGATCAAAGAACCGGACGCTTCATCGTGATCCGGTTCTTTTTTTATGCGGACAGGTATGAATGTGAATGGTTATTTTGCAATTATGCAGGAACAATGTGCGGAGCTTTCAAACGACTTATCCATAGCCTATACTGAAGCCGGTAACGGTCCGGAGACCATCCTATTTCTTCATGGCTTAGGCAGTGACCGGAAATGCTGGCAAAAGAATATTTCCGGATTAAGTACCCATTTTCGATGCATCGCATTGGATCTGCCCGGTTACGGCGATTCCAGCAAAGCCAATTATTCGTATTCGATGGCTTTTTATGCGCAATGCATTAAGGCGTTCACAGAAAAACTCGAATTGTCAACGGTATTTCTCGTTGGTCATTCCATGGGTGCGCAAATTGCCATTCATGTGCTCCTTCGCTATCCAGAAGCTGCTGCAAAACTGGTTCTCATCGCACCGGCAGGAATCGAAACCTTTTCGCCGCAGGAAAAAGCCTGGTTTGCACAGTTTTATCAGCCCGAAATGCTCCGGATGGTTCCGCTCGACCAGTTTGTCCGAAATATGGAACAAAATTTTTACGATTTGGGACCGGATACCCAACCTATGCGGGAAGAACGATTGCGGTTATACCGTTCGAAAGACTATGGTCGATATACGAACATGATTTCAGCCAATATCATGAGCATGCTGAATGAACCGGTTTTCGACCGGCTGTCCCACCTGCATTTACCGGTATTGATCCTGTTTGGAGAGCAAGACCGAATGATCCCCAATCCACTGCTGCATCCCCAACAGACCACTTATCAGATTGCAATTGCCGGAAATCGCGAGATAACAAATAATGAATTTTTTCTGATCCCCCGGGCTGGTCATTTTGTCCAATGGGAACAAGCAAATCAGGTCAATGAAATCATTCTCCAATTCTTATCAGAGGCAACATGAAACCGGCACCAACGGATTGGATCGGAAGTTGGGCTTTTCTTGCTCCACAGCAGATTGCCGCGAAACAAATGGAATCCGGGTCCCAGCTGACATACAGCGAACTCAACCAATGGTGTAATGGCCTGGTTTCTTTATTTTTTAACCAATACGGTTGCCGTAAAGGAGACCGGATAGCCATCCTTGCCGAGAATTGCCTGGAACACCTGATTCTCTTTGGAGCCGCCCAAAAATCCGGGCTGATTCTGGTACCCGTAAATTACCGCCTTGCCCGCAACGAAATCCGCAATATTCTGGATTTGACCAGACCCCGGCTAATCATTGCAGGAAACCAATGGACGCCATTACTTCCGGATGATCGGACAGCAGCGATCATCCGTATCGAGGAGCTGATGTCCAAACTAAAAAATGCCGGGGACCCGATACCCACTAAAATGACACCCGTTGAGGCCATCGATCCCATTTTCATCCTCTATACTTCCGGGACGACGGGGCTTCCGAAAGGCGTTCTGTACACCCAGGGAATGCTCGAATGGAATAGTTTCAATACCGCTCTGGCGCTGATTGTCAATTCGGGCAGCCGGATCCTTAATGTCATGCCATTTTTTCATACCGGGGGATGGAATGTCCTCGTTACTCCTACGTTGCATCACGGTGGCACGGTATGCATTGCCAAGCGCTTTGATGCATCTTCTACACTCTCCTGGCTTGAAAAAGAAAAGATAACGTTATTCATGGCCGTACCAACCATGTTGCGTATGATGGCCGATGAGCCGTCCTTTCAGAACACCGATCTTTCAGCGCTTTGGTATCTGATTGTAGGCGGCGAACCGATGCCCGTTCCATTGATAGAACGTTGGCACAACCATGAGGTATTGGTGCGACAAGGCTATGGGATGACGGAAGCAGGGCCCAATCTCACCTCCCTACATCATCAGGATGCCGTACGAAAAGCAGGATCCATCGGAAAACCCAATTTTTATGTGCACCATCGAATTGTTAACGAATCCGGACATGATGTTCCTGTGGGGCACACCGGAGAATTGTGGATAAAGGGACCTATGGTCACCCCGGGGTATTGGGAACAACCGGACAGCTACCGGGAGTCCTTCTCCGGTGACTGGCTGCGTACCGGTGATTTGGTGCGGCAAGACGAAGAAGGCGATCTCTATGTGGTGGACCGTATCAAAAACATGTATATCTCCGGTGGAGAAAATGTTTACCCGGCTGAAATCGAGCGGGTGTTGCGGCAACATCCGGAAGTAGAGGATGTCATTGTCATCGGGGTGCCTGATTCAATATGGGGTGAATCCGGTAAGGCCTTTATCGTGCCAAAATCAGGCATGATACCTGATACCGCCTCCCTGCTGGAGTTTTGCAGGGCCAATCTCGCCAAATTTAAAATTCCGAAGGACTTTCAGTTCATCCGGGAACTTCCGCTCAATGATGCAGGTAAAGTAGATCGTATCAGGTTGAAGACACCTTGAAACAATCATTTATGGTTTTATTCGATTGCCATTTTATAAGCCAGGGCTGCATCGGAAAGTGGGTTTAGGGATTTCATTAAGCTCGCATAAGTCCCTTGTTCCGATAATTCATCGGCAACCTTTTTGATCATAGCAAGAACGGCTTTCATCAAACTGGATCCCAGGCTTAAACGGGCTACGCCCAAATCCTGCAATTCCTGCACAGATGGCGGTAATCCGGCTCCAATGGATGGATTGGCCAGAATGTTAATCGGGGCATTAATTTCCCTGACCAGGGTCGCAATGGTATCTTTTTCCCATACCGGCTGAACAAAGATGCAATCAGCACCAGCCTCGCGGTATTTATTTCCCCGCAGGATCGACTCCGCCAGCTTTTCCTGCTTAGAGCCCGAAGAAGTGTAAAAAGAGTCCGTCCTGGCATTGATGACCAAATGGAACCCCTTTGAATCCGCCAACTCCCGGATGGCAGCAATCCGTTCGCAGAATTCCATGGTATCGACCAGATCCGGCCTTAGATCCAGACTGTCTTCAATATTTATTCCGACGACTCCGGCATCTATGAACTTCGCAACCGAGTTGATGATTTCGGGAATACTGTTTCCATAGCCCGCTTCGATATCGACGGTGACCGGCACGTGAACAGCATGAACGATACCCTGGATCACCCCGAGCATTTCATTGAATGGAATGACCTGGCAATCCGGATAACCCAGGGAAGCTGCAATCCCCATGCTGGTTGTAGCAACCGCTTTGTAACCACATCCTTCCACGACCTTTGAGCTTGCTCTATCCCACGAGTTAAGTAAGACCAGGATATCCTGATCGTAGTGCCACTTCAAAAACTTATCAGCTTTCTCTTTTTGACTTTTGGAAACCATGGCCATTCTCGAGCTTGGTGTATATAAAAAACATCAGAAGGGCTCTGTCGTCACGGATACTCGAAAATAATTTAACCGGGATGGTAAAATATTTTGTCAGCGGCTCATAGCCGTAGGTACTAATGCATCATGCGGTAGATGATTTGATCGTACTGACATCAGATTATGGGCTATTGGCCCTTACAACTTCATTTCCCAGCCGGGCTCGTATTCACGAGACCAATATTGCATCGCTTCCGCACTGTTTTTGATGTGGCCTGTTGCCGGATCGATATCCAATGAATGGCCTACCCGCTGCGCGATATTGCCCAACTGGACCAATAAGGTACTTTTATGCCCGGAGTCGATGTCCGACGCAAGTTGTTCCCCGTCCCGGATGGCGTCAAAGAAGTTGCGTATATGCAATGCATCCAGTTGTTCTGCCGGATTTGCTTTATCGAGGGGATTGATGGATCCGTTGTCTTTCACTTCACGGATGACTTTATTATCCAGGTCAAACAGTGTATAACTGTTACCTCCCGGAATAAGCAGTGTACCTCCCTCCGCATAGAATTGAACACCTACAGAGCTCCCTTCAACAAATTTTCCATTACAACTGCGTCCTTCCCAGGTCATAGAGATATTCTCCGGGAAATCCAGTGAAATGATTTGGGTATCCGGTGTCTGCCAGTCATCCTGATAACGGTACCGGCCTCCGTTTGAGCTCACCCGCTCCGGATAGTCGACCTGAAATCCCCACCGCAGCAAATCGATCATATGGGTCCCGTTATTTAGCGCTTCTCCGGTTCCCCAATGCCAGAACCAGTGCCAGTTGTAATGGACGTAATTGTCTTTAAATGCTTTCCGGGGCGCTGGTCCTTGCCACAAGTCCCAGTTAAGCCATTCCGGTACCGCTGTCTCTTTCCCGGTGCCGATCGAAGCGCGATTATTGGTGTACCATCCTTTTCCCAGATAAGGCCTGCCGATCTCGCCATCGTGCAGTGCTTTGATCCCGGCCATAACATTGGGCCAGGAACGTCTTTGATTGCCCATCTGAACCACTTTCTTGTATTGCGATGCAGCCTGTACCAACATTTCGCCTTCATGGGGATTATGGCTGCAGGGCTTCTCAACATAGACATTTTTGCCAGCCTGCATGGCCAGCAATGCGGCCGGTGCATGCCAGTGGTCAGGAGCAGCAATCACCATCACATCGACATCGGGATTTTCCAGCACCTTGCGGAAATCTCCTTCCCCTTTGGGAGTCGTATCCTGACGCTTTACTACTTCTGCCGTACAGGCGGTAATTGCCCTTGAATCCACATCGCAAATATGGGTCAGGGTGCAGTCCGATTGCCGTGCAAAATTGGTTGCCAGGGCGGTGCCCCGGGAATTGACACCCATTACGGCGGCATTGATGCGATCATTGGCTCCCAGGATACGGCGATAACTGGAGGCTTTTAGTCCAGGCAAGAGACCACCCGCCAGAATGGTTGCTCCGCCGGTTGCCGAAGTTTTTATGAATGTTCTTCTGGTTTGTGCTTTCATGCTTTCAGATTGCTAGGATTCGGAATTAGCTTAAAGGTAATGCAATCCCAATTAAAGCAAACTGGCTTATTGAATCAAATTGAATGCACCATTTACCAGGATGACCGCATCCGGGTCAAAATCTTCGGCATTGAGAATTTCGGCATATCCATTTTCCATTTTACCCACTTGAATTCGTTCTCTTTTGAAATGATATGCTTCTTGCTCAGTAGGGACCTGAACCAAAACGTAATAGTCATTTTCTAACTTCACGACAGCAGTTTCCGGCAAGGATCGGCAAGGCACCTTTTCGGTTACGATGTCCGCTTCCACATACATACCCGGGACAAAAAGGGAAGACAGCTTATCGTCCTTCAAATGTCCATGGATATTGATGGTCCTTTTTTCTGTGTCAACTTCTTTGCCAATCAAATGTACCTCGGCCTCATAATCCGGACCATTGCTATCCGGAAGGCGAAAGCGTATCTCCTGATCCGGCTTGACCTTTGCCATATCCTTCTCGTAAACGTCCAGTTCCAAATGGATGTGCTCGGTATTGGTGATGGTGACAGCCATGTCCGCCGGGTGCAGATAAGCCCCCTGAGTGGCATGGATGGTGGTAATGTAACCCGCTATGGGAGCAACTACCGGAACCGTAGTCTGCAAATTGGAATCCGTCACTTTATCCGGATCCAACCCAAGCAATCCAATTTTTTTTCTCAAGGCTTCGTGCCGGGCCAGGGTGACCTTGTAATCCGATTCCGCTTTCAGGTAGTTTTTCTGGGATGCAATATTCTCATTCGCCAACGTCTTTTGCCGCTCGTAATCGCCCTTAAGGAAAAGCAGCTGCCCCTGCGCTTCTAGGTAATCCTGCTGCATCTGGATGAAGTCCGGGTTTTCCAACACGAAAAGAACCTGACCTTTACGGACATACTGGCCCGGGAGCAAATTCAGATTGCGGATATATCCTCCGTAATAAATGCTGACAGTGGCCATAAATTGAGGGGGTACATCGACGGTTCCATATGCCCTGACGGTCGAAGAAAAGGCATAGTCTTCCATCGTGCCCAATTTCATCGAAGCCGCACTGAATTGATCGGCAGTGATGTGCATGTTCAAATCCGATGAAGTCGTCTCGTCGGGTGCTGTCTGGGCAACTTCAGCGGAATTATCCCGGGATGGTGAACATCCGGTACCGAACAACACAACAAGGGAAATAAATGGTATGACGAATGATTTATACATGGTGGCGTCTCAATTAGTCGTTTAATAAATGATTCATTTCAATCACGGTTTGATTGTAGCGGTGCCTGTTTTCCAGGTAATTTAATTCCAACTGTTTAGCCTGTTCCAGCAGTTGAACGTATTGAAGGAAATCAATCTCACCATTCAAAAAAGCCTTATTCCCATTCTGAATCAGGGAGGTGGCCAATAAACGTCCATTCAGTGTGTAGAACTGCATGCCTTCCTGGAATCGCTCAAGGTCTGTGGCTAACTGAATGTACCGGGAAGACAGGATGTATTCTTCATTATACGCAGACTTTGCCAGTATGTCCGTTTCCATACCGGCAGCATCGATGGTTGCTTTTTGCGCTTTTCGCCAAAGTGGAATTCCAACACCCGCCTGAAAACCAAGATAGTACTTGGCCGAGGGACCTCCGTTAATCCCCTGAAACAGGTCCATGTGCAAGTCAGGCTTCAGTTGTTCTCGGGCGAGATCTTCGCGCGCGCCACTGGCAACAATAGCTTGCTGGTAATAAAGCAGTACCGGATGGCTGGTTGCATCAAAAGGCTTCGGTTGAAGCAAAGGCAAGGTATCCGTAAGTAAAAGACTATCTCCGGACTGGACCCATTGCTGCAACTGGTGTCTTGAACGGAGGTATTGTGATTCTGCCTGCCGCCACTGCAAGTCCAGATCTTGTTGTTTGGTTTCGGCCGTGATCTTTTCCAGATAGTTCGTTTCGCCCACTTCATAGCGACGTGCGGCCGCTGCAGCGAATGCTCCGTAAAGACTATCGAGATAGGCATAATGCCGGCTCACCTGATGCCAGTAGACGGCATCGTTGTAGGCCAATGAAACAGCCCGAACCGTGATCCTTTTTTGTATATCGTATTGACGCTCCTGCATTCCTGCCTGTGCTTCCAGGACATGCTGCTGGGCGCGATAAACCGTTGGATAATGCATGATCTGGTTTAGTCCAACCACATGAAGCGGTCTGCCGTTTTCCGCAAGATTAGCCATGTCATATCCATAATACACCACGGTCTTATCCACGTTGAATGCCGTGCCAGTCATCTTTTGAGCGCGCAATACCTCCAACTGGGCCGTCTGAAGTCCTGTATTGTTTGTCTCGGCCATACGGATGGCTTCATCCAGACTTAATGGTGTCTGCCCATATCCGGAAATCCCGGCGAACAGCAATAATCCGATGCTCATCAAATGCTTCGGTTTGATGGTAGCGGCCTTGCGGCGGTCAAACAGGGCATATAGCACCGGAAGCACGATCATCGTTAACAAGGTGGCCGAAATAAGTCCCCCGATGACCACTGTGGCTAGCGGGCGTTGGACTTCGGCGCCGGCCGAGGTCGAAATCGCCATGGGCAGAAACCCGAGTGCTGCCGCTCCGGCTGTAAGCATTACCGGCCGAAGTCGTTCTTTGGTGCCAACAATGATCCGCTGGTTGATATTGCTCATTCCGTGGGCTTTTAACTCTTTAAAGTGTTCGATTAACACGATACCGTTAAGTACAGCGATACCGAACAAAGCAATAAAGCCAACTCCTGCGGAGATGCTGAAAGGCATACCCCGCAAATAAAGCATCAGGATGCCCCCCACCGATGCCAATGGGATGGCACTGTATATCATCAAGGCATCCTTTACCGAGCTGAATGCAAAGTACAATAAGATGAAAATGAGCACCAGCGCAATCGGTACTGCGACCATGAGCCGCGCTTTGGCACTGCGTAAGTTTTCAAACTGGCCGCCGTAATCGACGGTATATCCGGCGGGTAATTTAATCTCGTTGTTGATGATCTGTTGGACATCTTCCACCACCGATTCCAGGTCCCGGTTGCGCACGTTGACTCCAACCACGATGCGGCGGCGGGTATTATCCCGGGAAATTTTAGCCGGGCCGGTTGTATAGGTGATCTGTGCGAATTCGCGCAGTGGATGTTGTTGCCCATTTGGTAACGTCAGACTGGCATCCCGGATATTCTGGATGTCCTGCCGGTGTGCTTCATCGTATCGCAAAACGAGGTCAAACTGCTTTTCTCCTTCAAAAATCGTCCCGGCTGGCAGTCCGGCAAAACCCATGCTGATGACTTTATTGAGGTCGGCAACGTTGAGTCCGTATTTGGCGATCTTCTGCCGATCGTAGACGACACTCATCTGCGGCAAACCTGCCACCTTCTCCAGCGTAATGTCTGAAGCTCCTGGAACCTTTTCAATAGCTGCCTTTATTTTCGAACCAATCGCATAGAGCTGATCCAGATCCTCTCCGAATACCTTAATGGCCAGGTCCGCCCGTACCCCGGTGATCAGTTCATTAAAGCGCATTTCGATGGGCTGGGTGAATTCATACTCGATGCCCGGCAATACACTCAGGGCAGCTTTTAAGGTATCCGCCAAAGCATCTTTGGAACTGGCCGTGGTCCAGGTGCTTTTATCCTTGAGGGTAATGATTACATCGCTTTCTTCCATCGACATAGGGTCGGTTGGTACTTCCGCCGCCCCGATGCGGGTGACTACTTGCTTTACTTCTGGAAACGATTTAATGACCTGTTCCATCTGCGTGATGGTTTCGATGGTCTTGCTCAGTGAGGTCCCGGTTTTTAGTACTGGCTGTATGACAAAATCTCCTTCATCAAGGGTAGGCACAAACTCTCCCCCCATACGAGTGAACAAGAAAAATGCGCCGACCATAAACCCAATAGCGATACTGAGAACCAATGCCTTATTGCGGAGCGCCCAGATGATGCTGGGCGTATACCAACCCTGTAACAATTGGATGAGCCGATTGGAAATGGTCTTCTTGTCGGGATCTGAGGGTTTCAGAAAGATTGAAGAAACAACCGGAATGTAGGTGAAGCACAGGACCATCGCACCGATCAGGGCAAAACTGAATACCAGCGCCATCGGGCGAAACATTTTACCCTCCACATTGGCCAGCGAAAGGATCGGAATGAATACAATGATGATGATCAACTGACCAAATACCGCCGAGTTCATCATTTTCGTAGCTCCCTGGAAAGTGATTTTATCGATGAGGTTCTGCTTCTCGTGTGTTCCCACGGCAAGCAGCTTTTTCCGATCCTGGGTTATTCGAAAAGCAATGTATTCGACGATTATGACTGCTCCGTCTATGATAATCCCAAAGTCGATGGCTCCCAAACTCATGAGATTGGCATCAACTCCAAACAAATACATCAGAGAAAGTGCAAACAACAAACTCAAAGGAATCAGGGAAGCCACGACCAGGCCGGATCGCAGATTCCCTAGCAGTAGTACCACCACAAAGATGACGATCAGACAACCCAGAATGAGGTTTTCTGCGATCGTATTCGTTGTCTTCCCAATTAATTCGCTGCGTTCGAGAAATGCATTGATCCGCACTCCCGGAGGCAGTGTCCGCTGAATTTCCTCCACGCGGGTTTTGACGCGTTCAATAACAGCTTTGGAGTTCGCATCTTTGAGCATCATGACCTGACCCAAAACCTTTTCTCCCTCCCCATTGGCAGTAATCGCTCCAAACCGGGTGGCATGTCCAAATCCTACGGTTGCGATATCTCCCACGAAGACAGGCAGGCTCTCCCGATTGGTTACCACGATTTGTCGGATGTCATCCAGTGATTTTACCAATCCTTCGCCCCGGATAAAATAACTCTCATTCGTCCGTTCAATGTATCCGCCACCTGCCACGTTATTGTTTGACTCCAGGGCGTCGTAAACTTCCGTTAATGATATTCCCATTGCCCGCAAGCGCTCCGGGTCAATGGCCACCTCATATTGTTTTAAATAGCCTCCCCAGGTATTGACCTCAACCACTCCCGGTATCCCGGAGAGCGCTCTTTTTACAATCCAGTCCTGAATGGTGCGCAAATCGGTGGTGGAATATTGCCCGACATGGGCAGAGTCTACATCCAGTACATATTGATAAATCTCACCCAAACCGGTAGAAACCGGACCCATAAACGGGCTACCGAAACCGCTGGGTATTTTCTCTACGGCTGTCTTCAGTTTTTCGGCGATCAGCTGCCGGGGCAGATACGTTCCGATATTGTCTTCAAAAACAATCGTAACGACGGACAATCCAAATTTTGACACCGACCGGATCTCCTTAACCCCGGGCAGATTGGCCATTTCCAGCTCGACGGGGTAAGTGAGAAATTTTTCGACATCCTGCGTGGATAGGTTCCGCGAAGTTGTGATTACCTGTACCTGGTTGTTTGTAACATCGGGTACCGCTCCGATTGGAATCTGGGATAAAGAGTAGATTCCAAATCCTATGATGCCCAGCGTAAAAAGAATAACAATCAGCTTATGGTGGATGCTGTAATTAATGATATTTTCCAGCATTGGGATTTCTCTGTTTGAACTTCAAAATTAGGTTGGTTTGAAACTCCATGACCGGATTTGTCCCTTAAGATTGGCTTAAAATGAATTGTGTCGGATTGAAAAAATGGCTTAACCAAGAGGCCTCAGCCACTTATGCATTGAAAACCAGCTCGACCTCGGTGCCTTCATTAACCATAGAATTCAGGTGGATCTGCACATCGGCGATCTGACATGCCTTCTTAACGATGGATAATCCAAGCCCGTTACCATCGATGTGATGATGTGCAAGCGCCTCGGAACGGTAGAAAGGATTGAAAAGCAGCGGTATGTCCTCGGCCTTGATTCCAATACCATGATCCTTAATTACACATTTAACGCGGTGCGCATCCTGCTCCAGATGAATCTGGATCTGCGCATCATCCGGCGAATATTTGATGGCATTGGACAGGAGGTTTTCCAGGATCATGTCCATATAATAGGGATCAGAAATGATTTCTATGTCTCCAGGGTGATCCAGCGCAATCCTCAGATTCTTTTCTTCAATTGAGGTGGCATTCCGGCTGATCACTTCATCTAAAATGGCTGGCAAGGACAGCGGTTGCAATCGGAGCGTATTCCTTTCTTTTTCAAACCGGGCAAGCATTAACAACTGATCAACTATCCGGGACATCCGATCAATTTCCTGAATGCTGTATTGGATCTTCTCCCGGTATTCTTCCGGAGTACGCCATTTGCGATTGAGTACTTCGAGGGTCCCTTTCAAGACGGACAAAGGCGTCCGTAATTCGTGAGAGGCATCAGAAGTAAACTGCTTTTCGCGTTCGAGTGCATCTTCCATGCGCTGAAGTAGCTCATTGATGGATGCGGTCAGCGTAAACAGTTCGTCTTTATTCTTCGGCGGGGTAATCCGTTCGTTGAGGTTATTTCTGGTTATCCGGTCAGCTGTTGAAGTAATAACCTGAATCGGCCGGATGGATCTGCCGGCAATGATGCGGGTAACAATAAACAGAAAGATCAGGACTACGGGAAAAAGGATGAGGAGGACATTCCTCAGGTTCTTGAGGAGGGATAGCGCATCCTCGCGTGAAGCTGCGGCTACAATATATCCTTTCAATACACCCAATGGGCGATAGGGAACCTGGATTTGCCGGATGGATTGATGATTCAACTGAGTATTAAATCGTTCTTCGTTGATTTTATTTTTATCCAGCTCAAGCGACTGTTCTTTTAAATTTGGTGACTTGTCCATCACCCTACCGTCAGGACCGGTCAACTGAATGAATACCGGCTGGACCTGAACTTCCCGGTGCTCCCGCTCGGCCCACTCGGCCTTATTAATAAAGAGGATGCTATCGTGCGTGTTGACAATTTCTCCCAAATGTTTCTCCGCTTCATAGGTCAGGAAGCGATCTAGGTTGTAATACACGGTAGTATGGACGATCAGGTAAATGATGGCAAAAACAATGGCTACTACGATAGCTGTTGCTACCATATAGTTAAAAGCAATGCGATTCTTAAACGTCATATTCCCATTTCTCTGGCAATGTAACCGATTCCGCGGATGGTCTGTATGGCATCTTCTTCTTTATGTAATTCCAGCTTCTTTCTTAATGCATTGATGTATACCTCAATGATGGAGGTATTGTAATCAAAATGAATGTCCCACACATCCCGAATGATCTGGGTCCGCTCACACACCGTACCTTTATGTTCCAGGAGATATTTTAGTAAGGCAAACTCCTTTTGAGTCAGTGAAATCTCCTGATTTCCACGAAATACCCGGTGAGCCGTGGCATCCAGTACTATGTCTCCCAGCGTGAGCTGATCGTGTATTTCCTGGATTGGCCGAAGCTGTACCTTAATGCGGGCCAGCAATTCTTCGAAATGAAATGGTTTCTTAATGTAATCGTTCGCTCCTGCTTCCAACCCGGCAATCGTTTCCGGTACCGTATCCTTAGCGGTAAGAAATATGATGGGAGTTTGAACATCCTCGGACCGCAATTGCCGGCACACATCCAGTCCACTCATTCCGGGCATCATCCAGTCCAGTAAGATCAGATCCAGATCAGGATCTTTGCCTAATTGCAGTCCTTCATGGCCGTCCTGGGCTACCACAACCTGGTAAGCTTCTTCCTCCAATCCTTGCTTGAGGAATTGGGATATACCCTTTTCATCTTCCACAATCAGAATCCGCATGTTACAAAATTCGGTCATTTTCAGGTAGAATGCTTTAGACCCGGCTTAAGATTTGCTTAAACCAGGGATCTGTAACCGGCTTTAGGAGCCTAGTCCTGGAGCAGGAATCCGGTCCCGAGTGGTGTTTTGGTCAACCATCCGGTGATGCTAAAGCGGGGTTGGCGGGCTTCCAGAACTTCATGTGGAATGGTCTCACTCAAAAATACGGCAGCTTTTCCGGCCGTGGGCTCCACCGTTATCTTTTCTCCCTGTTCCGGATAGATAACCAGCTCACCACCATCGCCGGGTTGCCATTTCAGGTTTAAATAGCAAACCACGGTGATGATCCGGTTGTGCCGCCCCCGGAATGAATCCAGATGTTTCCGGTAGAAAGATCCCGCCGGATAATAAGCCAGGTGAAACTCAAAATCCTGCAGACCCAGGTAACAATAGCGGTTCAATCCCAGTAGCAGTTCCCGGATGCGATCAAAGAGAAACTGCAAAGGATGATCGGGCAGTGACGGATCCAGCCAGCAAATGTAATCACCCCGGATGATCCGGTTTTTCTGATAATCGCCTAACGCGCCGATCCCTGCAGCGTGAAACCGGTCCTCCTCTTCACGCAAGTGGATAAGAACAAGGCTTCGCTCTACCTCTTCCCGGGTTAAAAAATCATTGATCAGGCCGTATCCATCGGCGGCCAACTGGTCCCACAGGGGATGGTCTGAGGTAAATATCAAATCACTGTGCATCACTGAAATAAAGCGCGCGAAATTAACCATTCGCCAGATCTCGCTGCATACTATTTTTAGTGGTCCTGATGCTTCGTCAAGGAAGGAAGATAAAATTACTCTTATGGATAACAGTATTACTATATTTGTATTCGGTCAATGTACCATCGGATCAACTGAAACCATCTTGAAGCGAATGGTCTGAAAACAGACAAACCAGGTGAGAAGGCGTTCGGAAGATCCCCCGTGAAGGACCTTTATGAACAGGATTACTATTTTCGCATAAAATGAATGAGGCATGAGTGTTTCCATTAAGGTGGAGATCGATGCACCCGTATTTTTGCGAGATCCGCAGGATACAAAATTGGGTCGCAACATTATCCAGCATAGCATCAAAATGATCGATGAGCTGGGTTTGGAGTCATTTACCTTCAAGAAATTAGCGGAACAAATCGGCTGTACAGAAGCTTCGGTATACCGGTATTTTGAAAACAAACATGCACTCCTCGTTTACCTTGTCTCCTGGTACTGGGAATGGCTTCGCCATCGGCTAAGCTACAACACCATGAACATCAAGGAAGCAGGCCAGAAGCTGAAGATTGTCATAAAGACGATCATTGACACCATTCAGATGGCCCTGCCCCCGGAATACATCGACCGAGAGGCTTTGCACCGCATAGTCATCACAGAAGGTACCAAGGCTTACCACAGTAAAGCCGTCGACGAAGAAAATCAAAAAGGCCACTTCGAGACCTATAAAAATCTCTGCCAGGAGATCGCTGAGATCATCAAAGAAGTCAATCCTAAGTTTCCCTATCCACAAGCCTTGTCCAGCAACTTACTGGAAATGGCCAATCACTATACCTATTTCGCCCAACATATTCCAGCCCTGACAGACATCACATTGATTGCCGGCAATATGGAGCCTCTGGAAGGTTTACTAAACTACTTTGCTTTTAAGCTGCTGGGCAGTTCGTGATTTTATTGTGGACCACTATCTTTCATTGAAATAACCAGGGCAAGTCCTGTTTCCAATACGGCCATCATTTCAACAAATTTCATAGAATGCAAAACGAAAGGGTCAAGATCCAAAAAAGGGAAATCCTATCCGATAATTGGTACGTACTTAACAAAGTGACCTACGACTATCAAAAGAACAATGGAGCATGGGAGTCACAAGTCAGGGAGGCTTATGACCGGGGCAATGGAGCAACTATATTGCTCTACAATCAAGATAGTAAAACGGTAATACTCACCAGGCAATTTCGATTACCTACCTATTTAAACGGTAATGAAGATGGGCTATTAATTGAAGCCTGCGCCGGGTTATTGGACAAAGACAACCCGGAAGATTGTATTCGAAAAGAAACGGAGGAAGAAACCGGGTACCGGATAGGAAAAGTAACGAAGATATTTGAGTCTTATATGTCTCCTGGTTCCGTGACAGAAATTCTTTACTTTTTTATCGCGGAATATGACCAGGCCATGAAAGTGAGTGAAGGAGGCGGGTTAATGGAAGAACAAGAAAATATTGAAGTCCTGGAAATAAAGTTTGAGGAAGCTTATAATATGATCCACACCGGAGCGATTAAAGATGCAAAAACGATCATGCTACTTCAATATGCCAAAATCAATCACCTGGTTTAAATGCCCGGAAGCAGAATTCGCTTCATCCCTGAAACGCACTGGCAGGGATTGCTGCATTATCTCCGAAATGTGTAGTTTGGTAATTGACAGCTTCCCCAAACCATGAAAATAATACTGGATAAATTTCATCTTACCATTTATGGATTTGGTGCTACAGCCCCGGATAAAAATTACTCAGCAACTGCATTTGCTTTAAGCAATAAGATGTGGACTATCGTTAAAGCAAAGGGGCTGGAAAACAGAGGAAAAAATATCTGGGTTTATGGTGGTTCCGATACCGTATTTGCCGGCGTTGAACTCATTGATCCTCCCCGTGCCGAAGCCGGGTTGGAAAAGATGACCCTGACGCTTGATAAGCATGCCTCCTTCATGCATACCGGCTCCTACCATCACTTAAAAGAAGCCTGGGAAAGAATGGCCCATGAACTCCATATGCTGGGCCATCATGGGATAAGTCCATACATCGAAATTTACGGACACTGGTCAGCAGATGAAAGCAAACTCGAAACAGAACTAATCATGGGTATCCTCTGATTCCGTCCTGTTAAATGGTGATTCATTCATAAAGCAGTCCGAAATTAACGGCATTTCAGACACAACTATCCTGGATTCGGACACAGCTGTTTTTTGTAAGCCACGCAACTTTGCCTCATCAAAAAATATCAAGATGAAAATTATCCTTACTGGTTCATTGGGCAACATAGGCCTTCACCTTACCCGGAACCTTCTTCAACATGGTCATGTGGTTACCGTGGTCAGCAGTAATCCCGGCAGACAAGCTGATATTGAAGCATTAGGTGCACAAGCCGCCATCGGAGCTGTTACCGATGTTGAATTCCTGACCAATACCTTCCGGGGTGCGGACGTGGTTTATTTAATAGGAATCTGGGAAGCTATCGGAAGCATGTTTGACCCGGACGTTGATTTTGAATCGGGGTTTATCCAAATGGCAAACAACTATAAAAAGGCCATCCAGGCAACCGGCATAAAAAAAGCCATTTACCTAAGTACCATTGGGGCACATACCAACAAAGGTATTGGTGTCCTGATTTACCATTACCTGGCGGAACAGGTTTTGCAAACTCTGCCAGATGATGTAGCGGTTAAATTTATGCGACCCGTCGGATTTTATACCAATCTCTACCGATCCATACCGACCATCCGGAACCAAAATGCCATAGTCCAAAACTTCGGTGGAGACACCCCTCAACCCTGGGTCTCACCCATTGACATTGCCCAAGCCATCACCGAAGAAGTTGATCTGCCTTTTGAGGGCAAAACCGTGCGTTACATTGCCAGTGAAGAAATTTCAGCCAACGAAATTGCCAGGATTCTCGGTGAAGCGATTGGTCAGCCAGACCTGCAGTGGATAGTCATTCCGGATGAAGCATTGTTAGATGGTATGTTAGCTCATGGGATGAACAAGAGCATAGCCAATGGATTCATTGAGATGCAGAATGCACAAAAAAGCGGTTCTATTTATGCGGATTATTACAAGAACGAACCGGAGCTCGGCCAGACCAAGTTCGCATCGTTTGCAAAGGAATTTGCTGAAGTATACCATCAACAACCGTAAATTAGCATCATGTCCGGCAACAATGTTCTACGCATCCGCACCATCGCTGAATTTCACAAATACAAAGGCCTGGCCCCGCCCAGACATCCCTTGATCAGCATCATCAATTACGGGGACACCAAATGCCGTGAGGAAACCGAGCCGGTAAATCTGGTGGTTGAATTTTACAATATTGCGGTAAAAAGAGGCATCGGAGCCAAATACAAATACGGGCAACAGCAATACGATTTTGACGAAGGGGTAATGTTTTTTCTTGGCCCAAATCAAGTATTCGGGGTTGAAGCTACACCTCCTCAACAAGCGCAAAGGACCGGGTGGATGTTGCTCTTTCACCCGGACTTATTGTGGGGGACACACCTGGCAACCCATATCAGGAAGTACGACTATTTTGACTACGAAGTTAACGAGGCCCTTTTTTTATCCGATGAGGAAGAACAAACCCTGAACACACTCATTGAAAATATCCGTCAAGAAATCAACAGGAATACCGACCAGTTTAGTCAGCACATTATCGTCTCCCTGATAGAGACTCTGCTAAATTATTCCGACCGCTTTTACAAACGGCAATTCATCACCCGCCGAATTGCAAATCATCAAATCCTCGATCGTTTGGAGAAGCTCCTGGACAACTATTTTGTCAGTGATGATCTCGCTCAGAAAGGATTGCCCAGTGTTCAATATCTTGCCGAAGCGCTGAACTTGTCTCCTAGTTATCTTAGCGCTTTATTAAAAGAATTGACCGGACAAACCACGCAACAACACATACACGGAAAACTGATTGCCAAGGCTAAAGAAAAACTATCCACGACGGACCTGACCGTAAGTGAAATAGCCTATGCATTGGGTTTTGGGCAGTCGCAGTCATTTAGTAAGTTATTTAAAATCAAGACCAAACAAAGTCCGCTTGAATTCCGGCAATCGTTTAATTAGGCGGCGTCTTAATCGCTGAATCCGTCAATGGTTTCCAGGACGAGACAACCCATTCAACATTCAACCTTCAACATTCAACATTCCGATAACCCTACTTGTACGGCCAATCCTCCTTCCGAGGTTTCTTTGTATTTGTGACTCATGTCCTGCGCCGTCTCCCACATGGTTTTGATGACCGCATCCAGATGCACGCGAGCGTGTTCGGGATTGGATTGCAAGGCAATCTGGCTGGCCGTAATCGCCTTGATGGCTCCCATGGTATTCCGTTCAATGCAAGGTATCTGAACCAGTCCTCCTACCGGATCGCAGGTGAGACCCAGATGGTGCTCCATAGCTATCTCGGCTGCCATCAGGACCTGCCGGATACTACCCCCCAAGCAGTCGGTAAGCGCTCCCGCCGCCATGGCGGAGGATACTCCGATCTCTGCCTGGCAACCGCCCATAGCTGCAGAAATGGTAGATCCTTTTTTAAAGATGCTTCCCAGCTCACCAGCTACCAGTAAAAACCGAAGGATCCGGTTGCGCTCGTAACCGCCCAGAAAGGTTATGTAATAGTGCAGCACAGCCGGAATAACACCGGCAGCACCATTTGTTGGTGCAGTAACCACCCGGCCAAAAGAGGCATTTTCTTCATTAACCGACAGGGCAAAACAGCTCACCCAGACCAGGATTTTCTGAAAATCCTGTTGCGCGCTCTGCCGAATCGCTTCTATCCAGCTGTCGTAATCCGCATAAGGAAAGCTTTTAAGCATTTTTTTATTGAAATCCGGCGCTCGTCTTCGCACGTGCAACCCTCCCGGTAGCTGTCCCGGAGAATGGCACCCCCGGAAAATGCAATCACGCATTGTCTCCCAAATTTTCCAGAGGGCGGCTCCTGTTTCGCGGGAAGGACGCCATGCTTTCTCATTTTCCCAGACAACCTCCGAAATGGAACAGGCGTTTTTCAGACAATATTGGACCAGTTCTTCGGCCGTCTCAATGGGATACCGCAAAATCACCGGCTCCAGCGTTGATACATGGCTCTGCTCATGCTGCTGAATAAATCCACCCCCTATCGAATAATAGGTTTTGGCCAACGTCTCGCCATTAGCAAGTTCGGCAACAAATGTCAATGCATTGGGATGGTAGTCAAGGGTGATGTCCTTAAAAAAGACCAGATCGGTGGCCGGATCAAACGGAAGATAGCGTCTCCCGCCTAATAAAAGCGATTGGTTGAAGGCGATGGCCTGGATGGTCGACTCGATGCGGGCCGTATCAAAAGTCACCGGATCCTCACCCTGAAGACCCAGTTGCACGGCGATATCAGTTCCATGACCATGACCGGTTTTGGCCAATGACCCAAAAAGATGCACTTGCAGCCGCATCAAATCATCAAAGTGATTTTGCTCATCCAGCCAATGTAAAAATGCCAGAGCGGCTCGCCAGGGACCCAGGGTATGGGAACTCGAAGGACCAACCCCAATCTTAAAGATGTCCAATACGGAAATACTCTCGTGATGCATATCCTAAATGTAGCCAGAATGAAGGATTGTCAGACCAGGTGGGTTAATAAAAATGTCGCGGGCCCGCTTCGGTAGAAAGCGATGCCATCGAGCTGTTGGTCCTATTTCAGTAATCCCTTATCCGGCCGGATCTCCAGCCGCCAGCCGGCTTGTTCCACCATCATGGTGACCAGGTCCATCAAATCCTTTCCCTGTTCGGTGGCCTGTTCTTTCAGATCAGACTTTTCGGCCTGATGCCGGATGAAGTTTTTAGCCTCGTCGGAGAGTCTGGTGTAGTCTGCAGATGAAAATCCATTAAAAGTGCCTTCGGAGATGTCGTAATAATCGATGTCATGATCGATGGACAATATCTCGGGTTCACCCAGCTGGTTTATGGTAATGGTGTGTTTATTGGGATCGGCTTCCGCATGAAACTGGGTGAAATCGTAACCCATAGATACTTTAGCCTTTATACGCAGCAATGCCTTTTTGCGGAATGGGCTGAAGTCGGCCCAGTAATAATCCTTGTAATCATAAATTTCACTGAAATGGCCCTCAACCGTGATGAGTTTAGCTACTTTTTGGATGCGCTCCAGCAGGACTGTGGAAGTTACTTCCTCCTTTTTTTGCAGCGCCTGCATCCACCCGGTGCGCAAAAAATAAACTGTCGCCAAAAGAATACCCGCCAAAACAACCAATAGAAACAATCGCCAGGGGAAGGATGATTTTCGAAGCGTCATGGGTTATGGATTGTCCAGTTCGAAAGGGTACTTTAGCCGGGACCAGCTTTTAATTACCGCTTTTACCGAACCCACGGATACCGGTGATTCGATCATCAACGGAATGTGATTGGCATCGGCAGATACCCAGATCTGCATTTGATCTCCTTCCTTAAAAACATTTCCGGAAATCAACTGGGGTTCGAGATGATGGGTTTGCGCTTTACCCTGGCCTTTTATCCGTTTCTCTTCGTATTTATCCACCAGGGTAACGCCGACATTCCAGGCCTCTTTATCCAGAAATATGGAAACCGGCAATTGTTGATTCACCTGCCATGAACCTACATTGACATTGCGCAACGTATATATCACAGACAAGATATCATGCATGCATCCACTGACGACCTTTTGGGCACTCTGGGTATTGGACTTATCCGGCCCCCAGTAGTAGGTGGCCTGATGGTTTTTTTGATCCAGGATCACTTTATCGTACCGGGTATAGCTACCTTCATGAACATCACGGATAGAAAGCGTTGGCAACAAGGTTTCCTTATCCAAATGCGCTTCAAAATAATCGTCCACTTTAAAAAACCATTCGTAGGATGGATAGGTCTTTCCCCGGGCAGATACTTTGATAAAATCCGGATAGGTCTTCACCTTAAATTCAACTTCGCCGGCAGCCAGCCAAATGAAGTTCCAGTTGTAATACAATTTATAGGTAATGGTCTCGCCATCCTGGAAGACAGAATTGCCTACCTCACACAGATCGATGGCAGAAGACTCGACTGGTGTCTCCGTTAACCGCTGAGGCTCTCTCCCGGAAAACAGAAAAAGGATTAATACAACGGCGACTAATTTTAGCATATGATGCAGTTCGCGACCAGGTGACATCCCAGAATTACAACCTTTTCAGGAACGCCGGGACCACCGGTTTAGTATTTAAGTCTATAAGTATGGTTCAATTAAAAAAGTTCAACGAAGGTACGATGCGATGGCTCACCCGTTCGATTTTTTTGCCCTATTTCGGTTATGTACCGACCAAAGCCCTAACATGGCCACCACCTTCCGTTTTCTCTTACATATAAGGAATTAATGAAATAACTATTCCGATTGTTCTATCTTGCATGTATGAAACAAAATCCGGAACGTCGGCGCATCCTCGGGGTGGATCCCGGAACCAACATTCTGGGTTATGCAGTGCTTGACACCTGGGGCGATCATCTCCAGCTGATCCAGATGGGCGTCATCAGCCTGACCAAATGGAAAGATCATCAAACCAAGCTTAAGGAAATCTATCTCCAGCTTCAGGATGTCATCGAATGTTTCCGGCCGGAGATCATGGCCATCGAGTCTCCTTTTTTTGGAAAGAACGTTCAGTCCATGTTAAAACTGGGACGTGCACAGGGCGTATCGATAGCGGCAGCCATCACCATGGGTCTGCACATCGAAGAGTATTCTCCGAAAATGATCAAACAATCGGTTACCGGAAATGGAAATGCAACCAAAGAACAGGTAGCAGCCATGCTGGAGCATCTGCTGACGGTAAATCTTGAGTCCCAGAAGCTTGATGCATCCGACGCTCTAGCCACCGCCGTTTGCCACCACTTCAAGCAAAACAGTCCAATTAAACGGGGTGCGAAAGGCTCTGGATGGGGACAGTTTATCAAGGATAATCCGGATCGACTCATGTAACAGGAAACGAAATGCCCCGGATTCAGCATCCAATGTTACCTTTGCATCTTCATCTACATTCGTTATTCCTTATACTGTAGATTTGTCCTGGCTATGAAAAACCGCAAGGCTGCTATCGGCTTCATCTTCGTTACACTCCTGATAGATGTGATCGGATTTGGCATTATCATTCCTGTATTGCCCTCCCTGATCTCTTCAATGCTGGATATCCCGGTCAATGAAGCCAGCCGGTACGGTGGCATGCTCACCGCTATGTACGCTGTCATGCAATTCATTTTTGCCCCTATTTTGGGCAATCTGAGTGACAAATACGGTCGCCGACCGGTTTTACTGATCTCTTTATTCGGCTTCTTTCTGGATTATCTGATTTTAGGGTTTGCACCCAGTTTCTATTGGTTGTTCGTAGGACGCACATTGGCCGGCATCACCGGAGCCAGCTTTACGACGGCAGCCGCCTACATCGCAGACATCAGCACCAAAGAAAACAGGGCCAATAATTTCGGTATGATCGGAGCCGCTTTCGGACTGGGTTTTATCCTGGGCCCGGCATTGGGAGGTTGGTTGGGCGAACTGGGGACCCGCGTACCCTTCTTTGCCGCCGCAGGCTTGACGCTCATTAACTGGATGTACGGCTATTTTGTATTACCGGAATCATTAGGCAAGGAAAACCGCCGGGACTTTGACTGGAAAAGGGCAAATCCATTCGGAGCTATCGCCCACTTGCGGAAGTATCCATCCATTAGCGGGTTATTTATCTCGTTTGCCCTGGTTTACATCGGAGCGCATGCCGTACAAAGCAACTGGAGTTATTACACCATGTACCGGTTTAGCTGGTCAGAAGGCATGGTCGGCTTATCCCTTGCCCTGGTAGGTTTACTGGTCGGCGCCGTGCAAGGCGGGTTGATCCGGGTCATCAATCCGGTGCTGGGAGATACCAGGAGTTCTTACGTGGGTTTGTTACTCTATGCGCTGGGACTGGCACTTTTTGGCTTTGCGTTCAAGAGTTGGATGATGTACGCATTTTTACTACCCTACTGCCTGGGAGGTATTGCCGGACCCGCATTGCAGTCCATCATTACCAGTCAGGTACCACCCAATGCTCAGGGTGAATTACAAGGTGCCCTAACCAGCCTGATCAGTGTGACTTCAATCATCGGACCACCCCTGATGACTGGCTTATTTACCTATGCGACCAGTGCAAATGCACCATTTCACGTCCCAGGATTACCTTTCTTTCTAGGTTCGGTATTCATGCTGATCAGTGCATTGATCGCTTACCGAACGCTGCACCGGAAAGAAATCTAACCGATTCTATTTATCCAAAAATGATCGGATATGTTCAGCCAGATGAGCCAGTTCATCATGACTCACGTTCTTCTTGGGGCGGGTAAAGTCCATATCCGAGAGCGAATTGATGGGGATCAGGTGAACATGGGCATGGGGTACTTCCAAACCAATAACGGTAACCCCGATGCGATTGCAGGGAACGGATTTGCGTAACCCCTGAGCCACTTTTTTAGCGAACTGCATCAGTGCAGCGAGGTGCTCGTCTTCGAGATCAAACAAATAATCGATCTCTTTTTTAGGGATGACCAGGGTGTGACCTGTCTGGACCGGCTGAATATCCAGGAAAGCCAGGAAATCATCCGATTCGGCGATGCGGTGACAGGGAATTTCACCGGCTACAATTTTTGAAAAGATACTTGCCATCAGACGGAGATCTCCAGGATTTGAAATTGCATCAGCCCGGCTGGCGTCTGAACCTCAGCGACCTCTCCAACGGCTTTGCCCAGCAACCCCTGGCCAATCGGCGAGGTAGCTGAAATTTTTCCCTCTTTCAGGTTCGCTTCCGTTTCGGAAACCAATTTATACTGGACTTCCTTTTTGGTTTTCATATTCTTGATCTTAACGGCCGAAAGCAGCACCACTTTGGAAGTGTCAATCTGGCTTTCGTCAATGATCCGTGCAGTCGCCATGACCTTTTCCAGCTCATTGATGCGCAATTCCAACATACCCTGCGCATCTTTTGCAGCATCGTATTCTGCATTCTCTGATAAATCTCCTTTCTCCCTGGCTTCGGCAATTGCCCGCGCAGCTTCCTGGCGACCGTTGGTTTTTAACTCATCTAATTCCAGCCGGACTTTGTCATATCCTTCTTGTGTCAAATACGTCACTGACATAAAAATATATTTAGGTTAATACGAGCTAATGGATATGTATTGGTTATTCCTTTGACTAAAAAGACAAGAACGCTTCGAGCCGCAACTGAAACGTTCTTGTCCTTATCAAAGGACAAATGTATTAAAAAATGGCTCGTTTGTCAACTATGGTGTTTTCGGTGCCGGTTTGCTCTGCCTGGGCATGCATCCACGAAAACCTGGCCGGAACAGAAATACCAGTTAGAAGTCTGCTAATCCAAGGTTAAATGCTGATTCGAAAAGCAATGCTATGTGATCCCTGGAAGGGATTGGTAGCGCGGTATCCGTAGTCGATACCCAGCTTATAATCACTGCCTTTTTTCAACGGGACTTCAAATCCCATCCCTGCACTCAACCCGGTATAGACGCTGTGATCCACCGATTCGCTGTTCGTCCCCAGCTCATATTTGTAGGCACCCCGGATAAAGAACAAGTCTTTAAAACAATATTCCATTCCACCACCCAGGTTGTCCCGTGAAAATGAATTGGAGGTAAAATTTCCAATCAGCGTAAACCGATGATCATCCCCGGCATACAGGTCGTAAGACATGCCGATATTCAACATGGATGGCAATTCAAAGGAAGCCGACCGCTGGTCGTAGGTCAGGTTGTATTGCAAGGTACCGTCCGGATTCGTTTCCTGAATGGACAGTCCTTCTCCGCCAAACCGCATTGGCGATCCGATATTGCGCAGGGAGATACCGAATTTAAAATTATCCTGAGGGCCGGTTACGTACTGAACACCGGCATCCAGGGCAAAGCCAAATGCGCTCAGATTTGCCGTTGATTCTGAAATTCCACGAAATAAAATTCCTACGGATACCTTGTTTTCAAACGTGTGTGCATAAGCCATACCCAGATGGAAAAAGTTCGGTGAAAATGTGGCACCGGTCCCTTCCGGTTGCTGTACGGAAGTCTCCACAATATCTCCAAGATTTAAAGACATCAGGCTGATGCCAAAGGCGCCATTCTTGCCTACTTTCTGAACAAATCCCAGAGCATTTAGCCGAACATCACTACCCTTGAGGTAGATCGTATGCCCGAGGAGGACCTCGGTCTGATGAATACGGGTCATACCTGCGACATTCAGTCGCATGGCTTCAGCTCCCTGGATACACGCCGTGGTCAACGAATGCAATCCCGCACTCCGGGCCCAGGGATTAAGTGTTAATTCATAGGCTCCGGCTTCTCCCTGCCGGTCAGGATTCCCTGCCCGGCCTGATGGCGCGGCCAGTATTCCCATGAGAATCAATCCAATAAGGTATATACGTGTCATAAGCCAGTAGGATCAAATTTACGTTGTACGCCAAACCACTTTAGCACCCTGGATCCTAAGCCGGGAGCATCCACATGGATGAGGTATACTCCGCTGGCCACCGGTATTCCTTTGCTGTTCTTGATATCCCATTCCAGGTCCGGTACGATCTGATTGTTCAACAAGGCCGGATTGGAGCGGCCTTCTACCGGAGTTCTGGATTCATTGCGCTTGTATTGCCGGATAAATTTGCCGTCGAGGCTATATATCGTCACGGTACAATCGGCCGGCAGGTTGGTAATTTTTACGGTGGTCGAAAACTGAGAAGTCTCGTACGGCGAATAACCGTAATAAGGATTGGGTACTACATTGATGGACCGCAGAGCTGCCGGTATGCTGGCCTGCTCCAACTGGGTGGCTTCCACATTGGTAAAGGAAAACATATAGGCCGGATGCCCACTATTGGCGCCAGTACCTTCCGCTTCCTGATACGGATCATCAACACGGATTTTAATGGTCGTTTCCGTCGGGATCAACCCTTCTGCCAATGATTTCAGCGATTGTCCGCTGCGGACCAGTGGTATTCCCGCCCAGGTGACCGTCGTCAACCCGGGTACTTTCTTCAGATCGGTTATACCGGCGGCAAATCGAGTCCTGAGATCGGCGCAGCCATCGTACTCAGTGTTGGTCACATAGAGATAATGTTGACCGCCTGCTACGTAGTTGAATAAGGTGACTGCGGCACCATTGTCCAGGAACACCTGGCTGGTTGGATTCCACATCATATCACCGCCAGTGGGCTTTCCATTGTCAAAATCATCCGGGAAATACCTGCCGTCGTAATAGGAGTTTTCCCCAAAAAACACATTCAGCCGCTTGCCGGACTCCACGTCGATCACATAGCCGGGAAACCAGCCCATGCCTACACCATCGCCGTCAGGATCAGCCAGGCCGTCACCATCTTTGTCGTCCTTACTAACCGAGGGGCTTTGCCGGAGATCAAAATTGCGCGCATTACCTATGGTATTACCCAGGCCATTAAAGTATGGAGAAGCCGTCTCCACGACCACACAACGGCTCCAAAGGGATTTATCCGGAGTCAAAACGATGTCCACGTTATTTAACTGAGACAAGCTTGTCCGGTCTTTTACAATATTAAAGCTCTGTTGGGCATCCTGCCAGCAAGGTGAAATATACGGAATGTCCGTGGCCAGCCTGCGATAATCCGTCAGGAAGAAAGGCACCATTACCCCTCCGCCCATGGTAGATAATGCCCGGTCGGGGTCGTATGGATAATCCGGCTCACCACTAAGGGTCTTTACATAATGGAAAACGCCGTTGCCATCCGGGATAAAACTGAACCAGGCTTCATTTGGATCCGCATAGCTTACCTCAATACCGATGGCTCCATTGGAGGCATCCGTAAGGCTTCCGACATCCGGTGTCTGACCTATTTGTATGGAAAATCCATAATTCGCAATGATCTGTTCATTCAGCCGGCTGAGGGAAGTCTCAGACATGATCGGTTTATCGGGTGTTTCTATATTGGAGAGAACCCACCGTGCATCGGGGCCCAGCACTTTATCATTCATGTTGTTGTCGATAAAACGCAACAGGAAAGTGCCGTCTTTGACATCCAGCGGATTATACACCAGCAATTTTAACGGTCCACGTCCCGGTTCATAGGTTATGGTTCCGTCAAAACTGCCGTTCAAGATAGCCGCACGGGTATCGGAGGTAATGTCCAGGAAGTTGTTTCCGACTCCTAATCCGTCCAAACGGGTAATCTGTGCGCCATCACCATAGGAGGATTGCAGGTTCTGGTAAGTAATGGGGCGGGGAATTCCCTCGTATTTCTGAATATTCCTACGGCCTTCCAGGTAAGGCCGGCGTTGACCCACCACATCTTTAGGGTCAAAATCCCGGTAATTATTATAAGCATAGGCAACTACCGTGAAATAATATTTCTTATGGTTGAGTAATGTCCGGTCGTCGGTGGCAAATTGATCTTCCGTTACCTTAAATGAATGTCGAATGCCTTTATCCTGACCCTCAACCTGCAATTCCGGAACCCAGATCGGTTCACTCGAATTCGGATTAGCCAATGACTTCCAGTTGTATACACTGCGGACATTATTCATCAGGTCAACCTGGTAGATCAGACGCGCTTTGTCAAAATTGTCCAGTTCGCCGACAGAAACATCCGAACTCTGGAGCTGATAGATCTTATATCCCTCGAAGAAATACAAACTATCATCTATCCCGGCCGGAGCTTGCAAGTCCTTTTCATGGTAAGCTTCAAATGCATTGTTGGAATTGATGGTGTCGTTTGTCAAAACCAGCACCAGCTCCTGGTCCAGTTCAATGATATCCATATCCGGCGCATCTGGCCCGTCGGTTATATCAAAGCAGTTGTCAAATAATGCCTGGGCGATATCATCTGCAGATAACAGCCGGTCGATGTCCGGGCAAGGATAATTGAGGTCCGGTACCCACACAACTCCAATGATCAACTCATTGACGGCTCCGGGATCCAGGCGAAATGGCCCGGAAGCCTGGATGGTCCGGCGGTCTCCGTAATCCAGGTTTGCCGTACACATGGACCAGCCGGCAGAATTATTCGGAGCTTCAGTGAATGCATAGTCGATGGGTGTACCGCCGACCTGGAAGGCCGAACCGCCGTAGGTGAACGGGGTGCCATCTTTCCAGGAGCCGGACAAATAATTGTAATATTCCTGTGCTACCTGTGGGTCGGTCTGGGCATTCGGCCAGTTACCTACCGCCTGGTTGTTGTAATAAGTGAAAGAGGACATGCCGATTTCATTGCCGTTTTCGTCATGCGGGCCACGGAAATAATCTACGCCGAGGATGGGAATGGCATCACAATACGTGTTGACCCCCTGGGGACAGGAACAGCCGGTCTCGCCATCCACCGCGTCTTCATTGTAGACATAGGCCATACTGCGGGAGGTATCACATCCGATGTAGTCATCGGTATAGCAACCCAAATCGGGGTCCACCCACATGGCAAAGAAGGTACTGTCGATGGTACTGGTAGCCCGGTTGATCAGCTTGTAATGCTGGAAGGTCATGTCATTGATCTCATCGTTGGTCGAATAAGCAAACGCCTGGACCTGCACTTCCATCTGAATGGGCTTGCCCTGCGTCTGGGTATGGATACCTCCTGCATCGTTATAAATCCAGAAGATCATCTGATCCGGATATTGAGGCGCATGGCAGCCTATGATGTCGATCACCGGATAATCGCCATCGCAAGGATCGTACAATCCATTACCATTACGGTCGTAGAAGGAGGCGAGACCCTGCGTGGTATTGGGCAATTCAAAGCCAACCAGTTCCGCAAAATATGGATTGCCGCGTGCCGGCCATTCCAGGATGTCTTCCGGTATGGACTCGCAATCGTAATCTTCTCCCGCCTGAATGGCCTTATTGTAATTTGCGATGTGTCTGGCAATATTGGCCCCGGAAACCTCAAAATGACGGTCCCAATTGGCACAGGTTTCGAAGTCTACCGAGCCAAGGACAGGATCGAGAGGTCCCGGCCAAAAGTCGTTAGTACTTCCGGTACGGTAGGTTTGAGCAGCTAATTTGAGATTACCAACCGGGTCATAGCCGCCCAGCCATACTGCTCCGGCAAAGATGGAAGATACCTCAGGTAGCCCGGAAGCCGGATCAACTTTGGGTACGATGTACTTACCTTCGGTAAGGTCCCACCACACATCTCCACCTCCCAATAAGCGAGCCCGCACATTATTGATGTCCATATCAATGCTAGACCGGGAAGGAGCACAGTCTTCACGGAGCTCCAGCACTTCAGAGCTGGGAGCCACCTTGCCTGTACCGATATCCGGCCGGTGCGCCAACACAGGCTGGGCACAAAAGGCAAGAAAGAGAAAGATGGTTGTATGGCGAAGGATGTTCATAGCTTAGAATTCTAAAATGGCGCCGAGATACATGCGACGTGGTAATGAATAGAGATCCGGATTTAATAACGCCCACTGATAGCTAGCCAGGTAAGCATCGACATCACGGCCGCTGGTTGAGATGGTATTTAACGCAGATTTGCCATCCGAAGAGGTCAGATAACCATCGTCATCCGGTGATCCGGTCACCGGATATACCCCGATGACATTGCGTGTATCCAGTAAATTCTCCACCCGGAAATAGACATTGAGATAAGTGGGCCGCTTGCTGTTTTCTTTGCCCAGCAAGAAACTTTTATCCACCCGCATGTCGAAAGTATAATTCCAGGGCAGCCGCGCTCCGTTGATTGCACCCTGGTAGCCGGTACCGCCAAAAGGCTGTGCACGCGTCAGTTTGGTATAGGGACGGCCGCTGACAGCGGTAGCCGTCAGGTTCACGCCAAAATTGGCCAGCACATCGGCACCAAACCAGATGGGACCATTGTATAATTTCCCGGATCCATAGCGGTAATCCAGTGTCGTCACAAATCGGTGCCGCTCATCAAAAGACAGTGGCAGCAAGGTCCGGATATTGCCCCGCGTGGTCAGCCCGCGCTGTGAGTTGGCATTGGAACCGGTACCGTCGGCAAACTGCAGGGTGTAATTGGCCGTCATTTCCAGATTAGCGGTACGTCGCAGATCATACTGGAAGCTGAAGCCTTTCACCGTACCAAAATCCAGGTTGCCATATCCCGTGTAAGTATTCACAGGAGCAGGAATATACAAATAGGTCCGTGTCTGGATCATGTCCCGCAATTCCTTATAATACACGGAGATCTTCAGAGCAGATGATTGGCTCAACTTCTGTTGAAATCCGACTTCGTAATCTATGGTGCGCTCCGGACGCAGAGCCGGGTTATTGGAAGGGGTACGACCGGCGTCTTCGAAATAATAATAATCCAGGGCAGTGGTCAATGTATTGGAAGGAGGTCTCTGCACCAGGATGTCATAGTGAGCAAAAAAGTTAGCAACGTCGCTGATGGGAAAGGAAAAAGCCAATCGAGGCATCCAGTTGACCTGGGGGGTATAATCGGTAAAGGAAGTATTTGGGTCAAAATCACGGCTCTTGATGTCCGCTTCGGGATCCACGTATTTGGGATGGACGATCTCTCCACCGAAGATGAGGTTCCCATCGTTTGCCGCCGTACCATTGGGATAATACCATTGTTCATCCCGGCGAAAAGCGACGACCTTGTTTGAGTTGTCTCCATCCACATAGACCTTGAAGTCATCCTCAACCGGTGCCGGGCGAGCCTGGCCCGTGCTGGCATAGAAGTCGGACGCATTCATGATCTCATACAGCGAAAACGGATCTTTGAGTACCTTGGTATTGGCATCATACCGGTCTACCCGAAGACCAACCCGGAAGATGATGTCCCGGTAAGTAAATTTATCCTGCAGGTAAAATGCCCCATAGATGGGTTGATTGGGAGCTACCAGAAACTGGCGTCTGCCATCCGGATACACACTGGTGAAGAAATCATTGAAAGTGACATTATTCCCGATCTTATTGCCCAGATAATCGTATCCAAAATAGTCAATCACGCCCTGATCCGTCAGCTCCTGTACCGAGAACATATCCAGACTCAGATCGTCAGGATTGAGGGCATCGACATTCACGTAATCGTGAACGGATTGCCCGGTCAGGTCACGGACTTTTTTATAAAATAGCAAGTTGGGATCCTCATCGACCAGGGTCTGGAATTGCTCATAGGAAAGGTCGCTGAATACTCCTTTAAAGGTTCCGATCACCGAAGTGGTATCAACCCCGATGATCTGATTATTCGCCTGCAGACGGGCGATCGTCCATAATCCAAACGGCGCCACCGCCCAGGAACGATTCAACCGTTGCTCATAGACCAGACCAAACTGGATGTTGTGGCGGCCTTTGTCCGATCCGCCAGGAAACAGGTCAAAAGAGGTACCCAGATTTAACGTATAAGTATCGTTTTCAGATTTCGAAACCCGGTTGTACACCGCGCCTACATTGCTGTGGATCCGCCAGATACTGTTGTAGTTGCTGGACCAGAAGCCATTGTACGCATTATACCCTTCGATGCTGGATGGACTGGTATTGAGGTTGTAATTCGCCAGGACCGGGTTATAGCTGCCAGGGGTATAACCTTCCAAAACCTGCAGGTATCCGGCATGCGCTATGCCGGGCAACGGACCACGTGAATAGGGTGATTCACCTTCCACCGGGATCCAGTTCACATCGTAAGAGCCGATGTATCCATAGCGAAAGAGGTTGTTTTTGTGGCGTTGATCCTCGTCGTGGGTGAAGGATTTCTCATACCCGAGCTGAAAGGTGTAGGAAGCATTGCGGATAAAACCCTGCTGAGGATGATTGTCATCCAGCGACTGGCGGCCGAGGCGATGTCGCAGCCGGAAATTTGCCCTGTAGCCGGAGCTGTAAAAGAAGGGGTTATTCTCGTAATCGAGGAGTCCCCATCCACCCGGGGTAAATTGATTTTTTGATGTGTTGTAATTCCCGGACAAAGTCACATCGATGTTGCGACTGATCTGCGCATCAATCTTACCCGTCAGGTCCAGTCGCTCCGAACCTTCATTCGGGATAGCCTTAAGTAACTTCGCATCGCCGTTCTGAAGCAGTTCACCGCTGGAGACCGTAATGCCTTCGTAGGAGGACAGGGGGTTTTCTTCCAGCGACCGGATCCGGTCCGGATCCACCCGGTATACCCCATAGGCCGGAGGGTCATCCACCTTCCTTCCCCGGTATTGACCGGCCAGGCGGTAACCCAGGATGGACTGTCCGCTTTTTTTCCTGAGAATGGGTCCGCTAAGGTTCATGTTGACCAGATTGTACCCGTAAGGATCCAGGTACTGACTGCTCTCCACTTCCAGTCCTCCGCTAAACTGATTGGAAGGTCCTTTGGTGGTGATGGCAATGATCCCTCCGGTCACATCACCGTATTTTGCTTCGATCCCTCCGGTAATGACCTGTAGCTGATCGATTTCTGTCTGAGGCAGCAGACTACCCGTCACCCGGATGCCGTCGATGTAATAATCCGTAGCATTGGTTCTAGAGCCGCGTACGGCGATGGCCCCTCCGTCGATGGAGGAGATTCCCGCTGCGGTGGCGGCCAACTGATTGATGTTTTTCATGGGTAGGTTGCGGATCTTCTCCGCTGTGACGATACCGCCTGAAGTGGTATTGTCCTGCTCGATCAAAGGGACTTTGTATTCAATGACGACCACCTGATCCAATACCAGACCCTGACTGATACCAATATCCAGTTTATTGGACTTCCCGGAAAAGACCACTACGCCCGTCTGCCGCTGGGTCTGATAACCTACGTAACTAACTTCCACGTCGTAGGTCCCCGGGTCGATGTTGGACAGGGTGTAGTTACCGTCAATATCGGTATCCGTACCAGTGACCAGCACGCCATTACGGTACAGGGCGATGTTACAGCCGATCAGCGCTTCTCCGGTCTCCTGGTCAGTCACTTTTCCTTCCAGGGAGGTTTGCGTCCAGCCTGAAACTGCGCAAGCAAATACAATTCCCAGG
>ERZ795053.331-NODE-331-length-59220-cov-15.424153_pt1 | contig 59220 bp, 52 predicted proteins | sample MGYA00375137_ERZ795053 | MGnify/ENA primary metagenome ERZ795053 (study PRJEB30182, sample SAMN05720284) | activated sludge metagenome | isolation source: Anaerobic digester | place: Hong Kong | collected 2014-12-17 ...
GAGTATCTGGTAGCAGGTATCGGGTATCGGGTACTAATTACCAATGACCAATAACTAATAACCAGGAACCATTTAAAAAGTTGGCAGTTGGCGGTGGGCAGTTGGCAATAATTCAGTCGTCAGTCCGGAGTCTTAAGTCTGCAGTCTAGAACAAATGACCAATAACTAACAACCAAAAACGAATAACGAATAACGAAAAACGCAAAACGAGTTTAGCAGTGAAGGAGTGGTATCTGGTAGCGAGTATCAAGTATCAGGTACTAACCACCAATTACCCGATCTTGCTTTGCGGCTTTGCAGCTTTGCGCCTTCGCGGTTGTATGTGAAAGTTGGCAGTTGGCGGTGGGCAGTTGGCAATAATTCAGCAGTCAGTCCGGAGTCTTAAGTCTGCAGTCTAGAACAAATGACCAATAACTAACAACCAAAAACGAATAACGAACAACGAAAAACGCAAAACGAGTTTAGCAGTGAAGGAGTGGAATCGGGTAGCAGGTATCGAGTATCAGGTACTAACTACCAATTACTGATCACCAACTACTAACAACCATTTAAAAGTTGGCAGTTGGCAGTTGGCAATTTGTAAAGTCTGCAATCAATGACCAATGACTAATAACCAATAACTAAAAACGAATAACGAAAAACGCACCACGATCACAGCTCCTTGACCAGCAAATTCAACCTGCTGCTGTTCTTGGCGATGAGGATGCCATGTTTGCCATCGGCTAGGTGAATGCGTTGCATGGCCCGCACATCGTTGGGTATCAGCACACCTGTTTCCACGGCGAGCGGATGTGATCTCCAGAAACCCTTCTCGTTCGTCAGCAAGAGACCGATGCCCGCATCCTGGGGCGTGATCATCATGCCGGTATGCGATTCATTTCCTGCCAGGAGGATCTCATTTTTATCGGTGACCACCGCGGCAAAGACCGGCGACAATTGCGCTTCTGCAGGTAGTTCTTTGAGCAACCAGTTTCCTTTGTCGTCCAGTTCTGCGATGCAGGAAGTGGTGATGAAAACCTCTTTTTTCGTCCAGGATATTCCGGATAAAAGTGCATCCATATCCGCATGGGCTAGTGCATGCGCATCGGTATATTTTCCTGCTGTTTCTGGTAACAGATCTTCCAGCTCCATCGGCATGAGCATGGGCCAGCTGCGGGAACCCTGTTGCATGGCTGGTATCAGCGACAGGCCTTTGGGTCCTGCGAACATATACAGTTCCAATGCTGCATCGGCAGTTGGATGAAACATGTCATTCCATCCCTGGTTGCCCAGCAACACCTGGTCCTTGCCTTCACCCGGAATGATGGTCGCCGACCGCCAGAGTCCGCTGTAGGCTGCACCTGCATCTGTTACCGTGGCCTTCTTCTTACCAAAGGTGATCAGCTTCGGAGAGGTCCACTCTCCCACCACTATGATGCTGAGTTGATCTGCACCGGTGAAATGTCCGGCTACTGCATCGCCGACCGGTCCGAGGTTGCTGAAGGCTTCGGCATAAGTTGCTGTTACATCCGAAAACTTTCCGCCATCATTCTGTAGCAGATAACAGCCGGATGCATTCGGATAAGAACCTGGCATACTGCTGCCACCGATGAAGAGATCTGTATCGCCATCGTTGTCGTAGTCTATCGGCACCACTACAGAAGTGGGCACTTTGATCTCCGGTAATTCGGTAGGTGTGAACATTCCTGTACCATCATTCAGGAACAGGAGGTCCTGGAAATAAGATTCTTTCCCCTGCATATCATTCCCGCCGCCACAACCGATGTAGAGGTCCTGATCGCCATCGCCATCAGCATCAAAGAAGATGGCCGCAGTTTCCTCCGCTTGTTTGTTCACCAGGATACCCGATGCCTGGAACGGATGAAACTTCGCCGTGCTGTCCTGCAGATACAGTGCGCCGGAGAAACCGGATGCGCCACCTACATAAAAATCCTCCCGTCCATCGCCGTTCACATCTGCCACTGCCAGTGCAGGTCCTTCGTAACCCGTCTGGTGGGGAATGAAAGGCTGGATGGTATTGTCGTCGAAGCGGTTTTCGCTGTGGTAGTAGATGGGACTGATCTGTCGCGAACTCTGGTTGAGAAACAGGGGTTCGAAGACCTGGGGATCCACGGTTTCCTCGCCAGCATTCCTGTCGATGGTGATCGTGGAATTGGCCTGCGGACCGATCAGTTTTCGCACGCTGCCATCCGCCCAGGTGATGAGTGCACTGTCGATGGTGGTATCGTTTCCCAGTCCGAAATGGAAGACAGGCTCCACCGATGACTGATACCCTCTGCTCCACTGCCCGTATTGCGTCTGGGAGGAGGCGGACTGAAAGAGTTCTATCTGTCGCGGTTGTTCTCCTGTCGATTGAAAGCGAATGAAGTTTCCGCCGTTGTCATTCCGATAGACCGCAGCCGCTTCACCCAGGCGATTGAACACCAGGTCCAGGTCACCGTCGGCGTCGAGATCACCCCAGGCCGCACCCTGGGCATAATCAGGAGTGGTCAGTCCCCAGCTGTCACTCACATCGCTGAACTGCCAGCCTTTTTCGTTTCTGAAGATGAAGTTCTTTGTGGGCATCCTTGGAGCCTCCTGCAGCAATTTGAAATACGCATCCGCATCCAGGGTACCCGCCTGCACCCCTTCGGTCATGCGCATCCGCCAGTCCATGTCCATGGTCTCGCGGTAGTAGCCGTTGGTGATGCAGATATCCTTCCAGCCATCATTATCCAGATCCGCCATAAGCACCGCCCAGCTCCAGTCGGTGGATGCCACGCCTGCCATCCTCGCCGTTTCGCTCATGATGCCGATGCCCCGGTTCATGAAGAGGTTGTTGTGCATGACCTGCAGCGGACCGGCCGCCATGGGCATGCTCATGTCCATCCACATGGTCATATGGCCGGCGTGGGTGGAAGGGCTCATGTCCAGCACCATCAGGTCGGGCCAGCCATCGTTGTTGAGGTCGTTTGCATCAGCGCCCATGGAGCTCATGGTGGTATGGCTCACTTTGGACGATAGTTCATCGCGGTAAGTACCGTTCTCCTGGTGCATCCACAGGCGGTCGGGCAGGAAGAAATCGTTGGCCACGTAAATATCCAGGAAACCGTCCAGGTCATAGTCGGTGATGGCCACTCCCAGGCCGAAACCGATCTCATAGATACCGGATTCGCGGCTGATGTCGGTCCATTTATTGTTGTCGTTCCGGTAGAGTTTGTTGCAGAAGCGGTCGTAGGTATCCGGATCCATTCGATCCACGAAGGCATGCCAGTCGGCTTCAGAGTTCGCCCAGTTGCGGACGGCGTGGTTGAGGACGAAGAGGTCCAGATCGCCGTCGTTGTCCATATCGAAGAAGACCGCCTGGGTGCTCAGGTCGTTCCCGGCGATGCCGTATTCCTTTGCCACCTCCTTAAAAGTGCCATCGCCCTGGTTCAGGTAGAGCAGGTTGGCGGTAGAGGTGGTAGCGAAGTCGGGACCGCTGCGGCAGACATAGATGTCCAGCCAGCCATCGCTGTTCACATCCGCCATGGTCACGCCCGTGCTCCAGCCGCCTGACCGTATGCCAGCCGACTTGCTGGCATTTATGAACTGCCAGTTGCCCTGGTTCAGCAAGAGCTGGTCATCGGTATCATTGCCAGTGAGGAAGATATCCGGCCGACCGTCATTGTTCACATCACCGATGGCCACGCCCCCGCCGTTGAAGAAATAGTCGTAGGCGCCGATGTTTCGTCCCGCTTCCTCCCGGATGGAATTGGTAAAATCGAGGCCCGTCTGCATCTTATCCATAGCAGTGAATCCCTGTGCAAGGGAGGCCAATGGCTCCAGCACAAACAGGACGAAAACGGGGATCAGGGGATGTTTCGGATGCATGCTATGAAGGTAGCCAAACTGCCGAAAAAAGCCATTTTAAGGCGGTTTTTTTGGAAATTGTGCAAACGGTGTATATTTGCGTTCGCTTTGATGAAAAGCGATACCCGGTCGGGTAGTTCAGTTGGTTAGAATACGTGCCTGTCACGCACGGGGTCGCGGGTTCGAGTCCCGTCCCGACCGCTTCTTAAGAGGCTCAGTAGCAATACTGAGCCTCTTCTTTTTTTAGTCACTTTTGTTCTCCACGCTCGCTGGTTCCCTCCCTCCTGCGGAGTGAGGCAGGGAGTCCTGTACTACCTACAAATAATGAGGCTTAGTAATATAGCATATTGGCACCATTCTCCACCTATCTACTATTATCCGACTGAACAAAAAAATACTTAATTTAACATCGATAGCGCTTAGAAACAGAAATGGGCGGATAGAAACTAAAAAACCTCACCGATAAACAAGTTACCGGTAATTCTATGGCGACCGTGCAACTTTAAACTGAACAACTTTTTTAACTACTTTTTTTTTGACCGACCAAGATAAATTCCCAACGCCCTATTCCTACATTTGTTGAAAATCTATATTGCAATTAAAATATGAACATTTCACTTTTAGGACAGGGATTTGAAGCGACATCACAAAATTCAGCAGGCAATAAACTCATCAAGTTTTTTGCGGATAAAGACTTTCACACATTTACAGGTATTACAGCTTTCGCAAGTCAGGCGGGCATCAGAGGACTCTCAAAACATATCAAGACAGCTAAAAAGCATCTAAATATTATTACCATCGCTACAGGCATTGACCAAAAAGGGACATCAAAAGAAGCCCTTGAAGAACTTTTGGCTTTGAACATTGACGCATATGTTTTCTACCAACCTTCTATCACCATTTTTCACCCAAAGATTTATTTGTTTGAAGGTGCAGACAAATCAGAATTAATTATCGGCTCTTCAAACCTTACATCACAAGGACTTTTCACCAATGTTGAGGCATCGTTGCTTGTTTCCATTGACAACAGGGTAGAAACCGACAGAAAAATTGTAGAGCAACTCAAAGACTATTTCAAAGGCATTTTTGACTTCACCGACCCGAACCTTAAAAAACTCAGCAAAAAAATTATAGCTGACTTAGTTAAAGCTAAAGTTGTTCCGACAGAGGCAGAAAGAAAAGCGGCACAGGACAAAGCGGAGAAAGCCGTAAGAAAGGAAACTGAAATCATAATATCAAAAATCTTCCCCAAAAGAGCAATCGCAAAAATTCCAAGCGAATTTAGAGGAACAAAAAAAACAACAACAAAATCAGCCGCTACTGCCGCTGCGTCTACTGGCAGTGCTTCTGCTAGAGGAAAGTTGGTTTGGACAAGAAAGAAACTTCCTTCTTCAAGTGTTCAGGTTGGCGGATCAAGGACTAATCCTACAGGTGGACTTCGTTTGGTTCAGGACAATTTTATATCAGGAGGAAGCAAGATTGACCAAACAAGCTATTTCAAAAATCTGTTTAGCAAATACACCTGGAAACAAGTTCGAGCAACTCCTTATGTTGAAGCCGCCAAAGTTCCTTTTGAAGTTACTATTAAGGGTGTCTTTCACGGACGCTTTGACCTTGAAGTGCGACATAAGCCAAGTGGTGAAGCAGGACAGCATAATTACACAACTTCCATTTCGTGGGGTACTGCTGGCAATATTATAAGTAAAGCTAACCTCACAGGCTCACGGCTTGACCTTTATGCACCAAAGGGAAAAGGCAAACCGTTTCAAATTGTAATCAGCTAATTCCCTCTAAACCGAGAGTTGTTGAAAACTCTTTTCAAAAAAATTTTTTACGGCTCATTTTAAGTGCCTACTTTTGGACTGAAGTAGTCCAAAATGAAATTTGAAAAAACATTCGGTGAGACCGTAAAAAAACTCCGTGAGGAGAAACAACTTCCCTTGCGCGAAGTTGCAGAAGCATTGAAAATTGACACCTCTATGTTAGGCAAGATTGAAAAGAACAATCGCAAGCCGACTAAGCATTTGATTGAAAAGTTTGCCAAGTATTTTAATGTAAGCGACAAAGATTTGATGATTGCCTTTATCAGCGATACAGTTGCTTATCAGATAATGAACGAAGAAGATTTTGCCAGTGAAGTCCTCAAAGTGGCAGAGAAAAAAGTGAAGTATTTAAAAAACAAAAAATCCAACCAATGAAGTTAATCACTGAAGCAACAGAAGAAAAATTAAGAGGTGGTTTTTATACGCCAGAACCGATTGCAGAATTTGTTTTGCGTTGGGGTATTAATGGTAGCAGCGACTTTGATATTCTTGAACCGAGTTGCGGTGATGGAGTTTTTTTGAAACAACTTGCAAAACACAAATTCAAATACAACACAATTACAGCAGTTGAGTTAGACGAAGTGGAAGCAGAGAAAGCAGCGCAAATAAATTTGAAGAACAAAGAAATTATCAATGCTGACTTTCACACTTTTTGCAACAACACTCACAAGCGGTATGATATAGTTGTAGGCAATCCGCCTTATATCCGTTACCAGTTCTTTGACAGAATGCAACAGGTAGAAGCGGGAGACATTTTCATAAAAGCTGGTTTAACTTATTCAAAACTTACAAACGCTTGGGTATCTTTTGTAGTTGGTTCATCGCTCCTGCTAAAAGACAAAGGAGGCAGAATTGGCTTCGTGTTGCCTGCTGAAATTTTGCAAGTTTCGTTTGCACAGCAGTTGAGAAATTTCCTTGCTCACTTCTACAACAAAATCAACATCATTTCTTTTGAAAAACTTGTTTTTACCAACATCCAACAAGAAGTGGTTTTGCTTCTCTGCGAAAAGAATGAAACGAAAACTCACAACATTGAACATATTGAATTGAGAGATGCGAGCGAGTTAGCGAGTTTGGATGTTGCAAGATTAAGGAGTCCGAAAAAGAAAATTGACTTCAAGAGTAACAAATGGACTTTTTACTTTTTGGAGCAAGAAGAAATTGACTTTTTAGAGTACATCGCCAAAGACAGGCATATTCCAGCACTTGGAAAGTTTGCAAAAGTTGAAGTTGGAATTACCACAGGTTCAAATGATTTTTTCACCGTTCCGCTTTCAACCGTTGAAGAATACGACTTACATGACTACGCAAGACCAATGGTTGGAAGAAGTGTTCAGGTAAACAGTGTAATTTTTACAAAAAAGGATTGGGAGAAAAACAGAAACTCACCTGCTAAAGCTCATTTGCTTGTTTTTCCTGATGGAAAAAATCTGAACAAGAAAAACGGAGCAGCAAAATACATTGCTCACGGTGAAAGTTTAGGCATTCATAAAGGTTACAAAACAGGAATTCGTGAAGATTGGTTTGTAGTTCCTTCTTTGAAAATTTCCGATGCTCTTTTCATTCGCAGAAATAATCTTTATCCGCGATTGATAATTAACCAAGCCGAAGCATACACAACTGACACTATGCACAGAGTTTTTGTTCATCAAGGGACAAACATCAAAGCATTAACAGCTAGTTATTACAATTCGCTTTCATTGGCGTTTACAGAAGTTTCTGGCAGAAGTCATGGAGGCGGGGTATTAGAGTTGATGCCAAACGAAGCCGAGAGAGTTTTACTTCCCTATCACAAAGACAATGCTACTTTGCTTTCACAAATTGATAAACTCATTCGCAACAAAACCAACATTGAAGATGTTTTGAAAATCACTAATCAAATAATCTTGAAAGAACATTACGGTTTGACACAAAAAGAAATCAAACTGGCTCATAGTATTTGGAAAAAACTTTCTCACAGACGACTGAATAGAGGAAAATAGATAGTGAAAATTTGGTGCGACACATCTTCGGACGAAAGAAGAACTTCCGGTAACATGGGCTTAAACGAAATAGCGGGTGAAGTGGTCAATCATACATTATTACTTTCTACAAAGTATTGTGCTTGGTTGACTGTTGGTGCTTCTAAGCCGCCACTTCGTCAAGCCCCGAAACGTTATATCCAATAGTAGAACGACCATCAACCAAGTGAAAATATGACATTACACGAGGCAATAGAAAAACTTTTACGCCAAACTGGACGACCAATGACGACACAGCAGATTGCAGACGAATTGAATAAGAACGGTTGGTATCAGAAAAAGGACGGCTCAAAAATTCAAGCGTTTCAAATTCACGGCAGGACAAGAAAGTATGCAAATATTTTTAACCGTTACGGTTCGACTGTTTCTTTAATCGGACAAACAATAACCAAATCAAAAACTGCGACTACAGAAAAACCAATGACTTTAAAACAAAAAGTAAAGTCGACTTCGACAAACACCAAAACTTCATTTGACCCAATTTCCAATTCGGAAACAACCATTTTGATTTTAGGAACTATGCCAGGCGACAAATCTCTTGAACTTGGCGAGTATTACGGCCATCCAAGAAACAGATTTTGGAAAATCATTTCGACAATTACTAACAACGATTTGCCACTGAGTTACTCGGACAAGAAAGAACTTTTACTCAATAATAAGATTGGCATTTGGGACGTAGCTCACAATGCAAACAGAAAAGGCAGCCTTGATAGTGCAATTGAAGATGAAGAACCAAACGACTTGGACAACTTTATCGCCAGACATAGGAATTTAAAAATTATCGACTTCAATGGAACAAAATCTGAAGCACTTTTCGACAAGTATTTCGAAAGAAAGGGCCACATCAAATATATTTCTTTACCAAGCTCAAGCCCTGCAAATACAGGGATTGACTTTGACAGCATTTGCAAACAATGGCAACAAATATTAACCAAATAAATGACGAACTATCAATAGCCACAAATACTAACACACGTTTGGCTTCATGTGGGATGAGTAATTACATTCATGTTCAGTTTTCCTATTGTGCATTTATGTTGGCTGACAGATCTATGCGTCAAAACCTGCCCAAACGCTATGCCCAAAACCGTTAATTGAACAACCATTTAACCCCATGCCCTCCCCCTTTCACCATAAAGTCCAACAACTCCGCGAAGCTTCCACCCGCTTCGATCCCTCCAGCAACGCCCTCAAGCTTTCTCTGATAGATAGTATCAGCCAGGGGCGTATTCCCTTCAACGAGACATTGCAGGACTATTTCGAGTGCCTGCTCTTTCTCCTGGCGTTTCCGCCGGATGGAAAGACGGAGAAAACTGCAGAAAAGGAGATCGGGCGGATAGCAGGGTTACTGAAGAAGCAACCGGAATCGGTCAGGGACCGGTTTGTGAATTCAGGGATACCGTTCTGCGGGTATCGTGCTGCCTATTCACATGACTGCACCCGATGGCTGCTTGCCCACCCCGATTGTACGGTAAGTATCCATTCCATAGAGGATACCCTGTTCGATCTGGGTACTGCATTAAAGGTCACCCTGCCGGCCCAGCTGCGTAGTGCCACCACGGCCGGATGGACCAGCCGGGAGCTGCTGGATGAGCTGATGCCGGATGAAAAGAAACAACTCAGTTATATCATTCACGAACTGGGCCGACTGGACAGTACGCCGTATATCAAAGACCACTACTACGAGGGACTGGGTATTTACACGGATATCACACCGAAGAACAAACGACTGTCCAAGGCGTACAACCGGATAGCGATACCGGAGACCTTCTATCATACGGAGATCCTGAAGCATTTTGATGTGGCGGAACTGCTGGACAGGAAACTGCCTGCGGAGGCTGAACTATCGGCCGCAGAGAAGCAGGACCTGGTACGGGTCATCAAGAACGCCATGGTGGTGACTGAGCGGGAGACGGATACCACCACCTATATGCTTGAAAACTCGGTGCGGCTGTTTCACCTCGAGCGGGGCGTGTCGGTGGCTATCTATGGCATGCAGGCAAACAGGCAGCTGCCTATGGAGTCGTTCATTGGCAATACCATGTTCCGGAACGGATATCCTGTCGCCTATTCCGGCGGATGGGTATTCGGTCACCGGGCAGATTTCGGTTTGAACATTTTTGATCCATATCGCGGGGGTGAATCTGCGTTCATGGTGGCTCAGGCATTGCGGGTGTACCGACAGGTGTTTGACATCCGCCATTTTCAGATAGAGGCTTCCCAGTTCGGCCTGGATAATCCGGAGGGAATTCAGACTGGCATCTTCTGGTTCTACTACAAACTCGGCTTCCGACCGGATACGGCAGCCCTGCGACAAATGGCCATCAGCGAGCAGAAAAAGATCGTTTTGCGGAAAGGCTATCGCTCCTCTGAAAAGACCCTGCTGAAATTCACAGAAAGCAATATCTCCCTGAAGGGCAAGGGACCTGTACAACAGGGAGTCTATGACATCACGTCCAAAGTGAAGCAGATGATCACCAGGAAATATCAGGGCAACAGTACTGAAGCAGAAGAAGCATGCGTATCCGCCTTCCTGGCTAAGACCGGAAGACAGGATGCTTTCACGAAAGAGGAAACCGAAGTGCTGAAGCAGGTCTCCCTCTGGGCAGCCGCCATGAACATCACGGATAAAAAACAACTGCATCTATTGCTCGAAACCGTGAAGCTGAAACCGGTGGATGAATACCGCTATCAGGCAACACTCCGACAGTTCTTCGGCGATAAGTATCAATAGGATTTCTGATCACTTCATCCGGAAGGTACTCCAGTCCACCCCGATGCGGAAGGTCTGGTACAGCCTGACGTCGCTGATGCTTCCGCCAAAATGGTTGGTGGCAGAGTGCATCACCCCGGAAGGATATGCCACCATACGGTTGAAGCGGTATCCCACCCGGTCGATCTCCTGCCATTTGCTGCGTTTTTTGGCATCGTCCTCGAAGAGTTGTCGCAGGTCGGACAGTTTCATGTTGAGATTTCGGGCATCAGCAGCGGTCGGACAATCGGTGATGCCGGTCTTTTTATGCATCCACAGCGAAGTGCCGCAATCGAAGGGCAGGTCGGGTGTCAGGTAGATCACCACGGTGATGTCTTCGGGCGGATGGTCGTAGTGCACGCCCGGCACTTCCTTCTTGTTTCCTTTGGCGTAGCCGCAGTAGAACACCCCGTTCTCATCCAGCGGATCGGTATCGAAGCGGGTGATCTTGATTCCCAGTATCCTTTCCAGTTTTCTTTTCACGCCCGGCTGGTGATAGACCGTACGACTGCGCAGACCGGTATAGTACCGGGGTTCGTAGTAATCGGCCGACATAGCAGCCTGATACACCTCCATCGGATCATCATAGAAATCATCTTTGACCATCACGAACCGGGGATACACCAACTTGCTGCTCATATCGTTGTTTGGATACGTTGATAAAAGTAAGTGATCGTTGCTTACATAGTAATGACATTTATCAAACCAGTATCCTGTCCGAATTTGGTTTCCTGCATCTATCTTCACGAGATCAAACAATCATCCCCATCCCCATGAGATCCGCCACCAGTCATTTTCTATCCCGCCTAAGAACAGGTATGTATGGCCTGTTGATCTTACTGTCTGTTTCCCTTTCGGCACAACCCAACGCCCCCATCTGGCCCACAGATGTTCAGTATAAGTTCAATATCGGGACCTACACCTGGACCGACAGCAACAGCTACCAGTTCATGGTGTTGCAGGTGACCGGACTACCAGACATCAATACAGAATACAGCAAGATCATCGAACTGGAGCTTTCCTTATCAGACCAACCAGCTTTCACCTGGCAGCAGGATCCGTATTCCGGAGGCTATGGCTATGTTTCCCTCATCAGCAAGGATCAGACCTTTGCACCGGTCATGGTCCTGAAGGAGGTGGTCTATGACAGTGTCAGCGGCTTCCATCAGATACAACATACCAGTTTGTTCCTGACAGATGATTTTGACCGGATCAAACAAGACGAAATACTGGTCCTGTATTCCCGTGGCGGCTTTGGCTATGTGTCACAGAACCATATGGATATGATCAATTATACTCAAGGATTTCGCTTTGACAAATCAGATCTGATCAGAAATGGCGATCAACCACTCGCAGATAATAAATGGTATGCTGCATGGATCGCACAGGCGCCTCCCGGATATTGGGATCCCAGGAAGTCAGAGCATGTGGAAGATCTGCATCAGTATTATGATGACTATATGCAAAGCACCTATCCGGATGGCAGGTGATCATTTCACAATAGCATGTTGCAACCTGTCATAAGCTTATTCAGCCTGCAGTGTCACCTTCAGTTTATCGGTATCCAGTCCCTGGGCACGGACACGTTCCAAAATGCCATCGTAGGTTGCAGGATCCATTTGCGGGGTGCGGGATAGTATCCACAGGTATTTTTTCCCCGGATGCGAAACCACGGCATAGCTGTAATCATCCGCCAGGTCAATGATCCAGTAGCTGCCTCTGAACGGCCAGAAGAACTGCACCTTCAGTTTGGCATTGCCTGAGTTCTTTACCACGAAAGCCTTGCCTTTGATGTACGACTGTTTGCCATCCAGGGTGTATTTGTTGCACCTGTTCTCTACGATCACATATCCTTTGTCAGACAGCGTGTATTCTGCAGTGGTAGCCGTACAGCCCTCCTGGAATCTTTGTGGATAAGAGGCTATCTCTTACCACAGACCCGCATAGCGTTCGAGGTCCACATAGGGTATGGTCTGAAGTTCCTGTGCTGAAGACATGGTTGCAGATTGAAACAGAATGAAGATCGGAATACCGACCCGAAAACTGGTTCTCATATGGCTGTTGTGTAGTACAACAAATTGCTCCGGACAATAGTTGCAAATCAGTCTCCACTTTATGTCTGTTCCGTGAACAATTGATTTGTGTAAACTGTCTCTATTAAAATAAAAGCCTTATGAATAAAATACACATCATGTACCTGGCGATCAGCATCCTGCTGCTCTCTGGTTGTGCCATCGTTCGTCCGGGTGAAGCCGGCATCAAGACCACCCTGGGGAAGGTGGATGACAAAGTACTTGTACAGGGACCGAAGCTTTATTTCCCCTTCACTTCCAGGGTCATTAAATTACCGGTACGCACTGAGAACATTGAGATCGCAGTGGATCTTCCTTCCAAGGAAGGACTTACCATCAGGTCTGATATTTCCATTCTGTACAGACTGGAGACTGAGTCGGTGGTAAAGGTCTATCAGGATGTGGGACTGAACTACGAGCAGACCATCATCCTGCCTATATTCAGATCAGCAGCATCAGATGTGAGTGCACAATTCTTTGCCAAAGACATGCATTCCGGCGAACGTGCATCCATAGAGCGCCGGATCCAGACGCTGATGACCGAACGCCTGGAAGGCAGAGGCATCATCATTGAGTCTGTGCTGATGAAAAGCATCAAATTACCTGATGGACTTTCCCGTGCCATCGAAGACAAACTGGAAGCCGAACAAAGAGCCCAGCAGATGCAGTTCATCCTGGACAGGGAAAGACAGGAAGCTCAGCGGAAGAAAGTAGAAGCAGAGGGTGTGCGGGATGCGCAGATGATCATCACCGAAGGGCTTAATCCGATGATCATTCAGTTCATGTCGATCGAAGCATTTGAAAAACTGGCGGAGTCTGATAATACAAAAGTGATCATCACAGATGGAAAGAGTCCGTTTCTAATTGAACAATAAAGTCCGGACAGCCTGGTGTGACCGAGCTTTAAAATCCATTACCCCGGTTGTGTCCCTGCAGCCGGGATTTTTTTTTCAGCATTAGAGGAAAGTCTCCGGATCTATTCATCTCCGGATCTGATATACACCGCACTGAAGGTGCTTCCCCTTTCTTCCTGTTTTTCGATACAGAAAAATCCTTCCTGCAATACAGTTGCGTGGATATCCTGTAGTTTTCCGGATGATAAGTTGGCCGTCCACCGGAAAAAGAGGTGCATGAGGCGGAGCAGGAATCCGGTGGTGCGTCGGCCGTCATGATAGAAATCAACTACGATCAACCTGCCATCCGGCTGCAGCAGGACTTTTATTTTCTGGATGGCTGTCTGCAGATCATCCGGTGCAAAACAATCCAGGAAGAAAGGCGTGATGATGCAGTCGAAATGTTCGGTTGATTCCCATTGCAGAAAGTCGGCATGAACAAAGTGCACCCGTCGCTTTTTCTTCGCCTGATCCAGCATGGCTTCTGACAGATCCAGGAAGGTGATGTGGCTGTCAGCAGGAAGGTGGTTCAGTATCTCTCCGGAGCCTCCTCCCAACACCAATATGTTTGCACCGGGTTCTATCAGGTGCAGATGTGTGTGCTGTACAGCTTCAAGTTTTCGCCCGTACACCATAAGGCTAAGCCATCGGTAGAATGGTGCCACAAAGTTGAAGTTGTTGGGTTGGCGCATGGGGTCTTACGAAGTAAGGGGTATTTTAGTTGTTTGTCAAACCAGAAGGTTTATGTTTCAATAAACAAATGTTGAGTGCATGTACATCACCCCCCTTCACCCCCCTGCGAGGGGGGACAATTATCCTTTGATTCATTTTAGTAAATTGTTCCTTTGTGCTGCTTCTTCGCTTGTCATTTATAATTGTTTGTACCTCCGAGAACACAGAACCACGATCAATTGATCAAAGGATTTGGGGGAAACTGTCCCCCCGGACGGGGAATACCCGCAGGAGGAGGGGTGATCTTTGATCAATCTGCCTTCCCACCAAAACCCTTACATTTAACACCAACCTGATCCATTATGCACCCACTTTCACAGATCCTTGTGGCCATCGTTGCAGCAGAACACCTCATCATCCTTTATATGGAAATGTTTGCCTGGGAGACACTGGGCAGAAAGGTCTTTCGCGGGGCATTATCCAAAGAACTGTTCACGCCCACCAAAGTGATGGCGGCCAATCAGGGATTGTACAATGGTTTCCTGGCCGGCGGACTGATCTGGTCTCTGTTCATTCAGGATGCTGTGTGGCAACAACATGTTGCTACCTTCTTTTTATGTTGTGTGGTGGTAGCCGGACTGTATGGCGGCTTCTCTGCAAGCAAGAGGATCATCATCACACAAGCACTGCCTGCTGCTGTGGCACTATGTGTGCTGCTGCTTGCCTGAAAGAACTTAAGCACACTGGATAATGCTGAAATAGACCGGCATGCCGATGGTGATATTGACCGGGAAGGTAATGGCAAGTGCCATGGGCAGAAAGTGACCCGGATTGGCCTTTGGCACCGATACTTTCATGGCAGCAGGGACTGCAATATATGATGCGCTGGCTGCCAGGATCGCAAAGATGAAACGGTTGCTCACATCATCTGTCACCAGACCGCTGAGCAAGGCCACCAGACTTCCGTTGAACAGTGGGATCAGGATGGCAAACAAGACTGGAAAAAGGCCAACTGACAAAAACACTTTCATTTTTCTGGCACTGATGATGCCCATATCCAGGAGGAAAATGGCCAGAAAACCTTTGAACAGATCATTGGTAAAGGGCTTGATACCCTCTGCCTGTTGTGCATCTGCCAGCATGCCGATGACCAGGCTGCCCAGGATCAGCAGCACACTTCCGTTGGTGAAGGAATGTTTGATGGCGCTGCGTTTGCTGATCTGCGTGTCTGCATCATCCTTGTTGTACATGGAGATCAGCACCAGCCCCATGATAATGGCCGGCGATTCCATCAGCGCCATGACCGCTACCATGTAGCCATGCAGATGGAGCCCCTGTGATTCGAGATAGGAAACTGCAGTTACAAAAGTGACCGCACTGACCGATCCGTATGCTGCAGCAATGGCACCTGCATCCCAGGTATTGAGTTTTCGCTTCAGTATAAAAAAGGTGTACAGGGGAATGAGGACAGACAAGCCAATTCCCAGCAGCATGGACAGTCCGATCTCTGTGCTGAATGGCTCGTGCGATAATTCCTGTCCGCCCCGGAAGCCGATGGCAAACAACAGGTACAGGGAAATGAATTTGGATGATGTGGGTGGGATCTCCAGATCACTCTTTACCCATACGGCGATGATGCCCAGCACAAAGAATAGCAGGGCGGGATTGGTCAGGTTGTCTATCAGCAGGTTCAGGTCCATTGGTAAACTTTCAGGCATATTCAGGCTGAGCGGGCGCTATGACCCGCTCAGCAAAATGAAATAAGTGATACAGGAATTATCAGATCTCGGTGATGGTGATCAGCACCTCAGAGTGAACGATGAGTTTCTTATCGGCAGCAACGGCAGATGCTACCTGCTCCCTGATCTGTTTCAGGGTTTGGCGCAGCTCGGGCAAACGCCGCACGGCATTGGCATCATCCACCCCGAACCGCTCCTGCGAACTGAAGTTCTTTCTTTCATGATAATTGATCTTGAAAGAGAACAGATCGTATAGAATATCTCCGGCTTCTGCTGCATCAAAAGTGCCGTCTATCAGGGTGTACTGTTCTGTCCTATTCATATCTGCTGCTGTTGGTTTGGGTAAGCAATCGCATGGTGAGGACTGCTGCCACGAGCGATAATCCTGCGAACAATCTGCTGTTTACCACATCATGTGAAACGATGGCTAAACCGAGACAAATGACCATTGCTGTAAAGCTGAGCAACAGTCCTATGGATACATGATTCATGTGCGTACTTTTTTATTTTGATCATTGTCCCTGTCCCAGTGAATAGGCAGGTCTTCCGTCGAAAGAATACAGGTTCTCTGTCTTGATGGTGTCTATATCATCCTGTACGGCGTGCGCAAGCAACTCCAGTATATGCTTGTTAGACAGCTGTTCTCCATCTGTTGGCTGGAATCGGCATCGCCAGTGGTCGGTACAGAAGGTCTCTTTGAAACCGTTCGGCCAGACCTTGATACCCCTGTTGGTGATCATGGTGAGCCGCAGCTTACCTGCTTCCATCCGGTGCAGTTTTTCTGCCAGTTCATTGGCATCATAGCCTGCCCAGTGTATGAACACATCTACCCCTTCCAGCTTTTTCTGCGCCGGCTGCTTACGCTGGTACCTGGGCAGGTTCAGCATCAGGCTGCCGGCAGATGCTGCGGGTTTCAGTTGCTCCGGCTTTTTCCCGAGGTTGTGGATGACCGCCTCAGCAAAAGCCCTGGTTCCGACTTTCAAAGTGCTCACTCCTTCCCGGTAAATATCAGCTGTATGGATGCCTTCTTCCAGGGTGCGCAGCCAGGCATTCTGTATCTGTTCTGCCACAGCGGTCTCGCCGAGGTGGTTCAGCATCATAACCGCCGCTTGCAGTAGTCCTGAAGGATTGGCCAGGTCTTTCCCTGCAATATCAGGAGCAGAGCCATGTATGGCTTCGAACATGGCACACTCTTCTCCTATATTGGCAGAACCGGCCAGCCCCACAGAGCCGGTGATCTGTGCCGCGATATCACTCACCACATCGCCATAAAGGTTTGGTGTTACGATCACATCAAATGTTTCAGGCGTATCAGCCAGTTTGGCTGCCCCGATGTCTATGATCCAGTGCTCACTTGCAATTTCAGGATACTCCGTGGCGATCTCGTTGAACACTTTCCGGAACAGACCATCTGTCTGTTTCATGATATTATCCTTGGTGAAACAGGTCACCTTTTTTCTTCCCTGCTGCCTTGCATATTCAAATGCGTAGCGAACGATCTTCTCACAACCCGGCCTGCTGATCAGCTTCAGACATTGCACCACCTCATCTGTCTGCTGGTGTTCGATACCGGCATACAGATCCTCTTCGTTCTCGCGGATGATGACCACATCCATGCCCGGGTGTCTGGTAGCGATGAAGGGATGCAGACTTCTGCAGGGTCTTACATTGGAATATAACCCCAGCATCTTTCTGGTGGTCACATTCAGGCTTTTGTAGCCGCCACCCTGCGGTGTGGTGATGGGTGCCTTCAGGAATACCTTGTTATGGCGGATGGTATCCCAGGCTTCTGTTGAAATACCCGAGGTGTTTCCCGACAGATAAACCTTTTCACCGATCTCTATCTCTTCAAATGCAAGCGGTGCTCCGGCCGATCTCAGAATGTCCAGTGTGGCTTCCATGATCTCCGGCCCGATGCCATCTCCTTTTGCGATTGTGATCTTGTGCATATGATTGTTTTTAACTGCCGCAAAATTGAATCAGGATTTTCATAAGTGAAAATATATCTTTGTGATAGTTTACATAAGTATTACTTATGAATTATACCCTGAATCAGTTACAGATCTTTCTGAAGATCGTAGAAACGGAAAGCGTGACAAAGGCTGCCGGGCAGTTGTACTTGTCTCAACCTGCCGTGTCCATGCAGCTGAAAAAATTCCAGGATCAGTTTGATATACCCCTCACGGAAGTGGTAGGCAGAAAGATCTATATCACAGACTTTGGCAGGGAGATCGCTGCTGCAGCAGAGCAGATCATTCTTCAGGTAGATGCCATCAATCACCGCACCCTGGCTTACAAAGGACAGCTGGCAGGCCGACTCAAGCTATCTGTGGTATCTACCGGAAAATATGTGATGCCTTACTTTCTGAGTGACTTCATGCAGCAGCACAGCGGTGTGGAACTGATCATGGATGTGACCAACAAGAGCAAGGTGATAGAAAGTCTGGAAAACAATGAGGTGGACTTTTCGCTGGTGTCTGTACTGCCCACCGGTTTACAGGTGGAGAAGCTGGATCTGTTGCAGAACAAACTGTTTCTGGTGGGTAATGCGAAGGCAAAATTCGGAAAACAGATCAGGGGGAAGGACATCTTCAGAGACCTGCCGCTCATATTCAGAGAGCCCGGATCAGGCACACGACAGACCATGGAAAAATTCATTGAGCGCCATCATATTGCAGCTGTGAAGAAAATGGAGCTCACCTCCAACGAAGCAGTAAAACAGGCTGTACTGGCCGGGCTGGGGTTCTCTATCATGCCTCTGATCGGCATTCGCAACGAACTGCGGAACAAGGAACTTCAGGTCATACCGGTAAGAGGTCTTCCCATCAAGACCAACTGGAGTCTGATCTGGCTGAAAGGGAAGAAACATTCGCCGGCATCTGAAGCCTATCTGGCACATTTGAGGAAGGAAAGAACCGGCATCGTGCAGGAAACATTCAGCTGGTATGAGGAGTTCTGACCTCCCCGCATGCCTTCAGAACCTGAGCTCAGCCAGTACAGGCCAGTGGTCAGACAATGCACCGATCTCCGGATCGCATAGCAGTATGTGATCGTATGCAGAGAAGGTGGTGCCATTCACCATGATATAATCAATCCGCTTGTCGTGGATCTGTTCACAGTCGAAGGCATTCCAGGTGCCGCGAACAGCATGTGGAGCGAAGGAGATATAACCGTCAGACATGATCGCACCCAACACCTTTAGCGGAGGATCCTTCGGCTCGGCATTGAGGTCGCCGGTCAGGACGACTGGACATCTGGTCGTGTTGTTCTTCACCGCTATCCTGCTTACGATCAGCCTGGCTGCTTCTTCCCTTGCCTTCCCGCCCATGTGATCAAAATGCGTATTGAAAACCCAGCACATCTTATTCGTTCGCTTATCCTGTATCAATGCATAGGTGCACACACGGGGCAGGGCTGCATCCCATCCTACGGATACTTCGCCGGGTGTTTCAGACAGCCAGAAAGTGGAAGATTCCAGGACGAAAAACCGGGTTGTGTCTATGAATATGGCAGAAAATTCTCCGGCCTGAGCGCCATCTTCCCTGCCCGCTCCCACGTAAGTAAAATTGGTCAGCACAGAATCCAGGAACTGCACTTGGTGAAACAGTCCTTCCTGAATACCGATCACTTCTGCACCGCTGTTTTGGAGCCAGTCGGCCATGGGTTGTTTTCTGTCGGCCCAGGCATGCAGCGAATCACCCGCATGATCATAACGGATGTTCCAGGACACCACACTGACCTGTGATCGCGTACACAGTGAAAAAGAAAGTGATACAATGAACAGGAATGACCTCATTTTCTACCTCCCATGCGGGCGATGATCTTTCGTATGTATGCCCTGAAAAAAGTAAACTGGCCTGTTACAATAGAAATGGCCAGCACACACAAAGGCCAGAGCAGGGTTACAAGTACAATATATACCGGAATGCGAACAGCCCTGGAAGGAATGTGAAGCCACTCCAGTGCTATCTCTGCCAGATAACCACAGGCGCTGCCGCCCAGGGCGAAGGTCAGGAAGATCAGGGCGAACCTGCCCCAGCTTACACCCCACTTTTCTTTTAATCGGTTGAACATGTATTTTACCTGCGGGCAAAACTACGCCCCGCTCCATCCGTTTCCAAGTTATACGTTGTGCACACGCAGCATGCGCACTTTTTCCTGCATATCTTTTCTGAACTGAAAATGAAGCAAGCCAAGTTCCGTTAGCAAAGAGATGAGCTGTTGTTCCATCTGCTCATGGATCTCAAAATAGAAAAAACCACCGGGTAACAGTTTCTTACAGCCTTCAGTCAGAATGGTCCGGTAGAACAAGAGCGGATCATCGTCAGGCACGAACAAGGCCTGATGCGGTTCATGTTCGCCTACATTCACATGCATCTCTGCCAGTTCATACAACGGTATATAGGGTGGATTACTGACGATGACCTGCACGGAGGGAAACGCATTCCATGCTTCAGATTGCAACACATCGGCCTGCAACAACACCAGTTGTAACTTGCTGTTGTTGCTGTTTTCTGCAGCCAGGTCAAGTATCTCATCAGATGTGTCGCAGGCAAAAACAAGAGCATCCGGAAGTCTGTCTTTCAGTGCCAGGGCAATGGCACCGCTGCCGGTTCCGATGTCCAGTATATTTCCTGAAAAGCCAGGGTGTTCTTCCACGATCCAGTGCACCAATTCTTCCGTTTCAGGTCTTGGTATCAGGACCCTGTTATCGACCGCAAGCGTAAGCCTGTCAAACCAGGTCTTCCCCAACACATATTGCAAGGGTTCACCCGTCATCATTTTTTGCAGGTCGGTTTCCAGCATTCTTTTTTCTTCCGCCATCAACTCTCTGACGGGCGAAAGCGGCCTTTCTCCCAGCCTTTCTTCCAGCCAGATGCGCACGATGGAAGCAGCTTCCTGTGCCTCATAGAGACCGGTCAGCTGCTGCACAGCCTGCTGTCGATATGCAGAGAGACGAGACATAAATAAAGAAGCCCTGCATGTGCAGGGCTTTGGGTGACTGATGGGATTCGAACCCACGACCCCTAGAACCACAATCTAGTGCTCTAACCGACTGAGCTACAGTCACCGTGAAGAGGTGGGCAAAATTACATCATCTGCAGCATTTTTCTGCAAATGACCGGCCTATTTTCCGAACTGCTTTGAAACAAAGTCCCAGTCAACTACCTGGAGAAAACTGTCGATGTAATCGCCGCGGCGGTTCTGGTTCTTCAGGTAATAGGCATGTTCCCAGACATCGATTCCCAGAATGGGCATACCCCTTTCTGCACTGGTATCCATCAGCGGATTATCCTGATTAGGTGTGCTGGTCAATTTCAGATTTCCCTGCTGATCTTTAATGACCCAGGCCCATCCGGAACCGAATACACCCGAAGCGGTCTTTTTGAATTCTGCTTTAAAGGTGTCCATATCGTTCCAGGTGGCGATCATGGCATTGCGCAGTGCATCTGATGGCATGGAGGCAGCAGCATTGGGCGACATTACCTGCCAGAAAAAGCTGTGGTTCCAGTGGCCACCTCCATTGTTTCGAATGGCTGTTCGCACTTCTTCCGGCAACCCGCCCACATTCTTTAACAACTGGTCCAGGCTGCGGCCGCGAAGTTCAGGAGCCTTGTCTATGGCTGCGTTCAGCTTGGCCACATAACCCGCATGATGCTTATCATGATGGATCATCATGGTCATTTCATCTATGTGCGGTTCCAGGGCATTGTTGGCATAACCAAGCGCCGGGAGGGTGAATTCACCATCGGCCGGATAGATCCGGAAGCCGTTAATGCCGTCATCGGCACCCGGATCTCCCCATCCTGCGGCCTGCACCTTGCCTGCCAGTCCCAGGCCTGCGGCTGCCAGTACGGATTGCTGAATAAAGGTTCTCCTGGAAGATTTCTTGTTTTCCATTTTTTTACGGTTTGTCATGAAAGAATAAGAGGTCGGGTATGTCTGTGTATGCCAGACGGGATACATGAAGGTAACCATTTTGGCTAAATTTGTGTTCATACTGTATGACCAACGAATCTATGGCGGTCGATCTGGAGGTGCAGGGAATGACCTGTTCCAACTGTGCACTCGGTGTGACACGCTTTCTCGAGAAAAAAGGCATGAAGGATGTGTATGTGAATTTCGCTACCAATGAGGTGCGCTTTCACATGCCGGAAAATGAGGTGTCTGTAAGAGACATCGTGAACGGTATTCAGGAACTGGGGTACCAGGTCGTTCAGCAGGATATGGCTAAGCCGAAAAAGATAGGCGACATAGAACGCAAGTTCCTGTTCAGCGCCTTGTTCACCATCCCTTTGCTGCTTTCCATGATACCGGGTATTCCCTGGCTGGACAATATGTATGTGCAACTGGTATTGGCCACGCCGGTTTTTCTGCTGGGTGTGTGGCATTTCGGCAGGAGTGCACTGGCCAGTTTACGTACGGGTGTACCCAACATGGATGTGCTTATTTTCATAGGCAGCACGGCTGCATTTACTTACAGCCTTGCAGGTACCATCCTGCAACTCGGGCATGATTATATGTTCTATGAAACGGCTGCCACCATCATTACTTTGGTGTTGCTGGGCAACGTAATAGAAAAGCGCAGTGTCAAAAGGACCACTACCGCCATTGCTGAGTTGCAAAAATTACAACCGGATACTGCCAGGCGATTGTTCTTTGATCTGGCCAGTGGCGAACAAACCACCATGGAGGTCTCTGTGAGCGATCTTCGAGTGAATGATCTGGTGCAGGTAAATGACGGCGACCGAATTCCGCTGGATGCAGTCGTTAAGTCCGGACAAATGGAGGTGAATGAAAGCATGATCACCGGCGAAAGCATTCCGGTGGTCAAACAGGCGGGCGATCTGGTTACCGGTGGTACCATCATTATTAGTGGTCAGGCTCAGTTGCGCATTGCCTCGGTGCAGCAAGACGGCCTGCTGAACAATATCATTCAGCTGGTCAAAGATGCGCAGACCAAAAAACCATCTGTGCAGAAACTGGCCGACCGCATTGCAGCCTGGTTTGTACCGGTGGTGCTGAGTATTGCAGTCCTCACCTTTTTCATTTCCTGGTTTGCTGTGGATGTTTCCCTGTCCGGTTCTTTGCTTCGCAGCATTGCCGTACTGGTGATCGCCTGCCCGTGTGCCATGGGACTTGCTACTCCTACAGCCGTGATGGTAGGGCTTGGCAGAAGTGTGAAACAGGGCATTCTCATTAAAGGCGGCAGCACACTGGAAGAACTTGCAAGAACAGAGATCCTGGTGCTGGACAAAACGGGTACGCTGACCGACGGACAGTTTCATATAGACAGAACAGATATACTTTCAGGCGATAAAAAAGAGATATTCTCAGCTGTAGCTGCGCTGGAAAGACACAGTTCTCATCCTATAGCCAAAGCGTTACAGGCACATTTCGGTCCGATGTCTGAACCCGTAGAATCCGGCGATATACAGGAGACGAAAGGTGTGGGATTAAAAGGTCTGATCAACGGCAATTCCTGGCAGGTGGGAAACAAGCTTATACTGCACACTCCGGCCGATGAAACCTATGATGTATATGTGACCTGTAATGACCAGCTGGTGGCAGGCATCCGTTTAGCTGATCAGGTAAAACAGGAAGCAGCAGCAGCAGTCAGGTATTTTAAGGAACAAGGCATCAAAACGGTGTTGCTCAGCGGCGACCGTTCTGATACCTGTGCAACAGTAGCAGAACAGACGGGAATGGATTCATGGCTGGCAGAACAAACACCGGCATCCAAACTGGACTGGATCAGGGAGCAGAGTTCCGGTAAGAAACTCACTATGGTGGGCGATGGTATCAACGACTCTCCTGCCCTGGCTGCAGCGCATACCGGTGTAAGCCTGAGTGATGCCAGCGCCGCAGCTATTCACAGTGCACAGGTGGTATTGCTGGATGGCGATCTGAGCAAACTGGTCATGTCGCACAAGCTCAGTAGAATGACCCTGCAAACCATCAAACAAAATCTGTTCTGGGCATTCTTCTATAATGTACTGGCCATTCCGGTGGCAGCAGCGGGTTTCCTGAGTCCGATGATCGCGGCACTCAGTATGGCATTTTCAGATGTCATTGTGATAGGCAACAGCCTGCGGCTGAGAACCAGAAAGATCAGATGAAGCAGCCAGCACTGACCAGAGCATTTCAATTCTACCAGGTATGCAGATACGGTGCTCTGGTACTTATCGGTGTGATCCTTGCAAAGACCGGATTCAGCACTTCAGAGATCGGTGTATTTGAAACGGTCATCCTCGTTTCCGGTGTGACCAGTTTTTTCTGGCTGAACGGACTGCTGAATACATATGTAGCTCAGAGCAGTTCACAAGGCAGTGGTACACGGGCTTTGTATTCGGGAACTGCTGTTCTTACCCTCTTCGTGATCGTATTGCTTATTCTTGCCAGACCTTTGCTCAGCGACTGGCTGGCACTGGATGATACCGGATTCTTTTTGTTGTTGCTGTTCATCCTGCTGAACAACACCTCTTTTATAACAGAACATATTCTGCTTGTAAGAGAACAGGCCCGCAGCCTGACCGGGCTGGCGCTGGCGCATGCCATTTTGCTGCCGCTCATGGTCCTGCTTGCTGCGCTGTTCCTGAACGGAATGGAGGCCGTTATTCTGGCCATGTGTCTGTTTCTGCTGGGAAAGAATCTGTTTCTGCTGCTGTTGAAACCCTTTACACCAAATGGTGGCTCAACCAGAGAGTTGCTGCTTTCTGCCTCTCCGCTGATAGGCAGCTTTTTCTTTGGTGGTATCTCTGTTTACGTGGATGGTATCATAGTGAACAGCCATTTTGACAAAGGGGCATTTGCCGTGTATCAGTATGGCGCCAGAGAATTTCCGGTAGCGTTGTTGCTGGCCAATGCTTTCAGCATGGTCATGGTCAGGGCACTTGGTCAGCACCGGTCTGACGGACTTCGCGAAACAAAAGCTGGTAGTCTGCGCATGATGCACCGGCTGATACCTCTTGGCATCCTGCTGATGCTATCCAGCAAATGGATCTTTCCGGCAGTATTCAATGCGCAGTTCAGCGACTCTTATGTGTATTTCAATATTTATCTGCTGCTGCTCATACCCAGACTGATATTTCCTCAGTCAGTTCTGATAGCAGGCGGGCAGACACGTGTTCAACTATATATTTCCATTGCAGAATTTGTGGTGAATATCACCAGCAGCTTGTTGCTGATGCAGGTCATGGGACTTGCCGGTATTGCATTCGGAACGGTGATCGCCTTCGTACTGGAGAAACTTTGTATGGTATTCTACCTGCAACACCAGGGCATCCAACCAGGCAGCTACATACCGCTCAACTGGTTGATGCTCTATTCCTTCCTGTTGTTAAGTGTATTTTTGATGAGCACCCTGGCTGTATTATGAACCGGAAACTCATCATCATCTGTTGTACCCTGCTCACCTATGTGTTACTGGTAGTAAGCTGGGGGTATCAGTTCGGTCGTGGTGATCTGGTGCAGCTGGATCCGCTGATGGTACATGCAGCGCATCCGGAGCTCTATCCGAACGACCTGTATGTGCAGGAGGCAGAGTCCACCTTCCCCAATGAACGATTCTTTTTTCTGTTGTTGCTCAGGCCATTTACCGGTCATCTTGAGTGGGTGAGTTTTCTGTACCACGTCTTTTTCAGTTTGCTGCTGCTGATGGGCCTGTATCGTCTGTCTTCGCGGTACCTGCACAGCACCTGGCTGCGGCTGGCTGTTCCGCTTATTGTATTCATACCCTTGTATGGCATCAACCTGGGTCAGAATGAACTGTATTACGGCATTTTTCATCCCAGTCTGGTTGCCAAATCCATTGGCATCTGGAGTATCGTTTTCTGGCTGCGCAGACGGGTGATCCTGGCTTTGTCAGTTGCTGCACTATCCACGCTTTTTCATCCTGTGGCGGGACTGCAGGTATTCAGTCTTGTTGTTGCCGGCGAAGCGTTGTGGTCCATCACCGACAAGAAGAGCTGGCTGCCCAAGCGGCTGTTCATAGGCATACTGATCTGGTTTTGCACTGCGGGATTGTTTCTCATTCTGGTGCACCGTCGCTTTGAAACCGGTGTGGTGCCGGAGGGCATGGATCTGTATCAGATCTTCTATGTATTCAGAAATCCCCACCACTACCTTCCGGCTGCATTCGGCCAACGGAACTGGGTGATACTCACTCCTCTTATCATTCTGGGTAGTATCATCTGGTTCTTCCGTGAGTCCAGACTGGGCTGGTTCTTTGTTGCTGCTTTTATCTCACTGGGAATATATTGTGCCGGTGTACAAATGAGATCGGAGACCATCACCACTTTGCAATGGTTCAAGTCAACCATCTGGCTGGAGATGTTGTCTGTCATAGCGTTGCTCCACATGGCAGAAAACATTCTGGACCGCATGCCCGCAACCCTGCACAAAGCAGCACTGCCCGTCATCCTGTTATTGCCTGTTCTCTGGGGTGCGCTGATCAGTCCCGGAAATATATACAGACAAGCTACACCCTATTATGACCTGCCCTTTCGTGATTACACGGATGATGCGATAGACATAAGCAGGCAGGCAAAAGCCCTGACCCCGACCGATGCCTTGTTCATACATCCCTGTGGCTTCACAGAGCTGAAATTTTTCGGCGAACGTTCTTCCTATGTGGACTATAAAGCCCTGACCCATTCAAAGGCCTTTCTGACCGAATGGGCCCGTCGTTTGCAATATGTCTATCATCTGGATTACACCAGCTCTCCTGCAGGTTACGCCACCAGTTCCTATGCAGATGAACAGCTGGGTAAGCTGAGCACAGAAGAACTGAAGCAGATGTATGCAGAAAAAGGCATCGGTTATCTGATCACGTACAGAACATCTCCTGCTCCTGATCTTCCGGTCATGGCTTCCAATGATACCTATGTCTTATACCGGATAGCTCCTTAGAATTTCGGGCACGAATAACTCCGGTTCTTAAGTCTCTTGCTGATGCTGAACTTTTTGTCCAGAACATAAATGACATTCAGCTCCAGCCCTCCGCGTCCATAGCTGGCAGAAGAAAGATCGGAGGTATTGACATCATAGCTGAGTGCAAATACAGTAGTGTTGTAATCATACCTGACACTCACCACCGCAGCATCAGACGTGCGGTACCATACCCCTGCATACAATGCTGTTTCGTCATTGACGGTCACATGGTTGAGCTTGAATTTCAGATAGCTTCCCAGCAAAAATTCCGTGTATTGTCCCTGCATATTATACATGACACTGGGCAGGATGTTCATTCTGTCCATTACAGGGAACTGCATTCCGCCATGCAGGGAGTATCTGCTTTCCAGAATATCTTCAGAGTTGTTCAAAAAGCTCTGGTTGGGTTCATTGAAATGAAACCAGGCACCGCCAAGAAAAATGTAGATCTCATCGCTGGGAAGAAAATACCAGCTGGCACCCACGGTCATGTCCAGATATGAATAATGATCCTGGACATCAGTAGCAAATGGTTCAGGATCGAAGGCTACCATGTTGGTATAATCTATGGAGCGTCTGTTGACAGCTGCCTGCAGACCAAGGGTCAGATACTGGTTGCCATAGCCATTGAGTGCTTTGGAGTAGGCCATACTGGCAGCAGTATGCATGGTGGTAAAATTCAGATCGCCGGCCTGATCTGCCAGGATGGTAAGTCCAGCGCTGGCAAAATCGCCGTTGTTGATGACAGCAAAAGCTCCGTCAGCCGCCATAGAGAAGGTCTCATAGGCATTGGCAAACTGCCATTGACTCCGGTAGTTTCCAATGATGCGCAGGTCACCGTTGAACAGCCCGGTGAAGGCAGGATTGATCATGGTTGGAGCCGAATGGAAAGTGGAGTAATGCCAGTCCTGGGCCTGCACTTTACAGGAGACCACCCACAGCATGCACAACAGTATTACGGACCTCACCTTGTTCATGCTTACTTCTTATCGCACCAGGGTTATGTTACCTGTAATGATATTGGGCGCATCATTCACACAGATCGCTTCGATGACATACACATAGACACCGGGGTTACAGAGCTCTCCCTTATAGGTGCCGTCCCAGATCTTGTTGGGATCCTTTGATTCTGCCACCAGCTCTCCCCATCTGTCATATACATATATGTGTTCGATCAACGTGATGCCTTCGTAGGTGATGCGGAAAATGTCATTCATGCCGTCGTTGTTGGGGCTGATGATATTGGGGATGAACATCAGGGTCTCATCGCAGGGCATGACACGTACATAGACAAAATCAATATCGGTACAACCGTTCTCATCTATCACTTCCACACTGTAAACAGTGGTCACATCAGGTGAAACAAAAACAGAAGAACAATTATTGCAGTTGATCTGATCAGGCGGGAACCAGTTATAGGTAACCGCCGAACTGGAGCTTAACAGACTGGCGTTGATCTGTGCTACTTCGTCCTGGATCAGCAGGATGCTGTCAACCGCGATCTCTACATCAGGAGGTGCCACCACCTGGATCTGTGCATCTGCTGTATCACTCAGGGTGCCACAACTGGCAATGAGATAGTAGGTGATATCATCGGCCGAACTGGAATATGGATCCAGAATATCTGTCGCTGAAAGTTCTGTGGGCGGGAACCAGGTGAATTCGATCTGATCAGGTGGTACATCAGACACGAGTTCGCCGTACAGCTGTACCCCTCCCAGCAGGCACAATGCGGTATCCGGTCCGGCATTGGTGATCAGTTCTTCCAGCACCCGCACCTGAACGGTATCAGATGCTTCACAGTAGCCGTTGCTGACCACAACAGAATAGGTAGTGGTTGCATCAGGCGAAGCACTGGGTGTATCACTGGTGGGGTCATCCAGTCCGTCGGGCGGCGACCAGGAGTACACGATGCCATCTTCGGCACTGAGAGTAACAAAGTTACCCGGACATATCACGGTATCCGGAGAGATGTTCACCGTAGGTGTATCCAGAACACCAACTGTAAACTCCAGTGTATCTGCGCAGCCCAGGGCAGTAGATACAATAAGAGAGGTGTTATAAATACCTGCTTCCGTGTAGGTATAATAGAAATCTGCCCCGGAAGTATCAACAAATACGGAATCGCCAATATCCCAGGACCAGTAAACGATCGGGTCAAGGCCGGTAGAGCCTTCATCAAAGAAGAACTCAGTTCCCAGGCAACCGCCGCTGTCAACTGCGTAAATGCTGTTGGGGGGGAATCCTACCCAGAGGCTGTCAGGAAGATCCAGTACATTGAAACAACCGTTGGTATCAACCAGCAGGATAGACACCACATAGATGCCTGATGTGTCATAGGCATAGTCCAGAAACATGGAATCCAACTCATCCTGATAAGGCAGGTCCAGTTCACCAAAATCGCCGTTGCCATAGAAAATGGTGGCGGTATCAGTAGATGAAAAATTCAGCTGGAAAATGGCATCATTGCCAATGCACACGGTATCTTCCAGTGGTTCCAGCGACCCGTAGGGTCCGGGCACAAGAATGAAGTCTTCTTCCGTCAGCGTGCCCACGCATCCCGAGCAGGTGGTCAGGGTAACACTCACATCATAGATACCGGCTTCCAGATAAGGATAGATAGGGCTGGAGGTTCCGGAGCCGCCAAAGCCATCGCCAAAATCCCAGTCATAAGAGCAAATGGTATCATCTGTGGTCACATAGAACTGCACCAGAGAGTAGTTGCAGCTGGACACCAGCTCATCATAGGTGATATCACCCAGAATGGAGTCCACATTCACATAAGCGATCTTGGTGGTAGTATCAGAACAACCGTTATCATCGGTTACGATCAGGGTCACATCAAATGCGCCATAAGATCCATAACTGTGTTCCGGGTTGGCCTCAGTTGACGTAGTACCATCGCCAAAATCCCAGAGGTAGGTGATACCGCTTCCGGTAGCCAGTTCTTCAAATACGACGATCTCATCCAGGCAGGGAACTGTATCTCCCAATACAAAATCGGCCACAGGCTGTGTAACGATCACGGTGTCTTTGTAAGAGGTGATACACCCCAGGTCATCCGTAACCGTCAGTTCTATCAGGTAAGCTGCTTTCGTATCATAAAAGTGCAGTGCAGCCTCCATTTCTGCAGCTGAATAGAAAGTATCCACTTCGCCGTCATCCCAGTCAACCACCCAGCTTTGAATGGTGCCGAACATACTGGATGAGCCATCGTCCAGGTTCACATATGCAGGCACACAGGCTGTGGTTTCAGAAGGTTCAAAGAATGCTTCCAGCTTATTGATGATCAGTGTATCCAGAAACTGTGCGGTACATTCTGCAGTATCTGTGATGGTAAGAGACACGATGTACTGACCATAATCTGTGAAGGTATGAGAAGGTGCTTCGGTGGTATCTGCAGAACCATCATCAAAATTCCAGAGATTATCCAGTGTCTCCGAGACCCCATCGGACGAAAGGTTGACAAAATCGATCGTAAAGGGTGTGTCGCATGACATCTGCGGCATTTCGAACAAGGCTATCGGATCGGTAAGTATCAGTTCCCTTGTGCCTCCGACACAAGAGGCCAGGCTCACGCAAAACAGCTCGGCATAAGTCTCGTAAATACCAGGTTCATCATATATATGTATCGGATTCAGGGTGGTGTCTGTTTCCCCGTCGCCAAAATGCCACAACCATCCGCACGACGAATCCGCCAGCAACGTATCCATACTGAAATAGACCGTCAGGGGTTCCAGGCAGGAGTAATCAGTTCCAAGGCTGGTATCACTTACATCAACAATAAATATATCAAAATACAATGTATCAGGACACCCCGAGCTGTAGGTGATCAGTTCGATGGAATGGAATCCTATGGGCAGATCCAGGAAGGTCAGCGAATCAATGAAATCTGTATAGGAGGTTGCTCCGGTACCGTCTATGTATCCGATGATGGAATCAACGGGAAAAATATCCAGATCAAGCGGTACCCCTGGACAGGAAGTATCAGGCACAGACACCCCGCCTGCGGCTCCTGTGAAGCCGGCACAGACGTAATCTTCCAGCACTACGGTATCTGTACAGCCATTCACTGTAGTTCCAATAAAGGTGACCGTATAGCAGGAATCATCATAATAGGTGTGCGATGGATTCTCTGCAAAGGAGCTGGCTCCGTCGCCAAAGAACCAGTGCCAGCTTACCAGATCTTCGGTAGCGGTAGCCACAAACTCAGTAGAAAAGGGAATACAACCCTGACTGGGCAGTGCTTCCGGAGTAATGACCAGGGTATCAATGGTAACCAGGTCTGAAGCAGTGTAGCTTACCACACAACCACTGCTGCTGGTAACGGTCAGAGTAACATCATAGGTTCCGGGTGCTGTCCAGGAATAGGTAGGAAACGGAGCGGTAGCAGTGGCGAAGGTGCCATCAGGCAGTTCAAACTCCCAGAAATAATCGAAAGGTCCCACGCCGGTCACAACCGGAGTAAATGAAACGGCGAAGGGCAGTTCACAGGCAGAATAGGTATCTGTGCTGGTAAAGGAAACAGTAGGTGCTGCACCAACGGTGATCAATGATGGATAGGAAATGGCTCCGGAACATCCAAGACCAAAATAAGCGTCGAGGCTGACGGAATAAGTACCCACTGCATCATAGACCACAAACGGCTCAAAATCTGTGGAGGTAGATCCATCGCCAAAGTCCCAGGTCCAGTCGCCGAAAGCCGATCCTGCCAGGTTATCAAAGAACACGGTGTCACCCAGACAAACAGCATAGGAAGAAGGCACAAAGTCGATGGCCACTTCCGGATCTATCTGTACAAAGTCATCGGCAGTGAAGGTGGTTGTACAGCCATAGGTATTAGTGGCAGTAAGTGTTACATCATAAAATCCGAAGGTGGCATATTCATGGCTCGGGTTCTCAAGGGTAGAGGTAGTTCCATCGCCAAAATCCCAGAGGTAGGTGAACGGCATATAATCGCCGGTGCTCAGGTTATCAAAGTTGACCGTGAAAGGCTCTTCACAGGAGATGGTCTCATCGGCTGTAAAGTCAATGGCGGGTGCAGGGTCAGGTATCACCAGTACTTCGGCAAAATCGCTGCATCCGGCTTCATCCTGCACAAACAGGAATACCGAATAGGTGCCTGAGGTTTCAAACGTGTAGTTGATGACATCAGTGGCGGGAAGCGACCCCGCTCCGGTTATGATCCAGTAAAAACTCTCAATGCTGCCCAGCGATCCGGGCGTACTGAGGTTCTCAGCAGTGATGGTAACCGGCGGGCAGCCAGAGGTAGGATCCACCTCAATAACCGCATTAGGTGGTGTAACCACAGATGCAAAATCGTCGGCCGTAAATGTATCAGACCCTCCGGGCCCTGTAGCAGTCAGTGTGACCGTATAGTCGTCCGGAGTGGTCAGGAAGAAAGAAGGATTGGTAAGTGTACTGCTGGCCACCAGTGTGCCTGATGAATTGTACACCTGCCAGGAGTAGGTGGTAGCATCCGTTGACAGGTTGATCATGGATAATTCCAGCACCCCGCAGCCAAGCGTGGTATCGGCATCAAAAGCCGCGACCACCTGTGCACGCAGGTTCACTGTCGTGACCGACAGCAGCAGTAACAAAACGACCTGTATCTTCAACCGCATGGCGTCCTGGTCAGACACACCAAATTCACCTGATCTTGCAACTATGTGTGACCATCAGTGTGTGCTATCCGTTTTAAAAGTAGGGACAAAAGTGAGCAGGCCAAAAGGAAAGTCTCATTTGGATGTTCACAATAGCGTGTTGGAAAAGGCACAGATATAACAGCCGGCAATTGTAATTTGGCTCGTTCCCTACCATGCTGGAATCCGGAATCACAAAGATCAGCCTCCTGCCTGTGCGCAGCGAGCCTCGTCAGCAAGCCGAACTTGTGACACAACTCCTGTTCGGTGAAATGTACACTATACACGAAAAACAAGGAGAATGGCTGCGAATAGTGACACATTCTGATCAGTACTCCGGCTTCATTAATGTATCCCAACACAGCCCTTTGGATGCAAGAACTGCCAGAGATCTGGAGAATAGTGACAAATCAGTTGTACTGGACCTGGTGCACAGCATCACCGAAAATGACCGGAAATTCCCTGTCAGTATTGGCAGTATTTTGTACCATTTTGACGGGGTAACGGCCCGGATCGGAAAGGATAAATACCATTTCAGCGGTAAAACCATCCCTTCCGGCCAGGGTTTCGGGCAACCAGATATGATCATAAAACTGGCCATGAAGCTGCTGCACGCCCCTTATTTATGGGGAGGCCGGGGGCCATTCGGCATTGACTGTTCCGGTTTCGTACAACTGGTGTACAGGTGCGCCGGTGTTGAACTGCCCAGAGATGCCTGGCAGCAGGCAGCAACCGGAAAGACCCTGCACTTCATTCATGAAGCCCGTGCCGGCGATCTGGCTTTCTTTTCCAATGAAGAGGGGCGCATCATACATGTGGGCATGCTGATGGGCGATGGTACCATCATCCACGCCTCTGGCATGGTGCGCATTGACACCATTGATCATTATGGTATATTCAGGAAAGATATCCGCAAGTATTCTCACCAGTTGCGGATCATCAAACGAATACTATGAAGATCTACGATGCCCCTTTCATTCGTGCAGCCGACCGTTATACCATAGAACAGGGGATCAGTTCTGCTGACCTGATGGAAAGAGCTGCAAGAGCCTGCAGTGACCAAATTCTGAAAGAACATCCTGACATACAGCAGGTACTGGTAATATGCGGTACAGGAAACAATGGCGGAGATGGCTTATGCATTGCACGGCACTTTTTAGAGCTGAGTATGCCGGTCAAAGTGCTTATTCACGGCCACCGCGAATCTGGAACAGAAGACTTTTCTCACCACCTGCGCCGGTTTGAATCTGCCGGTGGTATCTGTGAAAGCTATTCAGGCAGACTACCCGATATACCCCAAGATACGATCGTGATCGATGCCCTTTTTGGAACCGGTATCAACAGACCCGTAGAAGGAACAGCGGCTACCCTGATAGAACAACTGAATGAAAGTGGAAAAACCATTCTCTCCGTTGATATGCCCTCCGGTCTGCCAGCAAATGGTATCCCTGAAGGTACGGTGATCCATGCGCATCACACCTACAGTTTTCAGTGGCCTAAGCCCGCATTTTTTCTGCCGGAAAATGCCGGATATACCGGAAGCTGGAGCATACTGGATATTGGGCTAAGAGCAGATTTTCCGGGGCATGAACATGCCTGGGGTGAATGGGTGGACAGCAGTTTCGTACTCCCCTTTCTGAAGCCAAGAAAAACTTTCAGCCATAAAGGCAACTATGGTCATGTCATGCTGCTGGCCGGTAGTAAAGATATGCCCGGTGCAGCCAATCTGTGTTCCTTTGCCTGCATACGTGCAGGAGCAGGAAGGGTAACCCTTGCTGACGATGGTCGGGAAGAAACCCGTGATGAGATCATGCACCTGCACAGAAACAAACTGGTGCCGGCTCTGGAAAGTGGTCAGTACAATGTGTTTGCAGCCGGTCCCGGACTGGGTCGCACTCCTTCTGCCCACACGTTGCTGAAGCAATGCCTGGAATCCTTCAGACATCCGGTACTGCTGGACGCAGATGCACTGAACCTGCTGGCGGATGATCCGTCACTGACCATGTTGTTGCCTGCCGGTAGTGTTCTCACCCCCCACCCCGGTGAATTTCGCCGACTTGCCGGAGATACCTCCGGCAGCCTGGAGATGCTGACCCTGCAACAACAACTCAGCGCCAGATGGCAGGTAACCATTGTATTGAAGCGGGCTTATACCTGCATCACCACACCTGATGGAAAAATATATATAAACGGCAGCGGCAACCCCGGTATGGCCACCGCGGGTAGTGGAGATGTGCTGACCGGCATCATAGCAGCCTGGATGGCACAGGGGCTTTCACCAACCGATGCAGCCATTGCAGGAACCTATCTGCACGGGCTTGCCGGCGATCTTGCTATGAAAGAACAGGGCGGGCTGAACATCATAGCCGGCGACATCATCGATCATTACAATTCTGCCATTAAAATTCTTCGTGCATGAAGATCGTGGTGCTGAGTGGTGCAGGCATGAGCGCAGAAAGTGGCATAGCTACTTTTCGCGGCGCAGGCGGGCTTTGGGAAGGTCATCGGGTGGAAGATGTAGCCACCCCTGAAGCATGGCAGAAAAACCCGGAGCTGGTGTTGCAATTCTATAACGAGCGACGGGAAAAGATCCGCCACGCACAACCCAACAAAGGCCATACATATCTGGCCGAAATGGAAAAGGAACATGAAGTGTTCATCATTACCCAGAACATTGATGATCTTCATGAACGTGCAGGCAGTACACAGGTCTTGCATCTGCATGGTGAGATCATGAAATCCAGGAGTGAAAAATATACAGAACCTTTATATGATCAGCCCGGACATATTTCAACAGGCGATCTGTGTGAAAGAGGCACGCAGCTGAGGCCGCATATTGTCTGGTTTGGTGAACCGGTACCAATGATGGAACCCGCCATAGCAATTGTTTCTACAGCAGATCTGTTGCTGATAACCGGTACCAGTCTGGTGGTTTACCCGGCCGCTTCCCTGTGGCATTATGCCCCTGCTGGCTGTCCGGTCTATCTGGTGGACCCGAATCCGCCGGCCGGACTTCCTGCTCATGTGCGCACTATCAGAGAAACGGCAGTCAACGGCATTCAACTTTTCAGAAAGATGATCAGTCATGGAACATAATCCCTGGACCACCCTGCAACGGGAAGAACAATACCGGAACAACTGGATACAGGTAGAAGAACATCAGGTGCTGAACCCGGCAGGCAATCCCGGTATCTATGGTGTGGTTCGTTTTGCCGCTTATGCCATTGGTATCATTCCTGTTGATACTTTTGGAAACACCTGGCTGGTTGGGCAATACCGCTATCCGCTGGAAGCTTACAGTTGGGAAATACCGGAAGGTGGTGGAAACAAAAACGATACACCTGAGCGATCTGCACTGCGTGAACTTCAGGAAGAAACCGGAGTCATGGCAGGCAGGCTGGAACTCCTTGCTCATCTGCATACCAGCAATAGTATCACCGATGAAGAAGCATTCATCTATCTGGCAACTGACCTCACAGAAGGTCAGTCCAGTCCGGAAGAAACAGAATCACTTCAGATCAGAAAGCTGCCACTTACAGAAGCCATACAAATGGCAATGGACGGTCGCATCACAGATGCCATGAGTGTGGCAGGTCTGCTGAAAGCCAAACTTGTTTTAGGTTTGTAAGATGCAGCAGAAACTGGTTAAAAGTATTCTGGGAGTTGGAGCATTCCTTTTCGTGTGCTGGAGTTTTGTTTTCTGTAAGCAACAAGAGACCGGCGCTGTTACCCCTGTAGCTGCAGATGTTGCCGGTTTTGTGGGCGATCAGGTGTGCGGATCCTGCCATGCAGAAGCCTATGCAGACTGGAAAGGATCTCATCATTTTCATGCGATGGAACTGCCTGACAGCAACAGCGTGCGGGGAAGATTTGATGGTAGCACTTTTACGGCCGATGGTGTACGGTACCGTATGTATCAACAGAACGGTCAGTACCTGTTTGACATTACCGAAAACGGACAGGCAACAGAACAATTTCCGGTTGCCTATACATTTGGATGGGAACCATTACAGCAATATCTGGTGGCAAGACCGGGAGGACGATACCAGACACTTCGCATATCATGGGATACAGAAAAACAGCAATGGTTCCACCAGTATCCGGATACCGTGATCACGCCCGGCGACTGGCTCCACTGGACCGGTGCTGCGCAAACATGGAACAGCATGTGTGCAGCCTGCCACAGCACCCATCTGGAAAAGAATTATATCGCTGAAAAAGATAGCTTTCACACTACCTGGTCCATTATCAATGTAAGCTGTGAAGCCTGTCATGGTCCCGGCGAACAACATGTTGCACTGGCAACAAAAGGCGACTGGAAGAACGGAGCTGGTATCAGTACCTTCAGCAAAGACGGCACACATGCCCAAACAGATATGTGCGGGGCCTGCCATGGCTTGCGCACCCAACTGACCTCTTCTTCAGACGCAGGCGGTTCATTCCTGCAGCGCTTTCTGCCCGAACTGATGACACCCGATATGTTCTTCCGCGACGGGCAACAGAAAGGCGAAGTGTATAAGTATGCCTCTTTTCTGAGTAGCAGGATGTATGCCAAAGGGGTGGTTTGTTCAGACTGTCACCAACCGCATTCCGGGCGCCTCAAACTGGACGGCAATGCCCTTTGTATGCAATGCCATACGCCATCCTATGACAGCCCTTCGCACCACTTTCATCCTGAGTCATCTGTTGGTGCATCCTGTGTGAACTGCCATATGCCGGGAAAGAACTATATGGTGAACGACTACCGCCATGACCACAGCTTTCGTGTTCCGCGGCCTGATCAGTCGGCGAAATACGGCACACCCAACACCTGCAATACCTGCCATGCAGACAGAACTGCCGGGTGGGCTGCAGAACAGATCAACAAGTGGTACGGACCAGAAAGACGCTGGCATTTTTCAGATGCCTTGCTGGCGGCAGGACAGGATCCTTCAGACGCCCTACCCTATCTGCTCGAACTTACCCGCCGAGATTCGGTTCCGGCCATCGTCCGTGCACAGGCAACCATGGAACTGAACGCTGCATACGGCCAACAGGTCATTCCCACTTTACAACAGCTCATCAGCGACAGCAGTGAACTGGTGCGCATGGCAGCGTACAACAGTTTGCTGCACCAGCCAGCAGACAGAAGTCTGGCCATGTATCAGGCAGGATGGCAAGATACCGTGCTGGCGGTGAGACTGGCAGCATACAGAGCTACAGCCGATATTCCGGTGAGCGGACTGTCTGAAGTTGCGCTGAAGAACAAACAATCTGCCGGCGACGAATATCTTCAGTTTCTGATGATGAATGCTGACATGGCCAACGGTCAGGTACTGTTCAGCGAATATTACCAGCAGCGAAACGATCTGGAAGGCGCCATTGATGCCTGTGAAAAAGCTTTGCAGATTGACGACAGACTGGGAGAAGTCAGACTAAATCTGGCCATTTTGTACAGCCGGCAGGGAAATATGGTTGCAGCGGTCAATCATCTGAAAACATTTATATCCTATTATCCTGACGTAAGCAGGGGGTATTATTACCTGTCGCTGATACTGAACGAACAGGACCGAATGACCGATGCCATTCAGATGATCAGGAAGGCTTTGTCTCTTGATCCGTATGACACCGGAATGGTGGCCAATTATGTGCTTATGCTATATAAGAGCGGACAGATCAATGAAGCAAGAGCTATTTTACAGGAAGCTCTGGAAGCTTTCCCGAATGATGCCGGACTGCAAAGCCTGATAGCGTTTATCGGAATAAGATAACAGACGCAGGTTGGCAAGCAACCGGCAATCACTTCCGGTTCATATCAGCGATCCGGGTATAGTGCTTTGTATTCTTCCAGTGAATCAAGCAGTATCCGTTCAAAGATGATCTTTTCTGACGGACCAGTCCAATTGACCAGCATCATCAGAGTTTCCCATCCTCCTGCCCTGCATCCACCATACACATTATACACCTTGACAACCAAGGAATCTCCTGCCAGTTCCGGATGGGTGAAAACCTGCATATGACAATCACCACCTTCTGTAAAGATGATGACCGTCTGACTGGTAAAATCCGGTATCATATCAGGAAACAGATCAGGAGCACCGGCAGAAAGCCAGGCACTGTCGGTATTGTACACACCCTGTTCCACCTGCCACCGATCTACAGGGTAAATGCTGAAAACCGGTTCTTCAGGTCCTGTACAGACCAGCGCCAGCAGAAAGGTCAATAAGTATGTATGCATATTCAGAGGATGCTACAACAGGAAATATTGCATAAGGGTCACTTTTCCTGTAACCTGATCAGCAGGCCCTCGAGTACAGAATCATTGCCGTCAATTTCCTTCCTGATATCTCTTGAAAGCAAAAGATCAGGCATGACACCTCTGCCTGTTTCATCCGGCATGACCTGATGTTCCAGGAAATAGACAGGAATGGCAATGCGTATGCCGGTGTGGGGAAGTGTGAGGTCTGTCATCAGAACTGCATTGGAACCAATATCTGCACCGCCTGTCTCCTCTCCCGCTGTACGTGCTCCTGCTTTATGCTGCAATTCAGAAGCCACATAACTGCTGAGGGAGAAACTGTTTCCGTTGGTGAGCACCCAGACCTGCCCGTCAAAATGATCTTTCTTTTTGACCGAATATCCGATGCGATGATCTCTCCACGGATCAGTTTTGTCGTGATCAGGCATCAGACCAAAGAGGCGCATGGTCATACGAGAACTAAACTTCATGGTCAGATCCGGATGACCAGGAAGCTTTCTGTCGGGGCGGCTGAATGTAAAATCAAAATCTTCCGGCATGAGGTACCGCAACAGGTAGTTACCGTTGGGAAAATAACCTCCTCCATTGTTTCGCAGGTCTATGACCAGTTTGTTGATCTGCTGTTCTTCCAGGTAGCTGAAAGAACTGCGGTAGAATCTTTTCCAGTGTTTGAAACCAAATGCATCGATATCCATCACTGCTATGTCGGTACGTTCGGCAGGAAGATACAGCGTAGCGATACCGTCTGCATCCAGAATGACCTTCGCAAGACTGTCTGTCGGCTGTACAGCTTCCTCCGGTTTATCTCCGCCCTTCAGGCTGGAACTAACAGTCATGGAAGTTTTCCCGATACAGGTAACCATGTATTCATCGCTCCGGCCGTAAAGAAACAGGTAATAGGTGCGGAAAAGTCTCTCTGAAACTGCCGCTGCGGCAGATGCGCTGTATCCGTCCCGAGGGTGTATGGCATACATGGCTGATAGTATCTCTTCTGCCGCATGCCCGTTGATACCGATCACTTCCATACCCGGCACGAGAATGGAATCAGTGTCATAAACACTCTTTATATAAATCCTATCCTGTTGTATATAAACTTCCATCGGCAGCAGCTTACTGTCGGCTTTTTGTGCCGCATACCAGTCCAGTCCTGGTCTGGCCACGGTATGTCCGCAACCTATTTGCCTGATCCATTGCCTTACCAGAACATGAAACTGCTCTGTGGAGAGACCATCGTGCAACATCTCCCGGTACCGGTTGGCTTCCTGGTACAATGCTGCTGAGTCTGTAAATGCGGTAGCCCTGGGGTGCACTGCCAGTACCAGCTCCACCATTTCATCCCAGTCTTCCTGCAGTTCACGGATGGTATATTCCTGTACCGGAATTTCCTGGGCACTCAATGAAAGGCAGTATGCACAAAACGCCAGCAGGCTGAGCAAGCCTCTGCCTCGTTCAGCGAACATTGATAGCACTCTCATATAGACCGATCCATCTTTCGGTAGTGAATTTTTGTGCCAGCTCTTCGAACAGCCCGACCGGTATCTGATCTATTTTCTTCAGGCGGATACAGCTCTTCCCCATGTCCAGTTTGGTGGGAACCCTGCTGGCATATTCCTGCTGAAACCAGGACAGGGTTTCCGGGTCTGCATACAGCCCCATATGATACACAGCTACAAAATTCTTCTGGCTGATAATGCTGACAAATGGCAGGGGTTGTTTGGGATTGACGTGGTACCCATTCGGATAAATACTATGCGGAACAGCGAAATGTATGCCTGTTGGTCCGCCGGATTCTGAAAACCCTTTTGGCAGTTTTTTGGCAAATGCATCACGCAGGGCCTGCACGGCTTCCTGTCGCTCTGCCGGTAATGAACTGATGTATTCCTGGCTTGACATAGGGTCAAATTTAAAAAATCAGACACAGTCCGGAACTGGAACTAATAGAACATATGCCTGATGATGCGAACAGTGCCTTACTTCATGGCAATGTTTCCGCATACTTTTTTAAAATTGTCCAGGATGGCCTGCCAACCCTGGCGCTGCAGTTCTGCAGAGTTGACATCTTCTGTTTCAAATGATTCGGTCACTGTGATACCACCCGGCCCATCTTCGAAACGTATATCAACCAGCCGGCCGTCTCCGATGGTGTAGCGAATCAACTTATGAGGTTCTACTTCCACGTAGGTACCCTCAAAATCAAAACCGGCGCTGCCATCTGTGGCTTCCATCCGATAATTGAACGTACCTCCGGGCAGCAGGTTGTTGGTTGCACCCGGGCAGCACCAGTCGTCAGATGCAAAATTCCAGTTACAGATATGATCAGGCTGTGTCCAGGCCTCCCAGACAAGGGGCATGCTTTTCTGAACAGTTGTTTGAATGGTTATAACGGGCATAGCTTAAATGTGTTGATCTATCAGAATGACATTCCCATCCGGGTCGGTGACCATCAGGCTGGCCGGACCTTCAGTTTGTTCATCGGCTTCAGACAGCAACGTCAGACCTTCAGCTTTCAGGTGCTGCTGAATCTTGCGCACATCGTCAAACGGTGCGACCTGCTGTGCCTCTTCATCCCAACCGGGGTTGAAGGTCAGGATATTTCCACTGAACATGCCTTCAAAAATTCCGATCAGTGCATTGCCGTTCTTCAGAATGTAATACTTGTGATCTGCACTTCCTGCGAAAACGGCAAAACCGAGTTTTTCATAGAATGCACGGGAAGCCTCCAGGTCTTTCACATTGAGGCTGACAGAAAAAGCTCCGAGTTTCATGACGTTGGTTTGTATTCAAACATAGTCATTTAGCAGCAACCCCAAAAAAAAGCACCGGCCGAAACCGGTGCTCAAGCAGACATGCTTAACCCTCTGAATGTCTGCGTCCAGCAAAAGTAAAACCTTGCAAACAATCTTCCTACTTTCTAAAGAAGTATTTTTCACATTTATTGTGTGAAGTGTATCCAGAAAGCAACAGGGCCGTTTTTGACGTATAAAACAATTGTAAATACCCCTGCCGGCATGCCCCACAGGCCTTTTTTAATTCCGGCGGCCTGTGAGCAGATACCGGTTCTCAGGCCGTCAATCGAACTCAGGCTGTTCAGATCGCCACCAGGCATCCAGTAAAACAGGCAGAAAAGAGGCGATATCCGGGTACAGCTCTCTGTTATTTATATACTCCTCCATCAGGTTTTGCAGAACGGGCAGGTAGATGAAGCCTCGTTCGCTGATGCAGTATTGCAGGTATCTGTTGGCCTGTACCGTATCTCCGGTCAGCATGGACAGCTGATATTCACCCAGTCTGACCAGGTGTTCATCCAGGCACTGGCTCCAGGAATAGTATCCCTGTGCGTTCATGGCCTTTTCCATTGGCGCATTGTACAGAAAAGAAAGCCTTTCTATCAGAAGGAGGTTGGTACTATCGTACCGCAGGGGCCGCTCAAAAGCCGTATGTATGAGTTCATGAACAGCAATTTCACGGAAATATTCCGGATCGGTATAGCCTATGGTGATGTTTTCCGTATGATCCAGGTCAATGTTTGCTGACTGGGTGGACGGATCAGCGCTCACAAACTGGTAGATATGGTCTTCCGCATGGAGGGTGATCTTCCGCGACCTGCCAATGCCGTTGAAGGATGTAACGGAAACAATTATGGAATAGGTATCTGCACTGTTTCCATAGAAAGAACGGAAGGCCGACAGGTAATTCTCAGGTGGCCGAACACCGGATAGTTCCTGCATCATTTTTTTATACAGGGGAGCTGCCTCACGGCGGAAGAAATCTTCCAGACCAGCATCCTGGTAAAACCGACGCACCGCAGCATGGCAACTGTCAAAGATGGCCTGTACTTCTTCGGCCGACAGAGAGTCGTTCTCATAATACATCTCCGGAAAGGGAGCATACTGCCGGAATTCAGGAAGTGGGGTCATATACAGCGACAGGTCTATGTCGTACAGATCTACCATATCATGCTCGTACAGATAGTTCACCCATTGCACAGCCTCATGATCAGAAAGATCGCTGAATCTGTTCGTGATCGCCCTGGCCAGCATGGCTCTTGGAGGCGGGTTGTGTTCAAACAGAAAGCTGCCTGCATCTGACAGGTTGTAGATGATGGCCATGGTTTCCAGGTTGACATCATAGCGGATATCCAGGGTGTCTTGTGCCCTGATGAACCAGGGTATTACAAGGAGGAAAACCGGCAGGCAGATCTTTTTCATACAGGCGTATATAACAAAAGTAGTGCCCGATAACAGAGGCATACCCGGAAAATGATAACTGCAGGGAATGACATGAAAAGAGTCTGCAATCAGAATTCAGAGAACAGCATCCAAAGGGATGGCCGCCATCATGATCCATAGATCATATCATAGAGATCAAAACCCGGTGCCCAGTAGTCAGGAATGACCTCTTGCAAAACAAATCCTCCTTTTTCATAAAAACCAAATGTATGCTGAGAGGTTCTGACCCGGATAAGCGGTACCGGATCGAGCTGCTCTAGCAAACTGATACGATGCTGCAGCAGCTGCATCCCTATGCCTTTTCCCTGATACTTCGGATGGATCATATCCCAGGCAATAACAGATGCCCCGTCTTCCCACTCGCTGTTGATACCACCTGAACCTACCAGCTTGTCATCTATGAGTACCACGAAGTAAGATTCTACCTCATGATCCAGGTAGTTGATCAGACCGGCTTCTTCAGACTGATCAAAGTAATCAGGTACATTCATGCGAAAAAGGGCCAGGACCTCTTCTTTATAAGAAGGCAGGTAATCCTTGATCACCATATTCATGACTGAAGATCAAATTCAAGTGCAACCACACCGTTTCCGAAGGTTTGAACTTCCTTTCGCCGCATCACCAGGCGATCGGTCAACTCAGGGAATACCCGTATGCCTCCTCCCAGCAGTACCGGATTCACATAATAGCGTGCAGTATCTATCAATCCTTCCTGCATAAGCAATCGCTGGATGGAGGGGCTGCCCAGCAACAGGATGTCAGCTGTGCTTTCTTCTTTCAGGCGGCGCACGTATCCCAACACATCCTCACCCCAGAAATGATCCAGTCCGTTCACCTCTCCATGTCTGGAGGCAGAGATGATATGATGGGGCACGGACTTATACCAGGCAGCATGAATCTTATCATGTTCAGATGCATCAGGTTTATCAGCTGCAGTGGGCCAGTACTGATCCATCAGCATCCAGGTCTTTCTGCCATATAATGCCACCCCGGTGCGGTCGGTCAGTTCATGTACAGACTCGAACAATTCAGCGCTGTGCAGGATCCAGTCCATTTCGCCGTTCGGTCCGGCGGCGTAACCATCTAAAGTAACATGCATATGAGCGGTGATCGTGGCCATCTATGTGTTTTTTATATAATGTGACTGTACAATTGCATCTGCAAAGATCTTTGATTGGACACATCGGAACCAGGTGGGTGGATGTAATTCACCAAAAAGGGAAATACCCTCGCCCAGCACCACCGGAATGGTCGTGATGATCATTTCGTCTATGAGATCTTCCTTCATAAAAGACTGTATGGTCATGCCTCCGTCTATATATAATCGCCGGTGACCCAACGCATGCAATTGCGATAATACTTCAGATGTCCTGCCCTGAATGGGAAACACTTTTTCCTGCAGCTCGTCCGGTATGGTCAATGATCTACGGCTCCACACGAACACCGGTTTGGCATACGGCCAGTCGATGCCGAAACCCAGCACTGTTTCAAAGCTAATTCTTCCCATGAGGATGGCATCTGTGCGATCCATGAACGCATGGTAACCCATATCAGTACCTTCCGGTATCGGTATGGTATCGAGCCAGGAAATATCGCCGTCCTTCCCTGCTATAAAACCATCCATACTGGTGGCTATGAAGACCGCATTCCAGTGTTGCTGCTCAGTCATTCAGTCCTTTTCCTGCCAGGATATGATTCCTGTATTTTTCTATCCTGTCCATTCTTGTTTTGGCCTGTTTGGCCTGGGAGAAATACAGGAGATACCCTCTCTGTCTGCCGGGGGTCAATGCCTCAAAAGCGGCTTTCAGTTTTTTATCCTTTGTCAATATACTTCTGAACTCATCCGGCACCGGATAGGCTCTGGTCTTTTTCAATGCCACCTTCAGTCCGGCTTTCTCTGCTTCCATCGCCTCGAAGATATAGGCTGAAAGTTCCTTTTTCATTTTTCGGATCTGAGCAGCAGAGGTGAAACGGATCTGCCTGCTGGCCTGCACGTTTTCTGTCTGCTGTATGAGTATGCCTTCCGGATCCAGCAGCAGGCTACCCTTGAAGAACAGATAAGCACAGTACTCCTTAAACCCATGGATCAGCACCACATTCTTTTTGTTCATCGTATAGCAGGGGCAACCCCATTTCAGCTCTTCCGTCAAACCGCAGCCCAGTGCGATCTTTCGCATCTCGGCATAGGCTTCTTTCCACGGACCGTCGGCTTCAAAAAAGAAATTGGTTTTAGGATTCATTGCAGCGTGTAAATCTACCGAAGATTCAAGGATCCGATCCTGGTCCGGATCAATACGGCAAACAATCTTCCAACATCTGAAACTGATCTGTGCTGAACAGTCCGGGGTCCAGCTTCCTGTGGCGAATAAGTGCCTTCCCTGAGTATTGCTCTCCGTTCTGATCTGTGTACAACAGATGCGGATCCACGATCCGGAATTCCATTCCGCAGCACTTCCGGATACCCTTCCATCGAATCCATTGCTGCCCTTTTTTGATCCTGCCGGTGGCCATATCGAGCTGGTATCTGCTGAGCGACATCACCTGTTCATACATCGGTCCGTAATGCGGCATGTTATCCGGATACATCGCTCCCTTATTGATATAGTCCAGCCCCACAATGTCGGGGTTTGGATGGAGTATCACCTGATGATGGTCATAGCCATCCACGATATTCATTGGCGAACGGTCCATGCGGATGTGGATGGGAGCATATTCCTGTCGCTGCCAGAACTTTTCCACCAAAGACATCTCCTGTAACATCTCTTTTGTTGTCAAAGGAGGTCCTTCCTGAGCCCTGTGCTCCTCTCCCTTCCAGGTCCACGGCGGTTCGTACCAAAGGTTGATATCCAACCAGAAAAAAACTTCCACCTGCTTCGCATTGGTAACGAAGTAGCAGGTGGTAGATGGATAGCTGCGCCCTGTGTATCGCCCTACGATGGTATCTCGGTCACGCACCACCACATGCAGTTCATATGGCCTGTTCTGCTGAGAATAACCTTTCTTCGTGCCGATGGTATCTTCCCAGGTCAGGTAGTAGCTGTGCTGCTGTCCTGTCAGGGTAGAAACTTCCCCGTCATATATCACACTCAGGGAGATATTATTGGAAGGCACATCCACCGGCTGATACCAGGCCATTCTGGCAGGAGCGCTTTGAGCAAAACATACCTGCATCAGGCAACATGATACCAGATACAAGCCGACTGCGATCAGATTTTTCATTGGTTTTCGTCCAGGAATATTTTGGCTACTTCATCGGCTATGCCATGCCACACAGCTTCCTGTGCATACCAGCCATTGCAAAGAACGGTGATTCCGAGATCATGCCGGGGAAAAATGGTAAGGATGCTGCAGAATCCTACATTGGTGCCTACATGAAAAACCGATGTACCCCATTGCTCGTAGGGATAGGTCCACCACCCCCACCCGATGGCTGTCTTCTTTCCGGCGATGGTCTGGTGGATGGTCCACATATCCTCCAGGGTACTCCGGCCTATCACCCCATCATATGCAATATCCTGATATATACGCAGCAGTTCAGTCATCCACAGGTTCAATTCAGGGGCATTGGAAATGAGGTTGCCGCTGCCGTTGTGTTCATACTCTTCTCCATACACAGGATAGGATTCTACCAGCAGAGGTTTACCGTTCATAACAGGATTTCTTTCACTGTCTCTGCCATATTGATTCAGTCGCGTCACCCTTCGTGAATTACCCGAAACAACCTGAGGTATGGCCAATGCTGTGCTGTCAATCGTTTCATAGAAATATGTGCTGCGCTGCATATCAAGAGGCTGCAGGATTCGGGCGGTGACATACTCCTGGATCGGCATGCCGGTCTGGCTTTCCACCACCATGCCCAGCAGATCAAAGGCAACATTGCTGTACGTCTTGTAGGATAACGCTTCTCCGGGTGTGAACGAGAGTTTCTTCCTTTGTAACTCCTGCAGCAATAAAGGCAAAGCAGTGGCATCATCGGGCGAATCTTTCAGGATCACATCCCAGGGCAGCCCGGAGGTATGGGTGAGCAGATGGCTGATGCGGATGTTGCGGTAGCGCTCATCTTTCATTCGAAATTCCGGCAGCAGATCAGTGATCTTATCGTCCGTGTGCAGTTTCCCTTCTTCTATCAACTGAAAGACGGCAGTGGCTGTAAAGAGTTTGGTGATGGACGAAACGAGGAACATGGTACTGTCTGTTACCGGATGCCGCTTGCTTTGGTCCGTGTAACCGTATTGAAAAGTATAGCTCTTGTTCTGGTGCACCACACCCACCGACAATCCGACGATGGAATATTCATTTGCATAATGCTGCAGGACGGAATCAATGGCCTGGCTTTTTTCAACAACAGTGTTCTGTGCCTGCAGATGATCCATTGCGCCGGAGAACAGAAATAAAAAACTTAAAAAGGCCTTGCCGTCATGCAATAAGTAAGATCCAGGAAACTTCAGCACTCGCAGAAGAATGGTCCCGGAGTGGAATATGTGCAAGAGGCAACGATCAAAATTTCGGGACATATACTGATACGGTTCTACAGTTTCTGAAATAAAATATACTCAAACAATAACAGAGCATCATTCAATCTTTTTCACAATGCCAACAGAGAAAAAAAATACAGGCCAGAATTCGGGGACTTCAGTAGTTGAATTTCAGTTGTCTGATCCTAAAAATATGTTCTGACAGCAAATTCAAACTGACCAATAAAAATGTCTTTAAAGGCTGAAATATTGTTCTGTTCATAGAATAGCAGCATAGCTTTCTTATAATCTACTGCGTCCACTGTTCTGAAAGACAGCGGGCAATACATGTAATTCATTAAAATAGCATTGCTGACAATTCTTGCAGTTCGCTTATTGCCGTCCATAAAGGGCTGTATATAGGAGATCAACACGAGGGCAAGTAGTGCTTTTTCAAAGATGCTTTCCTTGTTATTTATAACACTGCAAGCATCTTTCAGAGCTTCCAGGATCTGAAACTCATTGTCCAATGGTCTGTAATTAGTACCTGAAATGCCAACCCGTCTTTTTCTTACATTTTTTTCAACGCCAAGTTCTTTGGTCAACATTTTATGGATGTCCTCAATTTTCGAAACTGTAAGCGGTGTAATATACTCCTGGTTTTCTATGATAAAATCAAGCGCATCCTTATGGTTTAACAGCATGACGGCTTCTTCTTTTGTCTTACCGGAGGCTGTTTGCTTTTCTTTCAATAGCCTCTCGGTTTCCAGAAGCGAATAGGTGTTGCCCTCTATCTGTGAAGATTTCCAGCTTAGGTCAATGGCCAGTCTTTCCAGTTCTTTCTGGTATTCTGATGGGCTCAGATCTATAATATTTGCAGTGTACACCTTTTGAAGCTGATCGAGTTTTTCCAATTCCTTTTCCGTAAATACACTGTTTCTGTTCAAGATCTTATTGACCAGCTCAAAATTGAAAGTTTCCTTGATTTGCCTTTCATCGATCTCTTTTTCATAATACTCATCTATGCTTATTGGTTGCACCAGTTCAAATGATGGTGAAAGAAAGTATCTGGTTCCTTTTCCCTGTCCTTCAATAACTATGCATCTCTCAGCAACCAGCTTTGTTAACATCCGTTTCAAGGTTGCATAACTCACAGATACAGCAGCGTTCTCGAAAACGTATTTAGACGAACTACCTGCGTTCTTTCTAATAAAGTCAATTATTTGCCGGTCTTTCTCTGTTATCATAAGATAATTTCAAGCTCACTAAAATACTATTTCAAGCTCAAATTAGTGTAAAATTGAACAGTATTCCATGATAAAATGAGCTACAAAGACCCGTCCAGGCATAAAGAGTCGGTAAAAGTCAGCTACGTTCCTTGTTTCATGGCCTTCACACGGCAAGACAGAATGCGAACATCAGAACCTCTTCACCATCGCAATACCCACACCCGCCTGCTCTGTTCCGGTTGGATAGCTGAATACGTTCCAGGTGGTTGACCTGTCTTTTTTATGGCAATTGGACAGCAACTGATAAGCACTCAGAATGGTAGTGGTGGTGCCGATGCCTATGTTGACCAGGCTGAGTACTTTCTGTCCTTCATTGGTATCAGGGGGTGCATTGAAATAGACAATTTCCTCCGGCATGTTCAGGAATCCATGGATGACCTGCCCCGTCCCCCCGGCAACCCCAAGAATACCCAATGCCAGGGAGGAATTTCCTTTGATCATTTGTATGCTGTTCAAGGCCGACAGTGACATGTTCACCCCACCCAGCAAAGCAGAGGAAATGCCATATGAAGGTTCGATATAGCTTACCGGTGGGTAATACCCATAGGTTGGTTGTATCATGGCCACCTCTTCGAGGCTGAGTCCGCTGCCCGCTACCCAATCGGCCAGTTCAGGCAGGTCCATGTCTCGGATATAGTCGTACTGGTACTTTGCATTGATCTGCTCTGCCAGCTCTCTTCCGGCGCTCTGTTCCACCAGGTAACCCACGGCACAGATATTGCCGTCACGGTCTATGAAACAGGGTCTTCTTCCCTCCGGGTGATCGTAGTTGGACGGATACTGCCTGCCTTCCCGGTACTCGTGCAGCAGGTCCAGCATCTCACTGCGCTGTATTCTTTCTTCTGCCGATAACCCGCTCACATCTTTCTGTCTGAGCAGCTGCTCCACATATGCCAGGTGGATGGCGATGCGGTCATGCTCGCTTACGCCTGTATCGGGTTCTTCTCCGTACATGGCCAGATAACTCTGATCTCCGATCACGGGGTTGATGGTATGGAGATCATCAGATGCCGATTGCTGTGTGCAGGCGCTCAGCAACAAAAGGGCCGGGAAAAGGAGGAGGATTGATTTCATAGGGATGAAAATAACAGAATAAACCGAAAGTGTCTCCGGCGGCTGTCAGAGTAAAAAGAAGGGTATTCCTGCCACCCCCCGGCAGCATTCATGTACGGTTTCCCTTTCTGCCATACAGCAGCAACAGGAGCAGGCCTGCACCTATCTGTACGATGACCAGTATATTTCTGATCAGTGTATGTTCCTGGTCTTTGCCCGCAATGAAATAGTGCATGGCCGGTGCCACGATGATAATGACCACAAGCAGGCGAAATTGGTTTAATTTATTCATTGCCTCGTATTTTGATTAACAGCGAGATCGCATACTGTCATACTCATGATAAATATAATGCAAGCAGATCATTGCGTACGTCTAATCTTCTATGTGGCTGCAGCCTCTGATCCGTTTTCAGATTCTCACATCAGATTGGCCGGATGCCGACACCAGGCACTAGTCTATTATGAACTCTTTGGTACCAGTCCGGCCATGCTGATACACTGTCAGGTAGTATCGTCCGCTGGCCAGGTGAGAGATGTTGATCGATGAACTGTTGGAGACCTTCCATACCTCTTGCCCAGCGGCTGATCGAATCACGATGATAAAGGGTGCTGAGGCATCAGGGAGCGCCACCTGAAGCACATCTTTAGCCGGGTTTGGATACAGCGCCCAGGAAATCTTGTTACCTGATTCTTCGGCATAGGTAGCAGGCTCTCTGTATCGCATATAGACAGCATATACACCTGCTTCGTTCTTCTGGTGGTAATACAGTCTTTGTTTATCGTTTGACAAGGTAGCAGCTTCCGGAAAAAACCCGTAGTTGGAATACAACACGGCAGGTTCACTAAAGGCATCAGCCACAGTACTCCGCACTGCAACACAGATCTCTGTATCAAAACCGGTTTTCAGCAACCTTGTGAAATAGAGCTCCAGTCCGTCGCCGGACACCTGCGGGGCATACACCAGATAAGCCGTGTCATTTACATTTTCCAGTACGGCATCGCTGTAGGCGGTCTTGTCAAAAGTACTGTCATTGACCTTTTGAGCGATTCCCAGCATGGCTTCACAGGGCACCCCCACACATTCGGTATAGGTAGGGCCGAAATACCCGTTGCTGTAAAAGAGCAGGTCTCCGCCGGGATCAATGGCAGCATCCATGATGATCCAGCCGGGAGTCAGGACATTGCATGTACCATACACCGGCGAAATATCCGCTACATTGCCCGACAAGTAATTGCCGGTATAAAGGTTGGGGATACTGCGCAGCGAAACCCAGAAGAAGTGCCCGTCACTATCCAAAGACGCAACCGCATCCAGGTGCCCGGGTGCAGGATCATAGGTACCATTCACCAAACCACCGAATGTAAAAGTGGTATCATTCACCCTTTCAGCCTGGTACAGATTGGTATTGCCACCGGCATTAAGCGAGTTAAAGAACAGGGTATTACCGTCAGGCGACAGGAAAGGTTCCATGGCATCAAACGTCAGACCGGCAACAGTGACCGGGATCTCAGGACCGTAGGTCGGGTAGCTTTGAGAAAAAGCCAACCCTTTCACGGCCACCAGGAAGAAGAAAAACGCTACTGATCTCATTGGTCTGAACTGTTTAAATAAAGGGCTTAGGCTCCTGGTTGTTGTCCTGCAGATTTTATGCCATTGACTCTGATATTCATTGCCGGCTGCAGGCTTTCTTATTCATTTGTTGCTATTTCGGTCAGGATCTCCCCATCATACTTCCATATACCATATTTGCCACCAAACCAGATGTTATCTTCCTGATCGCCAATAATGAACAATACATCTGAAAAAGTCTTCCCCTCATAGTTAAACTCAGAGAACTGCTGACCATCAAATACACATACATTTCCCAAACCTGTACCCAGCCAGATGGTTCCTTCCCGGTCTTCAAATATTGCACGTATGCGTTTATTGCAGAGTCCGTCTTCCACATAGTAGCTTTTGAATGATGTACCATCATACATGGTCAACCCGCTGTTTCTGTTTCCATTGAATCCTATCCAAATGTTTCCTGATCTGTCGCAATAGATGGTACGCACCTGGTTATCTGTCAGGCCGTCTTCCATTAAAAAATGTCTGAATTCAGTGCCGTCATAGCATGTCACTCCGCCATAGGTCATAGACGCAAACCACAAATACCCGTTGTTATCTTTTTCGATATAAGGTATCCAGTTATGGTAGAGGCTGTCTTCCTGTTTTCTTCCGGTTTCAGCTAAAAATGATCTGAATTCTTTTCCATCATACCTATATGCTCCGCCACCGGCTGTGCCGATCCACAGGTTACCCAAATCATCAGCAGCTAAAGAATGCACCGCATTGGGGCTAATGGTTGGATAGACCTGGTCCAGCCAGACACCAGATGTATCTCTGAATGGAAGCGGAATTTGTTCCAACTCTGTTCGGTCATACTTCGTCAAACCGTTCTGGGTTCCAAACCAGAGGTTATTATGGTGATCTGATATAACAGAAAAGACCTGATCACTGCTTAAACCGTCTTTTACGGTATAATGCATAAATGACTCACCATCCAGATGAAATACACCACCACCGTTGCTGCAGAACCACATGGTTCCATCCAGATCAGCATAAGCATTTGAAAATCCATTCTCAGGAAGCGGCAGTTTGCCTGTTAGCGGTAAAAGTTCTTCCGAAACTGACCGCTTCCCACCATCATCCAGCCCACCGCAGGAAAACAATACCGAGATCAACATCCATACTGCGACATTCATACTTTCTCTTATCTTGCTTCTGATCAAGATTTGCTACTTTGGGATTGGTAACGGTTCTCAGCTATACGCTGGCAGGGATTTTATCCACTGAACGTCCTACGAAGAACTGAACTTTAAATTTACTACTTACCTGTCCTACGAAGCACGAAACACCTGCTTGCGTATAGGTGATGTTATCGCTTCGGTGTTCTTTTTCTTCGTTTGTTTGTCGGTCAGTCGTGCGGTTGGACAGACACACTTTTTGCCAAGTTTTGGCTTGCGTGTCGGCTTGTGCGACTTGGCAATGTGTGTGGCTGCGAAGGGTTGGCATACTGTCTATTTTTTTAATTTAATACTCTGTCAGATATTTCTTTTGCGATTTCTTCAATTGTAAAACTCGATGTATTCAATGCCAACATATCGGCAATTATTGGACTGAATTTCATCACTTCGTTTTTGCTGATTTTATGCCAAATTGGAAGTATTACTTTTTCTCCGTTTACTTCTCTTGCAAAAAGTCCGTCCAATTCTCTTTGTGGCCATTCTTTGCTAAAAAATGCTTCTGATAAAACTACTATTCCATAACGTGAATTTTTAAGTCCATTGTCAATGGAACGTCTAAGGCTGTCACCAACTCTCAATGTAAATTCATCATACCAAACTTTAAGTCCGTCTTGTTGTAAACATTTTACAAAATCTCTCACAAAGTCGTCTTTGTCTTCTGATGCGTGAGAAACAAAAACGTCATAAGTTGTTTGGATAATTGGTTGTGGCTTCAAAACATCAAAAGAATGTAAGGATTGCATTTTCTGCTTTTCCATTTCCCTTGTTATCTGTTGTTGCAAAGTCAACATTTCTTTCTGTTCTTTCTTTGTCTTGTCTCTTTCCTTTTGTTCTTCTTTATTGAGTTTGCTTAGAAGTTCAAGTTTCTTTTTTTGTTTATCAGCTAAAGATTTTGATTTAGTGCTTTTATCCTTTTCAAGTTTACTGATTTCTTCATTCTTCTTGGTTAAATCTTTTTGATAACCAATCATTCTTTTAAGGTCTTTTTCTCTTGCAATTTTGTCAAGTAAACTATAAGCTTCTTTCTGTTTACGAGTGATGTTCGCATCAATTGGATGAATACTCCTTTCTATCGAGTTTATATCTCGGTCAACATTTGCTATTTCTCTTGCTATGCTGTCTATACTCATTTTCCTAAAAGTCTGTTTACAAATTCTAATGTTTGGTCGTAACCAACTACTATTGTTACAAGTCCGCTTACAAGTGTCACCAAGGCAATAAGTCCTGATAATACTTTGTAAATTAAACTGTCCTTGATTGAATTAACTGTCCTGTTGCTTATAATTCCAAACCAATTCAATATAAAAATCGGGATGCTTAATACTTCTCTAAATCCTTCACGAAACCAAACAATTGGATTTTTCAAGTTCTTTTGGGTGTCTTGGCTATATTCTTCCAAATAACCGATATACCTTAACAAACAGTCGTCAACAGAATTAACATCAAAGTCTTTAACGGTTCCGTCCCTGAACTTAGGAATAGTGTTTATTACTATTTGATAATTAGAAACTCTGTAAGTTTGAAATGGTGCGATGTAGTCCATAATACCAAATGTTCCTAAATTGCCTTGTATTTTGCTTACATTCATTGTGAGCCATACATACAACTGACCATCAAAATCACCTGCTCTGCTCCAACGGTCATAAGTTTCAAAATACTTGTTAGAAAATTCTATGAATTTGCTTCTGTATTCTCCTGCAAAATCAATCTTCTTTACAACTCTTGAATACCGATTGTAAACCTGAACAAAGCCAATGATAAACACTGTCAGAATACCTAATATGATTAAAGCCGTTATCATTTATGCGTTCTCAATGATTTTAATTTCTTCTTCCGTTAATTCGTAAAGCTCATAAATCATTTTGTCCAAATTGGTTTCAAATTCAGTTGTTTCTGCTTCGGCTTCACTTGATTTTGCTTTTATGATTTTCTCAATTATTGCTTTTACTGAATTACTGTCCTTAAATGCTCTGCAAGGAAAAAGTTTACAGTTTTCAATTAGGATTTTTTGAAACAATTCTTTTTCAATATCCAAGAACAAATACTTGTGATAGAAATTCATCAACTTGCTATTTAGCAAAGCTGTTAATTCAAAAACAGTAATATCAGATTTTGGAATTATAGAAAAACCAATTTGAGTAAAATAAAGTGGCTTATCTGTATAACCTGCATAAATCTTCGGTGGCTTACCTGAAACTATTTGGCGAACAATTACTCTTGGTTCGGTAAAAAATCTTTCTTCTCTTGGTGCACCAAGCCAAGAGCCGTATTTGATGTAACCGTTTTCCTTTTCGTCAACGTAATAGGGAACAATATTTTCACCCTTGATAAGCGGTTTGTATTCATCAGATAGTTTCACATCAGAGTGAAACTCTTTGTTTTCAATTAGTTCTTTTGAATGTCCTTTGTATTTGTCGTATGGTGTAATTCCAAGTGTAAAATCAGCTATTTCTTCTAATCGCTTCCCCTTGCCGTGAATTTTCGTTAATGGTTTTAGTATTTCATCAGAAATGTAAATATTGAATTTTGGCTCATCATAGATTTCCCAAGATTTTTTAGGAACTAAGTATTTTAATGTTTCATCAAGTTCGGTTACTTTATCGTCTTTCTTGTAAGCCAAAGTTTGGCAAATTTCAAATTCTCCCTTTTTCTTAAATTCAATAATTACTGTTTCAACTGCTGCATCTTCAAATACTTTCTCTGGAAGTTTTACTATTCCGTAAATCTCACTCTTTATTAGGTTTCTTAGATTTTGATATGATGAACCCATCAAAATAGAATTTGGAATAATGAATGAGAAATAACCATCTGATTTTAGGAGCGAAAATGCCTTTTCGACAAATGTTGAGTATAAGTTTACACGGTTTGAGGATGTTGGATAATGTGCAAAAATGAACTTAACAAGGTTATTATCTAATTCCTTTAAATCAACATAAGGCGGATTTCCAATCACCACATCAAAGCCCACAAAATCGCCATCATCATTCAGCACTTCGGGAAATTCAAAACGCCATTCAAAAGCGTTTTCAAAAATCTTGTTGGCTTTTATTTCTTCAATTTCGGTTTCAAGTTTTTTAGTTTCTTCGGTCAGTTGTTGCACTTTTTTGTTCCAATCGGCTTTTTCCTTTTTGCTCATTTCAAAAAGTTGCCCTTGATTGGTCATTTGATACAAGTCGCCTGAAAGTTTGCGTAGCTTCTTTACTTTCGGGTCGTTCAACGAAATTTCACTTCTGAAATCCGATTTAATGTCGGTAATCAGCCGTTCCATTTCTCTTTTCTGTTCCTTGCTTTCAGCGTTTCGGTAAGTGTCAACGGCTATTCGGTAGCTGTCAATTGTCCACTTGCTTTTTTTCAAGGCTTGTTTCAGGTCTGCATCAATGGCAAAACGGCTCACCAAAGAGTTCCCGCATTTTATATTAATGTCAATATTCGGAAGTGTTTCTAATTCTGTGGCGTTCTTGTAATAAGCATTTTTTAAAAGCTCAATCCACAAACGCAAACGGCAAATTTTTACCGAATTGGAATTGATGTCCACACCGAAAAGACAGTTTTCAATTATAGTTTGCTTTTCGTGAAAAAGCGTTTCTTGTATTCGCTGACTTTCTTTGTTGCTTGGGTTGTATTCAAAAAACTCGCCTTCTTCGTCTGTTACAATCAGTTCATCATTTACCACTTCCACCTGATATTCTTTCAGGCGTTTTCCGTCACGGTCTTGCAGAATTTTCAAGTTGTTTTTAACGGCAATCATTTCATTGAGTGCCGAAACTAAAAAGTGACCTGAACCCACGGCAGGGTCGCAAATTTTAATGCTGTTTACAATATTGTTGGCTTCTTTTCGGTCTTCAATTTTGTCGTAAAGGTCTTCAAGTGTTGTGCAGTTCCATTTTTTGGTTTCGTTGAATTTCTGCACAACCGCTTTGCGAATGGTTTCACGGCACATATACATTGTGATGAAACCGGGAGTGAAAAACGAACCGTCTTTGTAGCCGTTTATTTTCTCGAAAATCAAACCGAGAACAGAAGCGTTTATCAGTGTTTTGTTGTCTTCCTGAATTTCTTCTCCGCCTTCTGCTCCAAAGTCGTAAGCATCTAAAAACTCAAACAAATATTGAAGCGTGGAAATATTGCCTGTCCGTTTATTGCCTTGCTGGTCTTTCAGCACAGTTTGCGAAAAAATCGGAATGGTTTTATCGTCTTTCAGATTACTGATAAACAAAGTAACCTGTTCAATGTCGGTCGGCTCGAAAAGTGAAGAATTGAGATAAGGCGTTTTTTCAAATGCATTTTTTACATCTTCGTTTCGCTCGTCATACTTGCGTGCCAACACTTGAAAAAACAAGCTGTTCAGGTCGTCATAGTTCTTGATTTTGTCAAGGTTGAGAAACGAAAATGATTTGTCGCCTTTGTGATAGGTGATGAGTTGGGCTTCCAACAACTTCAAAAACAAAATGCGGTTTATCCAAGTGATGGAAAGTTCAAGAGCAACATTAAAAAGTCGTTCTTGTTGTGTGTTGCCGAATTGGTTTGGTCTTTCCAGTCGGCTCAATTTATCTAAGCTGTCAAGCTGAATTATAGCATCTTCAAGGATTGTTCCTGTGAGGCGTTCACCTGCTTTGTTTCGTTCAATCAGTTTTTTGCTTCCTTCTTTGGTTTCGGTCAAGCCAATAATATGCAACAACTCACTGTAAAAGCGTTTGTCAAGGCTGTTACTGTCGTTGGTGAATGGAAGTTTTAAAAGATGCTCTGGCGAAAGCAATTTGAATAACGCAATCAGCGAATTGTCATCTGCTTTGTCGGTATTTCGTAACGGTTTTTGAAAGTCTTGAATGTTGAAGTGAGTAAATTCTATTTCAGAAGTGATGCTGTCAATAAACGGCTCGGCAATTTGTTTGTAGAAAAAGTCTGTTTTGGTGTCTGCCAAACGACCACCTTCAAACTCTGTAAATTGTTTTACAAGATTTTTGTTTTGTGCAAAAAGTCTGTCGAATAGGGTAGCGTCAAAAATGAACCATTCGTTGATGTTGGTCGCAACCAAGTGTTTTACTTCAAGATTTTTATGTGTAATTCTCTCTCGTAAGTAATACAACACCAATTCCTGAAATGCTTTTGCATTCAGTTTTTTGGTGGTAATCATCTCTGCTTTGTTGGTCGGCTTTTTAGCTTCGAGAATTACTCCAACTGTAGAGTTTGCATTTTGTCCATTGTGAATAACAAGGTCGTTTCGACTTTTGGTATTTATAAAATGGTTTTGTTTGTAATAGGTGTCTTTGAGAAAGTCGGAAACCAAGTTTTTATGAAACTCTTCGCTTTCCGTGTCGTTTGTCCTATCGAGTAAAGTAATAAGATTGGTCTTGAAACCTTCAATTTCAGTCCTGTTCGGTTTTACTTTTAAAAAGGCTTTGTTCAGTGCCTTTCTTGGTTTCAATTCTTTTAAAATCATCTACAAATTATATTTTCTATTTCAGTCGGTTAAGATAAGTTTTTCGGTCGGAATGGTGTCAGAGCGTTGGCAAAAAAATGACTCTTTTGGTTTTTTGAGCGTTGGCTCGTGTGTCGGGGAAAACCAAATGTGCCATTTTGTGGGTGGGCGTTTTTGTCGTCTGTCTATTCGTTAATTTTTGCACTGTCGTCTGTTTTTTAGGGTTGCACACAACGTTTTGGGTATTGCCGCAGTGGGGGAATTATAGCACTACTGTTGATTAGAAATACCACACTTCAAATATAGCACTAATGTTCAATAGAATTACGTCAGCCCCCATTGCGGCAATACCATGTTGGCAGATGCCCTTTTTTTCTGTCAGGTTGAGTTACTTGCTGTCAAGTCAGTCCGTGTCGGATTAGTGATTGTCCTGCATTAAGTGTCGCCTGCGTGTTGGCAAAAAATTAAAAACACCGTAGGGTGGGAAAAGAAAAAAATAAAATTCTTCTTGGGTCGGAAAAAAGCAAGCTCTTTTGCAAATTTTGGTCTGTGTGTCGCCATGTGCGGTTTGCAAATGTGCTTGCTTTTTGTGCGGTGGCTTAATCGTTTTTCGCTAAGTAGTTTTTCAGTTCCATTTCTGTGTCGTAGCCGTAGCCTTTCAAGTCAGCACCTGCCGACTGAAAAAACATTTCCCAAAACAGTTTTACATTTTCAATTTGTCGTCCTGCAAATGCTCCCGCTTCTTTGGTGCTTGTCGCTCCGTAAACCAAAATTTTCACTCCGTGCAGGTCAGGTATTTTGTTCAGGTCTTTCAGGTCGGTTACTTTTTTGTTCACATCTTCGTCTTTCAGTCTGCCAAAGGTTGTAAAGTCAAAAGTCCGTGCTGCATTTTCATTTACCATGTCGCTAAAAATCACAATGCAGGTTTCGTATTCGTAGTTGTCGTTGCCCTGTGCATCGTTCAATAACTTGTCGGTTTTGCTTGTGTAGCTTTTGCCGTTCTCCACTAAACTTTTTGCTTCGTTCAAAGCGTTCACAATGTCGGTGTAGTTGCCGCAACTTTTACGCTCTTGTCGTTTGGCAATAATCGTGTTTGCAAGTTCGTCTTTTACTGTCTGCAAAAGGTAACGTCTTAACCTTGCACGGCTGCTGTCTGCTGTATGGTTTACACCGTCCATTTTGTTGCTAAAATCCATTTCAGCAAGGTTAAAACTGTAAATGCGTTCCGCTTTGTTTTGGCTGCAAGCGTCAATAAACTGCACGGTCAGTTTGTCTTTCTCGCCTATGTTGGGCAAAATGGTTTCCTGTATAGTTGTAATGTAACGTGGCATTACATCTTCAGGCACACTGGTTGAGTTGTCAACCAGCACAATA
>ERZ795053.332-NODE-332-length-59182-cov-19.752668_pt1 | contig 59182 bp, 39 predicted proteins | sample MGYA00375137_ERZ795053 | MGnify/ENA primary metagenome ERZ795053 (study PRJEB30182, sample SAMN05720284) | activated sludge metagenome | isolation source: Anaerobic digester | place: Hong Kong | collected 2014-12-17 ...
AGGTGATCTTTCCAGGCATACGAAACATACCATCACCGCCTTTATCCAAGGATAGAACAAGTATAGCACAATCAGCGGGCCGCAAGCGTCTTCCTGGGACCGCCGCAGCCCACTGCGGCTGTTTGGACCTGCATCACGAAAAAAAAAGCCCGGGTTTCCCCGGGCAACTTGGAAGTCGTTTTCTTCAATGGATCTCGATCAACGCGTCGTCCATGATCTTGGGTGCATTCTCCGACGGCGCGGTGAACCCCCATTTTCCCGGGTTGGGGGAAACGGGGCGCAGCAGCGCTTCGATGCCATCGTAGTCGAAGGTCGTCACGTACAGCTTCCATCCTTCCAGCGACGTGGTGCCCAGTGTTTCCATGGGCAAGAACAACGTTACGGTGCGGGTGATGTCGTCCGCACGCACCGATGGCGCAGGCGTCACCGAAACACCGTAGGCATCCGGTCCCGCGCCCTCGGAGGAAAACACCGCGATCGACCAGCCCGTGGCGTAGATCTCGTAGTCCCAGTCCATGCCCTCGGGCATTTGCGCCTGCTGCATGGGAAGGTCTTTCGCTCCAACCTTGGACGGGTCGTCGAAGAAAAGTTGGAAGGTCACGTGGTCAAACCCGTTGTTGGGCGTCCACCCGGACGTCAAGTCGGTCATCTGCATCTCGATCTTGAGCATCTGCCCGATCTGGCTGAGCGTGACGTGGCGGATGTCCATTTGGTTCAGAAAACCCCCTTCGCCCTTGGGAGGTAGGTAGGTTCCACTTGGACCGGTATCGTCACCTTCCGGGTCGGACACCTCTGCCAGCACCCGGATGGGAATCTGCAGGTTCACGCGGTACGTGGGGGAATACTCCGAGTCGATGGGCCGGCGGCCGTAGCCCTTGGCAAACACCCGGTGCTCGCCGGACACGAAATCGGCCAGTGTCACCGGCACCGACCAGCTTCCATCCTCTTCCACGTCCACCACCGCGTAGGGGTCTTTCACACCGTCGAAGTACAATCGCACCTTCTTCGCATCCCGGGAAGTCCCCGAGATCACGAAATCCTCCTCGAAGGTGGGGATTTCCGACAACCCCGAAATGTCCACGTCCAGCACCGGGGGTTCGGAGGTCTGGTACCGGTCGGAGAAACGGAAAACCCCGATGGCCTTGGCATCCAGCAAGCGGTTCAACACCCCACCGCGCTCCACCACGATGTCACGTGGCATCATTCCGTCCACCAGCACCGGTTCCAGGATGCTTCCTTCCGGCCACCCGGTTTGCACACCGGAGGCATACTCCGCCTTGGGAGAGGTGTTCATGAGCACCAGGTACTGTCCCTGCTCGCCATCCACGCGGTACAGAAGCGGCCCGGGCCCGATGGCATCGCTGTACAAAACCTCCACCTTCCCCTCCCGGAAATCCGGAACCTGCGCGCGGAGTTGGGTCAACTTCTGGATGTACGCGTACAGGATGCCCTCCTCCACGAAGTGATCCACGCCCCCGGATTCGAAACCACCGGCAAACATGGTGGCGCGGGTTTCCACGAAACCTTGCTCGGTGCCGTAGTAGATGCAGGGAATGCCGGGAATGGTGAAGAGCAACGTGAGCGCTTGCTTCAGGTCGTTGTTCTGCGCACCTTTCAGGAAACGCGCCATGTCGTGGTTGTCCACGAAGGTAATCAACCGCTTGCCCGCGAAGAACTGCTCTCGTTGTTCCAGGCGGTAGGCCATGAGCTCGGTGGGCTTGCCCTCCTTGAACACGCGGTGGATCTCGGTGAGCAACGGGAAATCCAGCATGGCGTTGAACCCAAGCTCGAAGTAGCGGGATAGGAGCTGCTCGCCGTTGTTCTCGAAGGGCGCCGGAGTCACCCATGCTTCGCCGTACACCAGGAAATCGTCCTTCCCCTGCGCGGATGCGTGCGGAAAAATGCCCTCCGGCGCGAGCAAGAAATCGGGCCAGAAATCATCTTCCACGTAAATCACGGTATCCACGCGGTAGCCGTCGATGCCGCGATCGATCCAGTTCCGGAACACACCCTTCAGCGCATCGCGTACCAGGGGGTTCTCGGTGTTCAGGTCATCGAGATCGGCGAACTCGCTGTTGCGCCGATCAAGCTGTTCGATTTCCGAGGGCCAGTGGTACACGTTCTGGGCACGTTGCTCCGGGTCGTTGAAATCGTTCCAGCAAAAGGGCTCTCCCAGGGGGCCATCCGCCGGCACGCTTTCCGTGTTCGCGCTGTACACCCCGGTGGAGGGATCGTAGTGGAAGAAGTTTCCGGTGTGGTTGCATACGATATCCTGGATCACCCGCATCCCCCGGGCATGGGCCTGGCGGATGAATTCCTCGTAGAGTGCGATGTCCCCGATGTGCGGGTCGATGTCGGAAAAATCCCGTGCCCAGTAGCCGTGGTAGCCACCGTAATCCACCGACTCGTCCCACCACTGCCCGGAAACCGGCGGGGTGATCCAGATCGCCGTGGCGCCCAGGGCCTGGATGTAGTCCAAGGAATCGATCAGCCCTTGCAAGTCCCCACCGTTGTACTTGGAGTTGAGGGTTCCCGTTTCGATGCCGCTTTCGGTTTGCACGTCGTTGGACGTGTCCCCGTTGGCGAAGCGGTCGGTCATCAGGAAGTAAATCACTTGGTCTTCCCAGCGGAAAGGCACTTCCGAAGTGGCAGAAAAGGCAGATAAACACAGAAGCACGCTGACCAGGAGTAGGAAACTTTTCCTTGCTCTCATTCCAATCCCTCCTTTGCATGTTTCCCTGCCCTGCGGAACCAGAACAGGTAGAGGAAGAACGCGTACACCAAGAGCCCCCCCATGGTGTAGAGGTAGTAGGAAGTGTTTCCCGTGCTCAGCGCCATGGCGGGCAGGTTGAGCAGCGCGATCAACGGTAGCCCGAAGAAGATCGCCACCCCGCTCCCGAAAATCAGGTTCTCCGAGGCCCCGGTTTCCAACAGCGGGTCCACCTCCCGCAGCAGCGCCATGCCGGTGGAAATGGTACCCGTGAGGTTGCCGAAAAAGGCCAGGGTATTGGGCAGCACGTTCTTCTTCACGGTCTTGCGCACCACGAAATGCACGTAGAAGAACGTGAAAATCCCCCCGGCGAACGTGATGAAGAAAATCGGCCAGAAGTAGCGGTAGATGCGTTCCAGTGCAACCGCGCTGATCGAGGCTGCCACCATGAAATCAAAGGCGAAGCCCGCGATGCGCTGCAGCAGGAAGTTGTTCAGGTAGTTCTCCTTGGCGATGCCCTTCTCGTGTAGCTTGTTGTACACGAAGCGGAACACGAAAGCGAGGATAGCCCCAAACACGAAATGGAATCCCCACAGCACGGTACCAAACGTGGTGCCAAACGTTCCCAGCGGCGCCATCAGCCAGTTGATCAGCCGCAGCAACAACATCACGCCCACGTACACGACCGCGATGATCACCATCTGTATGGTCAGGCCATCCATGTCCGAAAACTCGAAATCCTTCACCAACACGCTCTTCTTGTCCACCACTTCGACGTGTTCCTTGCGCCGGCGACCCTTGGCGAAGATGTTGAGAATCACGATGCCTCCCAGCGTGGCCCATCCAAAACCTGCCGCAGCAACCGCAAGCCCCACCGCACTCCCGTTGGGAAGCCCCAGCGTCTGCCACTGCGACCCGATGGAATACGCCTGCCCCGGGCCCTGCCCGAAACCAAGCGGCAACAACATCCCGATGATAGGAGAAACCCCTTTATCGGCGAGGTTCCACAGCAAGGACATGGCAAACCCCAAAATTCCCTGCACCAGGTAGGTGGAAACAATGATCAGCCCGGCGTTCAACGAGTTCCAATCCTTCTTTTTTTCCATCTGTCGCAGGCTCAAGCTGATGAACCCGATGGCCATGAGGTGGTAGATGATCTGTCCCAACACATCCACGTCCAACGGAACCCAGTTCAGGAGGTTTGGCCCCAGGATCAACCCGAAGAAACCGGCAAGGATTGCATTGGGAATGATGAAACGCCGGAAAAAGGGTACGAAGCGCTTCAAAAGGATCGCGCAGGCGAAGAACAGCAAAACGTAAATCACATCGTCAATTTTTGTCCAGTACATGTTCCCCTCCAGTCAGGACTTGGTAGCTGCTGAAAAAGAGCAGCGAATCCCTTGGTAAGTATGCGTGCACAACGTGTTGCTCCGTTGAAAATTCCACCATGTTCTCCACGTACGGGTTCACACCTTTCATTTCCTCGAAACCAAAGGAAAGGCTTCCCGCCTCGAACCACCCGTTGCATAGGGAGAACTTCGTTTCTACCTTCTTTTCCACCCGGTAGTTCTCGCGGTTGCGGAAAAAAAGGCGGCCGTTTTCCAGTGGAAGGCTGGAATGAACCTTCCAGTACTCCTTCAATCGCGCCAACTGGTCCTGGAAGAAGCGATCCAAGGGTTCGCCCCCCAGCGTTCCATCCAGTTTCACCTCGGCGCAAAAAGAGCACTGGTTACAACGAACTTGGTTTGCTTCGCCGTGCAAACCCCGGTAACTTCCGCAAGAGGGACAAAACCATGCCAGCCGCTCGATGCCCAGAGCACGGTCTTTGCCCACGTAGGGATTGGAGCGTTCTTCTTGCCATTCCCAATCCGATGTTTTCAAGAAATCAAGCGCCTCTCTCCCCTTGAACAAGCGAGTGCGGATTTCCACGATTCCCTTGCGTCCTTTCTCCGCCCACCGCGGATGGCAGAGGTAGGCACCATTGACCCTCACCGCAAGGATGTCACAGCTTACCTTGTCCAACAACTTCTCCGTCCCCGCGGGAAACGAACCCGTGTTTCCATCCCACGTTGTGGAGCCTTCCGGGAAAATCCCCACCACTCGACCGGTTTTGAGCGCACGGAAAACCGCGCGAATGGCGTGCAGGTCGGGGATGTTCTTCTGCTTGGAGATGGCGTGGGCTTGACGGAGAAGCCATCCCACAACCGGGTGCCGGAAGGAAGCCCGAGACGCCACCCAGGAAATGGGATAGGGAAAAAAGCCCGTGAGGAAAAAGGGGTCAAGGATATTGGTGTGGTTTGCCACCAGGAGGAAAGGCGGATCCGGGACCGGGCCGTTGTAGCGCAAGGTGAACCGGCGTTTCATCCACCAGCGAAGGGGAGGGGAAACAACCCTCCATATCCAGGGAGTCTTGGAAAAATCCATCACCATTCGACTCACTCCCTCTGCCCTTTCCAGGCACCCAACTCCGCACGAACGAGCGCAAACTTCCGAACAAGATCCCGCAGGAGGACGGATACCTGTTCCGCGTCCCGCGTGGCGGATTCTTCCTCCTGGACGATTTCCCCGAGCCTTTGGCAAATCTGGCTGAATCCCACCGCCCCCACGTAACGTGCCCCCACCTTCATTCCGTGGACAAGGATACGGAAACTCTCCAGGTCTCGCTCTTGCCAGTGGCGGGAAAGCTTTTCCAGTCGCCCGGGTGTTTCTTCCAGGAACAGGGTCACGACCTGCGAAAGGATCTGGCGGTCTCCCCCGGTATATTCCAGCGCGGAGAACAGGTCCACTTCCTGGGAGGAAACTTGGGCGGGGAAAACCTTGCGCAGCTCCTCGGCAAAGCGCAGGCTATCTAAAGGTTTGGTCAGAAACCCATCCACACCTGCTTCGCGAAGATCCAGTTCCGGGGATTTCACGCTCGCGGAAAGAATGATCACCGGGATGCGCGAGCTGCGAGCATGCGTGGCCTCCCATTCGCGCAACTGGCGAGCAGCTTGCAAACCATCCATCCCGGGCATCTTGTAATCCATCAGGATCAAGTCAGGAGGGTTGCTCATTGCCATTTCCAGGGCTTGCCTGCCATCGGAAGCTGCCTCTACCTTCCATCCCTGTTTTTCCAGCAACAAGCGCGCAACGCGTCGGTTCACGGGGTGATCGTCCACAAGCAATACCCGGCGCACGCCCGGAAATGGGAGCCCCAACCGGGAACCCTTTTTCTTTTGCTGGCTCTCGGAAAAGGCAAGTTGCTGTTCGCCGCGCAGAGGTTGCAAGGGCACCGAAAACCAGAAATGACTTCCCTTTCCCGGCTCGCTCTTCACGTGGATTTGCCCCCCCATCATCTCCACCAGCGCGCGCGAAATGGAAAGCCCCAGCCCCGAACCTCCGAAACGTCGGCTATCCGAGCGGTTGGCCTGCGAAAATTCTTGGAACAACATGGCAACCTTGCTGGCTTCGATTCCGATACCCGTATCCACGAAATCGAAAAGCACCTGTTGCTTACCCCCGACTTTCTCTTCCCCCACTTTCACGCGCACGGACCCCTTCTGCGTAAACTTCACCGCATTGCCCAGAAGGTTGATCAACACCTGCTGCAATCGCAGCGGATCCCCGGAAAAATATCGGGGAAGTGCGGGATCGAGGAGGAGCGCGGTGTCAAGGCCTTTTTTCTTCGCGGAAACAAACAGGAGCGACGTGTTGCGCTCGACGATCTCGAGCAGGTCAAATGGAACGGTTTCCAACTCCATCTTCCCCGCCTCGATACGGGAGAAATCCAGGATGTCGTTGATGATCACCAGCAAGGATTCACCGGAAAAACGCACCGTTTCCAGGTAATCCCGTTGCACTTCGTTGAGTGGGGTTTGGGAAAGCAACTCCACCATCCCCAGGATACCATTCATGGGCGTGCGGATCTCGTGGCTCATGCTGGCAAGGAAACGACTCTTCGCCCTGTTGGCCTTTCGCGCGATGTTCCGCGAACGGTACACCAACACCACCAGGAAAAGCAGCATCCCCACCCCCAAAAGCGCCAGGGTAAACAAGGTGTAAAAATTCTCCTGTGCCTCGAACAACCGAGGATCTTCGCTATACGACGCGAGGTATCCCAAGTGCTCCCCCGAAAGGTCTTTCAAAGCCAAGAACGTCACCACGATCTCGCGAGAATCGAATCCCAAAACCCGGACGAACGAATCCCCCTGCTCCTTGAAAAAATCCCCCGGTTCCAATTGCTGGTTAATACTTCGTATCTGCTCCAGGGAAAAACGGGAATGGGGAGAAAGGAAGGGTTCGCCGTTGCCCCCCATTTTACCGGGCAGAAAGAACATCACGCTGTCTCCGAACATCTCCCCGATTTGCTGGCACACCGCCGAAAGGTCCATTCCCAACTCCACGAAGCCCAGGAAGCGTTCCTCGTGGAAAAGCGGAAATACAAAGAGGTAGCACGCGGAATCCCCCTCGTATAGCACACCTTGGAATCGTTCAAAAAAAGGTTCCGAAGCAGGGAGGGAAAAAGCATCGGGTGAAACCGCTTGCTCGGAGGAAGCAAGGGGCATTCCATCCGCAAGAGAAAGGCGCAGCCAGGAGAAAGAAAAGGGTTGCAGGTTCTGCAAAAGCATATCCACGCGTTGTTGGAGCAGCGAAGAGTACAGCTGACGGTGCTCGGGGTCGTTCAATGCCTGGTTCATGACGTCCCGGATCACGGGTTGGTCAATGAAATGGAGAAACCAGAAGGAGGAAAGGCTCTCGAAGTTCGAAACCGCACTCCGAAAACGGGTATCGAACTCCCCGATCAGGAGTTCCGCGGTGCCCTGGGACGTTTTTTGGAACTGCAACCAAAGCGCTACCATCCAAATGGCGCCAATGGTCACGATGAGTATCCCGATGAAAAGCGGTTTCTTGAACATTCCCCCAAAGAAGACCAATCCCGGATACCTCCAGAGTGACACGATCCCCACCCTCACATTTTACCACACATCCCCATCCGCGCTCCCTTTATCCTTGACAAAAACCTTTCGGAGTGCTATAAAAGTTTAGGAGGGGACCCACGTGAAACCAGTGCCAAAAAGCCCGCAGAACCTGCACGACAAGATCCGCAACCGAGCCCGGGAGCTCTTCTTCTCCCAGGGATACGACCACACCGACATGCGGCAAATCGCCCAGGAATGCGGCATCGCCGTGGGAACGCTGTACAACTACTTCTCGGGCAAGGAAGCCCTTTTCGCCGCCATCCGCGAGCAAAGCGTGGAAGAGTTCGAGCAGTCCATCCAACGCTTTTTGTCGGTGCCCCGCCCTTTTCCCCGCAACCTCAAGGAATTCTCGTTCTTCCTTCTCCAAAACTTCATCGACTCCATTGGTCTATGGAAGGGGTTCATCGAGGTTTCGCTGTTGAAAAACATCAACGACTTCTTTTTGCAGGTGGGCAACCTTTCCGACTTCGCGGACCTCAACCGCGCCGTGGAAGTCATGACGGGGATGATTTCCGAGCATTACAAGGCGCTTGCCATCCCTCCGCCCCTGCACCCCTACAAAACCGCAAAGTCTCTCCTGATGACCATCTTCGGGTTGTGCATCGAACCGCCTGAGGAAATTTCCCACAGCCTGCAATTTCTCGACCGTTTCCTCCAAACCCTGTTCGAGAGCAAGGACCCCCGTACCATCCACGAAACGTGATACAATACTTAAGAACAAAAAAACAATCAAAAATTTCTGGGGAGGTTGGAACATGAACCAGGATATTTCCCGAGCCATGACCATCCAGCTGGACGGGCCGTTGCCACAGAAACTCCCATTCGATCCCTCTATTCGCCGGGCTCCACGCCGCGAGCTTGCACTTTCACCGGAAGAAATGACCCTCGCGCTGCAAAACGCTCTGCGCTACGTTCCCGAAGAATTCCACCGCGAGCTTGCACCGGAATTCCTCGACGAACTACTCGCACACGGGCGGGTGTACGGCTACCGTTTTCGCCCGGAAGGCGCCATCAAGGGAAAAGCCATCGAACAGTACCAAGGAAAATGTCTCGCGGGGAAAGCCTTCCAGGTGATGCTCGACAACAACCTCGACTTCGACGTGGCGCTCTACCCCTACGAGCTGGTGACATACGGTGAAACGGGGCAGGTATGCCAGAACTGGATGCAGTACCGCCTCATCAAGCGCTACCTCGAAGAACTCACCGACGAGCAGACGCTGGTGGTGATGTCCGGTCACCCGTTGGGGTTGTTCCATTCTTCGCCCCAAAGCCCCCGGGTGGTGATCACCAACGCCTTAATGGTCGGGTTGTTCGACGATGGACCCAACTGGGCGCGGGCACAGGCACTGGGCGTGGCGAACTACGGCCAAATGACCGCGGGGGGCTGGATGTACATCGGGCCACAGGGCATCGTGCACGGCACGTTCAACACGCTGCTTAACGCGGGACGCCTCAAGCTGGGAGTTGCACCCGATGGCGACCTGTCAGGTCATCTCTTCGTGTCTTCCGGGCTGGGAGGCATGAGCGGAGCGCAGGGAAAAGCCGTGAAAATCGCTGGCGGAGTGGGCATCATCGCCGAAGTGGACCCCTCGCGTATCCAGACGCGGGTAGACCAGGGCTGGGTGGACGAGGTGCTCTCCGACGAGCAAGATGCCTTCGACCGGGCGCTCCAAGCGGCAGCCCAAAAGCAATCGCTGGCCATCGCCTTCCAGGGAAACATCGTGGACCTGTTGCAATACGCCGTGGACCACCAGGTTTCCATCGACCTGCTGTCAGACCAGACCTCCTGCCATGCTCCCTACGACGGGGGATACTGTCCGCAGGGCATGAGCTTCGCGCAGCGCACACAGATGCTGAAAAACGACCACGAAACCTTCTGCCAGCGCGTGGACGCCTCGCTTCGCCAGCACTCCCAGCTGGTGCGCACCCTGGTAGAACGGGGAACGTACTTCTTCGACTACGGCAACAGCTTCCTCAAAGCCGTGTACGATGCGGGAGAAACCTCCATCGCAAAGAACCCCGACGACCCTTCCGCGGGATTCATCTTTCCCTCCTACGTGGAAGACATCATGGGCCCCATGCTCTTCGACTACGGCTACGGCCCCTTCCGCTGGGTTTGCCTGAGTGGCAACCAACAAGACCTGTTGAAAACCGACCAGGCGGCCATGGATTGCATCGACCCCAAGCGAAGGGGGCAAGACCGCGACAACTACATCTGGATCCGCGATGCCCAAAAGAACAAGCTGGTGGTGGGCACCCAGGCGCGCATCCTCTACCAGGACGCGGCCGGGCGACGCGATATTGCCCTTACCTTCAACCGCATGGTACGGGAGGGCGAAGTGGGCCCCATCATGCTGGGCCGCGACCACCACGACACCGGGGGCACCGATTCCCCCTTCCGCGAAACCGCGAACATCAAGGACGGCAGCAACATCATGGCAGACATGGCCACGCAATGCTTCGCGGGAAACGCCGCGCGGGGCATGAGCCTGGTTGCGCTGCATAACGGGGGAGGTGTGGGCATCGGCAAGGCCATCAACGGCGGCTTTGGTTTGGTGCTGGATGGAAGCGAACACGTGGACGAAGTGATCAAAAGCTCCATCCCCTGGGACGTGATGTGCGGTGTGGCACGCCGAGCATGGGCACGCAACCCCCATTCCATGCAAACCGCCGCAGAGTACAACATCGCCAACCCCGGCAAGGACCATCTCACGTTGCCTTTCCTTGCCGACGAGCACTGGCTGCAATCCCTTGTGGAGAAGAAACTTTCCCAGTAAGCCATCCCAAGTGACTCCGGAGGTGCATCACCATGTTCCAGAAAATCCCGTTGCCAGTCAAGATCACGTTCCTTTGGGCCCTCACGGGGGCTGTTGCTGCCATCATCCTCGGGTGGGTCGTCAGCATCCAACTCACCGACACCATCCGCGAGCAACTGGGGAACCGTGCGCTTTCCATCGCCCAAGCCGTGGCCTCCCAAATCGACGGGGATGACTTCCAATCCCTGCTGGATGCTGGAGAGCCCGTGGAGGATTTGTACGAACCCACGCGGAAAGCAATGAACCAAATCCTAACGCGTACTGGCGCCAAGTACCTGTACACCATCGTTCCACTGCAAGGGGAGACCTTGATGTACGTGATCGACGGCACCGACCCCAATTCCGACGATTTCTCCGTGTACGGAGACGAAGATACCATGGACAATTACACCGAAACCCTCCTGGAAGCTTTCAACGGAAAGGATGGCGCGGATGCAATGGAGTACGAAACCGATTGGGGAGTTTTGATCAGCGCTTTTGCCTCCATTCGAAACAGCCGGGGGCAAGCCATTGGCGCGGTGGGGTGCGATTTCCCCGTGGAAAAAATCTCGGTCATCACCCGGAACGTACGCCTCTGGACCATCTTGATGGTTGTTTTCATTGCGCTGGGAAGCTCGTTGCTCAGCTGGCTTTTCACCACCTTTTCCTTTGGAAAACCCATGAAAAAGATGACCAAGGCTATCGACGCCTTCAGCAAGGGAGACCTCACGGTGCAGTTATCCTCCGGAGGTGGGGTAGATTTCCAGAAGTTGGACAACCACTTGAACCAGGGGGTGGAAAACTTCGGGAAGATCCTTTCTCCGTTGCTGCAACTGGCGGATGGGTTGGAAGACCTTTCGCGCAAGAGTTCTACCAACCTACAAACCCAGGCCACCAAGATGAACCAAATCGTGGAAAAGGTGCAAAACGTGGACCGAAACGTACAACAGGGAACGGGCTCCATTGAGCAACTGGTCTCTGGCATCGGGGAAATCAGCTCGGGCTCGGGGGAAATCGAAACCCTGACCCGCGACCTGCAATCCCGCAGCGCCGATACGGCGACGGCGGCCAACGAGGGCCAAGAAATCATCGAGCAAATCGGGACCGCCATCGAGAAAGCCAAGGGCCAAACCGACAGCACCATCCAGCAAGTTTCCACGCTCACCGGCCAAACCGACAAGGTGCAAAACATCGTCACCACCATCGGTGCCATCGCCGAACAGACCAACCTGTTGGCGCTGAACGCCGCCATCGAGGCCGCGCGTGCCGGGGAAGCGGGCAAGGGCTTCGCCGTGGTGGCCGACGAGATCCGCAAGCTCGCCGAGGAGAGCCAGCGCTCCGCCAAGGACATCGCCACCATTCTCAAGGCCATCGACGGAAGTTCCCGCCAAACCCGCTCTGCCACGGAGAAAACCGTGGAAAGCGTGAGCGAACTTTACCGCCAGATCCCCGAGGCAAAAGCCCGCTTCGAAAACATCGCCAGCCACGTGCAGCAAATGAACGCGTTGATCCAAACGCTTACCGAAAGCGTGGCCAACCAGAACCGGGCGTCCACCGAAATGGACCAAGCAGCGGGGCAATCCGGCCAAGCCATGGAACAGATTCACCGGCAAACCGAGGAAATGGCACGCAGCGTGGAAGAATTCCAGGCACAGTTCGCCTCTTTCCAGGAACTTTCCTCCCAGCTCCACGGCGAATCCGAGAAACTCAAGCAAGAAATGGGACACTTCAAGGTGTAAGCCTTTGGCTCGATGTGCTATAATCCACCACGATTTCCCCCGGGAATTCCCGGGGCATTTTTTTACCAGGAGGTTTTTTCCATGGGGAATTGACGATCCCAAAAGAGTACCAAAGCCTGCTAAACCTGCGTGATACCGAGGTCGCCATCAAGAAACTCAAGGATTACTTCGAGCGCGCGCTTTCCTACGAACTTCTGCTCACCCGGGTGTCCGCACCCCTTTTCGTACGCCCGGAAACGGGGCTCAACGACAACCTCAACGGGGTGGAACACGCCGTGCGCTTCCAGGTGAAGGATGCGGCCTGCGGGGCAGAAGTGGTGCATTCTCTGGCCAAGTGGAAACGCCAGGCCCTGGCACGCTACGGTTTCGGGGTGGGCGAAGGGCTGTACACCGACATGAACGCCATTCGCCGCGAGGAAGAACTCGACAACCTGCACTCCATCTACGTGGACCAGTGGGACTGGGAACAGGTGCTCCACCCGGAGGAACGCACGCTTCAAAAGCTGAAACAAATCGTTCGAAGGATCTACAACGTGTTCAAGAACACCGAACGCTTCATCGGCTACGAGTACCGCCAGCTGCAACCCATCCTGCCGGACGAAATCACCTTCGTGGCCACCGATGAACTGGAGCAACGTTTCCCCCACCTTTCGCCGCGGGAACGCGAAAACGCCATCACGCGGGAAAAGAAAGCCGTGTTCCTGATGCAGATCGGAAAACCCCTGTCGGATGGCAGCCCCCACGACGGGCGTGCCCCGGATTACGACGACTGGGAACGCAACGGAGACATCCTCTTCTGGAGCCCCGTACTGCAACGCTCCTTCGAACTGTCTTCCATGGGCATCCGCGTGGACGCGCCGACCTTGCTCCGCCAGCTGGAGCAAGCGGGTTGCCCGGAGCGAAGCTTGCTGCCCTTCCACCGCCAGCTTCTCGAAGGAGAACTTCCTACCACCATCGGGGGAGGCATCGGGCAATCCCGCATCTGCATGTACTTTTTGCAGAAGGCACATATCGGCGAAGTCCAGGCTTCCATCTGGCCCGAAGAGATGGTACAGGCCTGCGCCCGTAACGGGATCGAATTGCTGTGAAAGGAGAACACATGCAACAAAGGACACTTGCCAACGTGAAACACATCGCGCTCATCGCGCATGATTTCCGCAAGAAAGACCTCGTGGAATGGGCACGTTTCAACCGCGGAACCCTTTCCCGCCACCACCTGTACGCGACGGGAACCACCGGTTTGTTACTGCAAAAGGAGCTCAAGCTCCCCGTACACTGCTTCGAAAGTGGTCCACTGGGAGGTGACCAGCAAATCGGTGCCAAGATCACCGAAGGCAATATCAACCTGTTGATCTTCTTCTGGGATCCGCTTTCCCCACAACCCCACGACGTGGACGTGAAGGCGTTGCTGCGCATCGCAAACGTGTACAACATCCCCGTTGCGGCCAACCGTTCCACCGCCGACTTCCTGATTTCCTCGCCGCTGCTCGACGAAAAATATTCCCCAGTCATCGTGGACTACCAAAACCGCCACCGACTGGAAACGCTGGAAGTGCTCGACCCCGCCCTCCAGAAAGACTTCCTGGAAAAAGGCAAGAAAGCCTAACCCCTGGGAGCGCCGCACCCCAGTGCGGCTGTTTTTTCTTGACGCAGGTCCATTCAGCCGCAGTGGGCTGCGGTGGTCCCAAAAGGCAAGGCCTGTGGTTTGGGTTTCCTGGGTACGCCGCACCCCAGTGCGGCTCTTTCGCCCTTTCACACCACCGTGCGTACCGTCCCCCTTGCCTTTGGAAGCAAGTTCCCACTGCCAAGCCTGTCGCGGACTTTCACCGCCAAGTGACAGCCCTTGCTGGGCGCACAAAAAAAACCCCGGGAAACCGGGGTTTTTTTAGGATAAGGCACAAGGATCAGGGAACGGAGTTCATGAAAATTTGCCCCGGGCCCCCACTATCCAATAGCTGGATCACGAACTGGTACATTGTCCCCCATCGCCATACCCAAATAACCAGGGTGGAATGGTAGGGAGCTCCAAAAATCACGCTCTGCAAGTGGGCCGCACTGTAAATTCTCGAATTGTACCAAGAGTAGCTTTGGAGATTCGTTTGCTGGTTACCTGGGCCGACAGCGCAAATGCGCATGTCCCCATAACCCATGGCGATCGGTTGAGGGCTCGTGTTGGGGAAAACATGGGCAGCTACCACAACGTCTCCTACTTGCAGGTTCCCGTAGGCCGGGTACCCCGGGATGACATTCAGGATCGAAACCCCGGAATACGTGTTTTGTGTTACAATACCAAGCCGCATCTGTTGTGCCAAGGCCATCGTTCCCAACACCAGGAATAAAACTGCCACCACTACCATCGTTCTTTTCATTTCCAATCTCCTCCTCCTAAAATTTCGTTTCCCAAAAGTAAATACCCTGGAAAAAGAGGATTTCCGCAGCCTCCCATTTTTTGGTGGGTTGGATCCCATTCGCCTTGTGGGAAAGGAATTCCAGGGCTTTTTGCATTTTCCCCCAAATCCTGCTACAATCCTTACGGCAGTTTTTCACAACGAAACGAGGGAAAAAATGAAAGAGCCAGGGTATTCCATGTCGTTCTGCGGTGCCAGTCTTTCCGTGCACGCCATGGTCCAGGTAGCAAAGGTATTCCTTGAAGAAGGCGAAGACCCCGACCGGGTGAAGGAACGGGTGCTTGCGCAGAATTTGTTGCAATCCCGGAACCAGCGTTCCCAGCAAAGGATTTTCCAAGAAATCCGCTTGCGGCTCCAAGCCCTTTCCACTTCGGAAAAACACTACCTTGTCCGTGCACCGCTTGGCGAACAGAAGATGCTGTGCTGGATCGCGGTGTGTCGGAGCTATCCTTTTGTCGCGGAGTTTGCCCAAAAAGTCCTTGGCACGCGCTTCTCGGAAGCCAGCCCCCGGCTTCAACACGCCGACTTCGATGCTTTTTTCTATGCCAGTGCCCAAACCCATCCCGCCCTGGAAACCTTGCGCCTTTCCACGCAAAAAAAGCTGCGCCAGGTGCTGTTCCGCATGATGCGGGAGGCGGGATTCTTGGAAAAAGGGGGAAGCATCCTGCCGCTGTTCCCCGATGAATCGCTTTTCAAAGCACTCGAGCCCGACCACCTTTCCGAACTGCGCTGGCTACCGGTTTCCCCTTCGTTGTCCAGAAGGTGGGTGCCATGACACGCGACATGGGGCCAAAAACCACCAAGGAGAAATTCGACCACTTGCTCTCGGTCCTTTCCAGCCCTCGTTTTCTCCAGAAGAAAGGCCTGGGGAACGAGATCCCCTTTTTCATCTGCCCATTCCATCCCCGCCAAACCTCCGCCATGGAAGACCTCCGTTGCAACCTCGAGCATTCCCTTTCCAAGAAAGGGGTCAACGTGTTGTCCATCAACCTGTTTTTGCTATCCATCCAGCTGCTGGACAAGAGAGGCTTATGGGAACAAATCCTGCAAAAAGAAGCGCAAATCCCAAAGGAACAGCTCAAGGAAATGCTCCAAAACGTCCTGGATCCCGAAAAGTACCTGGTACCTGCCATCGTCTCCCAACTCCAGGAGCGTGACCCGGACGTGCTCTTTCTCAACGGTGTAGGCGAGGTGTATCCCTTCCTCCGCAGCCACGCCCTGCTCACCAACCTCCAAAGCCAGGCAAGCGAGAAACCCGTGGTGCTCTTTTTCCCGGGAACCTACACCTTCTCCCCCGAAGCGGGCAGCTCGTTGACGTTGTTCGGGCGCTTGAAGGGAGACCAATATTACCGGGCTTTCAATATCTTCCACTGGGAGCCATGAAGGTGGGACGAACATGCAACTGAGAAGCATTTTCGAAAAAGACGTGGATCGAAAGATCGAAGGGGTTATCAAGGCGGACGACGCCCAGAACCTGCTGCAGGAGATCGAAGAGTACGTGTTGACCGAAGAAGTCAAGAAACGCCTCTCTTCTTTCCTGGACACCTACTGCGACGGGGGTACTACCAACGGTGCCTGGATTTCCGGTTTCTTCGGTTCGGGGAAATCGCACCTGCTCAAAATGCTGGCGATGCTGTTGGAAAACAAGCGAATCGGGGAAAAAAACGCGCTGGAACTCTTCCTTCCCAAGTGCGGGGACGACGAACTCCTGCGCGCGGACTTGAAAAAGGCAGCGTCCATCCCCTCGCGAAGCATCCTGTTCAACATCGACCAGAAAGCCGACCTGACCCAAAAAGAACAGGAAGATGCACTGCTGGGTGTGTTCGTCAAGGTATTTAACGAAGCCTCCGGCTACTATGGCAAGCAACCCTACATCGCCCGTTTCGAACGGCACCTGGACGAAAGGGGCTTGTTCGAAGCGTTCCAAAACGCCTACCAAGGGGTGGCGGGAAAACCCTGGGAAACCGGGCGCGAACAAGTGTTCTTCGAAGGGGAACACGTTGCCAGGGCATGCAGCCAAGTGGGACTCCCGCTGGAAGAAAACGGCAAACCCATCCTGGACCGCTACCGCGAAGACTACCACCTTTCCATCGAAGACTTTGCCCAGATGGTCAAGAAAACCCTGGACAAGTCCCCGCCGAGCTTCCGGATCAACTTCTTCGTGGACGAGGTGGGGCAATTCATCGCGGGCAACACCCGTCTCATGACCAACCTGCAAACCATCGCAGAAAGCCTTGCCACCATCTGCGGAGGAAAGGCATGGATCCTGGTGACCGCCCAAGATGCGATGGACACCCTGGTGGGAGAAATGGACATGCGCAAGGGAAACGACTTTTCCAAGATCCAAGACCGCTTCACCCAAAGGATGAAACTCACGAGTGCCAACGTGGAAGAAGTGATCCAGAAGCGCTTACTGCTCAAAAACGAGCAGGGTATCGACCTGCTTTCCGACCAATACCACCTGCAGTCCAACAACTTCCGAACGCTGTTCCGCTTTTCCGACGATTCCTTCCAGTACGCGCCTTTCCGGGACCGCGAACACTTCATCCACAGCTACCCTTTCCTGCCCTACCAGTACGACCTGTTCCAATCCGCCATCCAAAACCTTTCCGCGCACAACGCCTTCGAGGGAAAACACAGCTCCGTGGGGGAACGCTCCATGCTGGGGGTTTTCCAGGAAGTCGCAAAGCAATTGCTGCACCAGGAAGTGGGCAAACTGGCAGGGTTCGACCGCATGTTCGATGGCATCCGAAACGTGCTCAAATCCACCCTGCAACGTTCCATCGTGCAGGCGGAGAAAAACCTGGAAAACCCACTTGACGTGCGCCTTTTGAAAGCCCTGTTCCTGGTGAAATACGTCAAGGAATTCAAACCCAACGTGCAAAACCTCTCCGTGCTGATGCTCGAAGAATTCGACACCGACGTTTTGACCTTGAAGAAAAACGTGGAAGAATCGCTGCACCGCCTGGAGAACCAAACCTACATCCAGCGAAACGGCGAGACCTTCGAGTTCCTCACCGACCAGGAAAAAGACGTGGAACAAGAAATCAAGAACAGCGAGGTGGAGAGCAGCGACGTGGAAAGCGAACTGGAGGGACTGTTCTTCGACCACGTGCTGCAAGACCGAAAGATCCGCTACGACCCAACCCGCCAGGACTTCAACTTCTGCCGCAAGATCGACGGCAAAACCCGGGGGCGCGAACAAGAGCTTGCCATCCACCTGGTCACTCCCTTCAACGAGCGCGTGGAAAGCACCGCCTCGCTGGTCCTGGAAAGCCTTGGGAAAAACGAACTGCTGGTGGTGCTTCCCCCCGACGATGTGCTGGTGCGTGAGCTCACCCTGTTCAAGAAAACCCAGAAATTCCTCCAGCTCCACGTCGGCTCGACGGAAAACGAGTCGATACAGGCCATCCTGGAAAGCAAGGGAAGGCAAAACAACCTCCGCAAGGACGAGCTCCAGGAGCTGGTAGAAACCCTGGTCCAACAGGCCTCGCTCTTTGCCCGTGGGAAGGAAATCCAACAAAACAAGGGCAAAGGCAAGGAACGGATTTCCGGGGCATTCCAACAGCTGGTTATGCTTTCATACCCAAACCTCCCCCTTCTGCAGAATAGGAGCTTCGCCGAGAAAGACATCGCTGGCTACCTCAAGGACGGCCAGCACATGCTCGGCGGAACCGATGCCTCCCCGCTGGGGGCCGCGGAAAAAGAAATCCTCGACACGCTTCGCCTCGACCAATCCAGCGGAACCCGTACCACGCTCAAGTCCCTGGTGGAAAAGTTCGAGAAGATCCCCTACGGATGGCCCCCCTCCGCGGTCCTTTGCCTTTCCGCCCGACTGTTTGCGCAAGGCAAGCTCGAAGTGCACTGCGATGGCACGGAACTCGAAGCCGCGCAAATCGAAAGCAAGTTCCAAAATTCTCGCCTTCGTGAAAACATCATCCTTCGCCCGCAGGAAACCTACTCGCCTTCGCAGGTTCGGACCCTCAAGGAGTTCTTTTCCCAATTCTTTGACCGTCCTCCGCACCAAACCGATCCCAAACCCCTGGCACGGGAAACGCTGGAAAGCCTGGGGAAGATGCGAAAGGAGCTGCAAAACACCCAGGAACAGTGCGCCCCGTATCCCTTTCGCAAGGTGTTGACCCCTCTGCTCCAGGCGTTGGAGAAACTGGAAACCAAACCCGTGGGCTTTTTTTTCAACGACTTCGCCGAGACGGCAGAAGAACTGCTGGAGCAAAAAGAAACCCTCGTCGACCCCCTTCTCCATTTCCTGCAGGGTGGGCAAAAACAACTCTTCGACCGCGCGGCAAAATTCCTGAAAAAGTGGGAACCCAACGCCAGCTACCTGGAAGAAGAGGACTGGCAACAAGTGTCCCGTACCCTTCAGGACGCAACCTGCTTCCTGGGAAGTGCCATGCAACAAATCACCGCTCCCCTTGAGAAACTGCAACGCCAGCTCAAGCGCGTCCAGGAGGAGGCTCGGGAGCAAGCGAGGCAAAGCCTGGCGGCGCTGCAGGAAAAGTTACACGAGCTCGACGACTTCGCCCGTGCAAGCCAGCAAGTGCAACAAGAACTTGCCCAAGCCTTCCGGCAAGCCAGCGAAAGCATCGACAGCCAACCCTATATTGCCAACATCCAGCAAATCCCGCAGCGCTTCGAGAGCACGACCTATCCCAAGCTGCTGGAAAAACTGGTGGACGCGTATCCAGCAAATCCAGCAGGGGAACCCCAAGGGGATAACCCAACCGTGCAGGAACCTTCCAAGGTGGACAAACCCGTGCAGGCATTCAAGAGCCTTTCCATCCCCTTCTCCAAGGCCTGGTTAATCGACGAGCAAGACGTGGACAGCTACCTGCAACTGCTGAAACAACGCTTGCTGGAGGAAATCCAGCAGGGAAAGAAAATCCAACTGTGAGGTGAGGCGAAAGCATGGAAACCGCAACCCTGAAGAAGTTTGCGCAGCAAGCGCGAAGGGAATTGATTTCCCAGGTGAAGATGCGCCTGGAACGTGTGCTGCTGCCCGACAGCCTGGAACGCCGGGAACATCCCGCTGCGCTGGATGCGCTGCAACAGCAGCTGGCGCAAGGAGTTTCCAAGGATTCATTGGCAGAAAAGGTAGCCTACACCTGGTTCAACCGCTTCTGCGCCCTGCGCTTCATGGACGTTCAGGGCTACACCCGGGTGCGCGTGGTCTCCCCATCGTCGGGGGAACTGCAACCGGAGATTCTCTCCGAAGCCAAGGGGGGGCACGTGGATACGTCCATCGTGGAAGAAAAGACCGCCCGAAAAATCCTGGATCTTCTCCGGGAGGTCGTTCCGTCCGACAATCCCCAGGCGGAAGCTTACCGCTTGCTGTTGGTGTCCGCTTGCAACCACTGGCACCAAACCATGCCCTTCCTCTTCGAAGCCATCGACGACGCCACCGAGTTGCTGTTGCCCCACGACCTGCTTTCCAGCCAATCCATCCTCGCCCAGCTACGCGACGCGCTCACCCCCGAGAACTGCCAGGACGTGGAAGTGATTGGCTGGCTCTACCAGTTCTACATCTCCGAGAAGAAGGACGAGGTCTTCGAAGGATTCAAGAAAAACATCAAGGCGACGCCCCAAACCATCCCCGCCGCCACCCAGCTGTTCACCCCCCATTGGATCGTGCGCTACCTGGTGGAAAACTCGCTGGGCCGCCTCTGGATGCTCAACCACCCCCATTCACGCCTCCCGGACAAGATGGAATACTACATCCAGCCGGAGCAGCCCGAAACCGATTTCCTGCACGTTTCCAATCCGGAAGACATCAGGGTATGTGACCCCGCTTGCGGCTCCGGGCACATGCTCTCCTACGCCTACGACCTGCTAAAAGCAATCTACGAGGAACAAGGCTACGCCCGGGCAGCCATCCCGGGAAAGATCCTCGAGAAAAACCTGTTTGGCATCGAAATCGACGAACGCGCGGCCCAGCTCTCCTCCTTCGTGCTGGCGATGAAAGCCCGCTCCGACTCCCGCAGCTTCTTCCGCAACCCGGTGAAACCCAACGTGTGCGTGCTTGATCCTCTGGTTTTCCCGGGCAACAGCGCGGAAGAACGTTTCCTGGTGGACAGCCTTGCCCGGGAAGGAATCCCACGGGCGCAACTGCTCCACGACCTGCAACTGTTCGCGGAGGCCAACCAGTTCGGTTCACTGCTCCGCCCGCAACTTGCCGAAAGCCAGCTGGAAAAAGCCTCCCAACTGCTTCAAGAGCTCCGCGCCCGTACAACCGCACCCACGATGCTGCAAGGCGAAGCATTCGAACGCGGGGCGAAGATCCTGGACCAAGCGAGGTTCCTTGCCTCCAAGTACCACGTGGTGATTGCCAACCCACCCTACATGGGGGGGAGCAACATGAATTCCAGGCTTTCGGAATGGCTGAAAAAAAACTATAGCGATGCGAAATCGGATCTCTTTTCTGCTTTTATCGTCAGGAACACCGAACTATGCTTGCCAAAAGGACAACTGGGTTTCATGACTCCATTTGTGTGGATGTTTATTGCCTCGTATGAGAAACTGAGGTATTTCATCATTGACCAAAAAACGATAACATCACTTATCCAGCTTGAATATTCCGGCTTTGATGGTGCAACTGTCCCCATTTGCACGTTTACCCTCGAAAACTCGTCAAAGCCCAAATTCCGCGGAGCCTACGTTCGCCTATCGGATTTCAAGGGTGCAGCCATCCAGGGTCCAAAAGCCTTGGAAATCATACAGGCTGCCAATGAGGGGGACCGCTAGGTGGAAATCCAAAAACTCCTCCACCTCCCCGAGGGGAAAACGCTGGAACGCAAGCGGGACATTTCCTCGCCGGCCAACATCGTGAAGACGCTGGTGGCCTTCGCGAACTCCGCTGGAGGGGCGCTCGTGCTGGGAGTGGAAGACAACGGGGAGGTCGTCGGGGTCCAAAGCCCCCTGGACGAGGAAGAGCGGCTTTGCAACATCATTGCCGATTCCATTCGTCCCCGGTTGGTTCCCAACGTGGAAATGGTGAGCGTGGCCGAAAAAACGCTACTGGTGGTGGAAGTCTTTCCCAGCAACAACCGACCGCATTGGGTGGGCTCCGAAGGACCCCAAAGCGGGGTATACGTGCGCTTGGGTTCCTCGAACCGGCAAGCGGACCCGCAACTCGTGGAGGAACTGCGCAGGGGAGTTCAAGGCACACCCTTCGACACCCAACCCATGGTCGAGCTTACCCCCGAAGACCTGGACCAGCGCGCGCTGCAAGAAACCCTGGGCGAACACCTTGCCCTTACGGAATCCAGCTTGAAAACCCTGAAGTTGCTGGTTCCCGACCAGGGAAAACTCGTACCCTCCCGCGGGGCCATTCTTCTTTTCGGACGGGAACGCACCTTCCACTTCCCCGACGCCTGGGTCCAGTGTGGAAGGTTCATTGGCACAACCAAGGCCCAGATCTTCGACCACATCGAAATCAGCAACCCCCTCCCCGAAGCTTTGGAAAACACCCTGCTCTTCCTGAAAAAGCATGCCATGCGCGGGGCGGATTTTTCCCAGCCTCGCCGCCGCGATGTATGGAGCATTCCCTTGGAAATCCTGCGCGAAGCCATTGTCAACGCCCTTGTTCACTCCGACTACTCCCAGCGGGGCGCTCCCATTCGCGTGGCGTTCTTCGACGACCGCATCGAGGTGGAAAACCCCGGGATCCTGTTGCCGGGGCTCACGGTGGAAGAAATGAAACAAGGCGTTTCCCGCATCCGCAACCCGGTCATTGCAAGGGTCTTCCGCGAACTCCACCTCGTGGAACAATGGGGAAGCGGCGTTCCCCGGATATTCCAGCAGGCGGAAGAACTGGGATTACCCGAACCCCAAATCCGGGAAATGGGGTTGCGCTTCCGGCTCTCCGTGTTTTTCACCGCAAAGACCCCACATGTACGCGAACAAGTACCCGTACAAGTAACCGAACAAGTAGCCAAACTCCTGGGCTTCCTGGAAGAAAAACCCCTGGCAACCGGGGAGCTCATGGAATACCTGGGACTGAAACACCGCCCCACATTCCGGGAGAACTACCTGGAACCCGCCAGGAAAATGGGCCTCGTGCAAATGACCCAGCCAGGGTCACCCCGAAGCCCCACGCAGAAATACACTTTGACCCAAAAAGGAAAAAAATGGCGCAACAAGGGAAGCGAGGGATAGGAATGGAAAAAGCAAGAAAGCAGGTGAAGAATTTTTTCCGGGTGTCGGCGGAGGAGTTTTCAAAAATTCCGGGGAGTCCGATTGCGTATTGGGTGAACCAATCAGTCCTGTCAGCATTTGAGAAAGGTACCCCCCTACACAAAATGGCGCATCCAAGAAAAGGAATGGTTACTGCAGATAACGAAAGGTTCATTCGCTATTGGGTAGAAATTGCATTTGAGAAAATTGGTTTTTCCATGAATGGACGAGAGCAGGCAAAAAAAACCCTTTCAAAATGGTTTCCCTATACCAAAGGGGGAGAATTTCGTCGTTGGTATGGGAATTTTTTTTGGGTTGTGAACTGGGAAAATGACGGATTTGAACTTCTCAATATGAAAAAGGAAGGCTACAAAGTAGGTTCTACCAATCATAATTTAAGTTATATTTTCAAACCTGCAATTACCTGGACTAAAATCACATCTTCTTCAAGTGGATTCCGAGTGAATTTTGAGGGTTTCCTTTTCGATGATTCCTCTGGGCTTTGCCCACCTGCAGAAAGTAAAGACCTCTTCTTGCTATTGGGGATGCTCAATACACCCATTTCCACTTACCTGTTGAATGTAATAAATCCAACGTTAAACCTAAACCCAGGGAACTTATCAATTATTCCTTTTATTCCCCCCCTCCAAGAAAATCCATTTCCTGAGAGAAGCATCTCCCTCTCCAAATCCGATTGGGACTCCTTCGAAACCTCCTGGGATTTCACCACGCTGCCGCTCCTTTCCCCCACGCCTGCATCTTGGCCGCGCGAAACGTTGTTGTCGGAGGCCTACGCCGCGCTGCGCCAGCATTGGGTGGACGCCACGTTGGAAATGCAGCGGTTGGAAGAGCAGAACAACCGGATTTTCATCGACGCCTACGGGTTGGAGCAGGAACTTTCCCCCGATGTCCCGCTGGAAGAAATCACGCTGAGTTGCAACCCCTACTACCGGTACGGCAACAAGGTACAGGTCGAGCAGGGCAGCGACGAGAAGGGCAAAACCTTCCCCTTCCACGATGAGCTGGAAAAACGCCTGCGTGCGGACACGGTGAAGGAACTGGTGTCCTACGCGGTGGGATGCATGCTGGGGCGCTACTCGCTCGACCGCCCGGGGCTCGTGCTCGCCAACCAGGGGGAAACGCTTGACGACTACTTGCAGCTCGTTCCCAACCCCACGTTCACCCCGGACAAGGACAACGTGGTTCCCATCCTGGAGGGGGAATGGTTTCCCGATGACATCGTGCAGCGCTTCCGCCGGTTCCTGCGTCTCACCATGGGCGACGAGCATTTCCAGCAAAACCTGGAGTTCGTCGAGGACGCGTTGGGAAAGGATATCCGCAAGTACTTCCTGCGCGACTTCTTCAACGACCACGTCACGCGCTACAAGAAACGCCCCATCTACTGGCTGTTTTCCAGTCCCAAGGGCAGTTTCAACGCGCTGGTGTACATGCACCGCTACCGTTCGGACACCGTGAGCGTGGTGCTCAACGATTACCTCCGCCCCTTCCGTGCCAAGCTCGCCGCGCAGCTGGATGCGCTACAAAAGCAGGCGGACCTTTCCACCACATCCAAGAGCGGCAAAACGCGCGCGCTCAAGGAAGTGGAGAAGGTGAAAGCCATGTTGAAGGAACTGGCGTCCTACGAGGAGAAGGTTCTGTATCCCCTGGCCACCCGCCGGGTGGAAATCGACCTGGACGACGGGGTGAAGGTGAACTACCCCAAGCTGGGTGAGGCGTTGAAAAGCGTGAAGGGGTTATAACCCAAGGAAACGGAGAGGAAGAGTATGGAAGAACGCATTGCCATCGCGCTCAAGCGCTTGTTCGAAAGCGAACGCATCGTTTTCTGGTTCGACGCGGAGCAGGAGTTTTCCGACGTTTTCCAACAACTGGAACTGCCGGGCGTGGAGAAAATCTGTCCGCTGGGCTACGAGCTGGGCGTGAAGTACCGGGTACTGCACCAATCGCCGAAAAAAAAGTTCTTGCTCTACCTCGGGGCGCCACCACCACCCGACGAGCAAAACTGGCTGCTGGATCTCCAGCTCGCGAGCGGGGAGTTCCAGGCGGACCAAGTTTCGCTGATGGTTTCCGAGCTGGGATTGGATCCCCACCTCTCTTCCGTGGTGGAAGAGCACGTTTCGTTTTTCAAGGCGAAGGGGCGCCGGGATACTTTGCGAAAGCTCTTGGAAACCAACGAATCGCCGGATTCACTGCGCACCAAGATGTGCGCGGTTTGCACCAATGCAAGCCCCCGGCTGGAATCCATCCTGGAAAAATTGTTGGAGGGTTTTTCCCCCGGGGAAGACCCCGAAGCGGGTGAAGGGATGGAAGAACTGCGCAAGTTCGGCTTGGACCGTTTCTTCTGGCAGCGTATGCAAACCTCTTTCGGTTACGCGTCTTCCCCCCCGAGGTTGTTGGACTTCCTGGTGCTTCTGTTCCGCCAAGGCCTCGTGGGAGAGGACGCTCCGAGCCTTTCGCGCGATGCACTGGTGTTCCTGGACAGTTGGAAGAAAGACCGGACGAGGGAAAACAGTTTCCGGGGTTTCGCCGGCAAGTTCGAGAAGTTGTTGAACGTGGAGAAACGACTGGAAAACTCCGATTACCGGGAATGGCTGCCATGCGACACGTTCCATGCCATCGACCGGCACATCCTTTTTTCCCTCTGCCAGGGGCTTTCCAAGCGCACCCTCCCGCTTGGGGAGGTCAGCCGGGTGGTGCAGGCTCGCGGGGGCACCCACTGGTTTTCTCTTTTTTCCCACTTCTACCTGTTCTTGGAAAACGTTGCCGCCTTCTTCCGGCAGATGGACGAGTTGGACTTGCACGTGGAAAGCCTGGCGGATGGGGTGGGCAAGTACGTGTCCTCCTGGTACCGGGTGGACCAGCTGGCCCGTAGGGTGGTGTTCCATTTCCACCAGGCCAAGCGGCACGAGATGCTCGAAGGGCTGTTCGAAGAGGTGCAGCGGCGCTACGTGAACGACTTCCTCCGAAAGCTGGGAGAGAAGTGGCAGGTACACGTGGAAAAAGCCACCAGGTGGGAAGCGGGCGATGTTCCGCTGCAACGCCATTTCTTTTTCCGATGGGTGCGCCCCTTCCTCGATGAAAAGCACAAGGTGTGCGTGATTGTTTCCGATGGGCTGCGCTACGAGCTGGCACAGCAGTTGTGCGAAAGGATCGGGCAGATGGACCGCCACGAGTCCAACTTGGAACACGCACTGGGGGTTCTTCCCAGCTACACGCAGCTGGGAATGGCAGCGCTGTTGCCCGGAAAGCAACTCGCCATCCACTCCGATGCCATGGCCAGTGTGTGGGTGGACGGGCAAAACTCCGCGGGAACGGAGAACCGCAGGAAGATCCTGGACTGTGTGCCGAACGTGCGCGCAACGGCACTCCAGGCAGAAGTTTTCTTGTCCCTGAAAAGCGATGAATGCCGTGCCCTGGTGCGCGACCACGATGTGCTGTACATTTTCCAAAACCGTATCGACGCTGAGGGTGACAACCGCAACACGGAGGGAGAGGTGTTCGAAGCTGCCGAAAAAGCCATCAAGGAACTGGAACAGCTGGTGAAAAAGTGCACCTCGGCCAATGCCAACAACGTACTGGTTACTGCCGACCACGGATTCTTGTACCAGGATTCCCCGCTGCAACAAGGTGATTTCGTGGGGGATGCTTCCTTTTCGGCGGGACAATCGGAAGGCATCTACCGCGACCGCCGTTTCGTGATCGGCGAAAGGCTCGCTTCCCAAGCCGGGCTGGTGGATTTTTGCCCCGAGAAGCTGGGCATTGCCCCGGGCATCCAGGTGCAAATCCCACGCTCCACCCTGCGGTTGCGTCTTTCGGGGTCGGGGAGCCGCTACGTGCACGGCGGGGCTACACTGCAGGAAGTGGTGGTGCCCGTGTTGAAGGTGAACAAGAAACGCCAAAGCGACCGGTCGCAGGTGGACGTGGAAATCCTGAAAGGAACGGAATCTTCCATCACATCGGGGCAACTCTCGGTGCGTTTCTACCAGGCACAACCCGTTTCCGCGAAGGTGGGCCCCCGAACGCTGCGCATCGCGCTGTACACTTCCCGGGGAGTGCTCATTTCCAACCAGCAACAGAAGTGCTTTGACAGCCATTCCGAGAGCGCGCGGGACCGCGAAACCGTGATGCAATTCCTGTTGACCCGGGAAGCGGACACGGTAAACGGGGAAACGGTGGAACTGCGGTTGGAGGAACCATTGGGCGGAACCACCCATTACCGGGAATACCGCACGGAGAAATACTTGCTGCGGCGTTCCTTTTCCAGCGATTTCGATTTCTAAGGGGGAGGGGCGAACATGACACGGCTCGACCAAAAAATCAACCAGCATTTTTCCGGACTCGTGGTGCGCAAGGACCTGGTGAAAGCGGTGCGGGGGAACGCCATCGTTCCTTCCTACGTGCTGGAATACCTGCTGGGGCAGTACTGCGCCACCAGCGACGAGGACTCCATCCAGGGCGGCATCGAAACCGTAAAGGAGATCCTGCGCAAGCACTACGTGCACCGCAACGAAGCCGGGTTGGTGAAATCCCGCGTGCGCGAACAGGGGCGCGTCAAGCTCATCGACAAGATCGCGGTGGAGCTCAACGACAAGGCGGACATCTACGTGGCTGAGTTTTCCAACCTGGGGCTCAAGAACGTGCGGGTGGACCCGGACACGGTGAAACGCCATCCCAAGCTGCTGGTAAACGGCGTGTGGTGCATCGCCGAGCTGGAATACCAGTTCACCGAAGAGAAGAACGGCAACCCCTGGGTGATGGCGTCCATCAAGCCCATACAGCTGTCCCGTTTCGATTTCGAAGGCTACCTGCAGGCGCGGCGGCAGTTCTCCACGGAGGAATGGATCGACCTGCTGGTGCAAAGCGTGGGGTTTGACCCCGAGTTGCTGGGGCGGCGCAGCAAGCTGCTGCTACTCACCCGGTTGGTTCCCTACTGCGAGCGCAACTACAACCTGGTGGAGCTGGGGCCCAAGGGAACGGGCAAATCGCACATCTACTCGGAGTTTTCCCCCCACGGCATCCTGCTTTCCGGCGGGGAAGTCACCGTGGCGAAGCTGTTCGTGAACAACTCCACGGGGCGCATCGGACTGGTGGGCTACTGGGACACCGTGGCGTTCGACGAGTTCGCGGGCCGCCAGAAACGCGTGGACAAGGCGCTGGTGGACATCTTGAAGAATTACATGGCGAACAAGTCTTTTTCGCGGGGCATCGAAACCCTGGGTGCGGAGGCATCCATGGTGTTCGTGGGAAACACCCAGCACACGGTACCCTACATGCTCAAGCATTCCGACCTGTTCTGCGACCTCCCCGAGAAGTTCTACGACTCCGCCTTCCTCGACCGCATCCACTTCTACGTTCCCGGCTGGGAAGTGGATATCATCCGCGGCGAGATGTTCACCTGTGGCTACGGTTTCGTGGTGGACTACCTGGCGGAGATCCTGCGAAGCCTGCGCAACCACGATTTCTCTGACCGCTACACCACGTTCTTCTCGCTGTGCAGCGACCTTTCCACGCGCGATCGCGACGGCATCCAGAAAACCTTCTCCGGGCTGATGAAGATCCTGTTCCCCCACGGGGAAGCCCGTGCACAAGAGGTCGAAGAGCTGCTCCGCTTCTCCATGGAAGGGCGCAAGCGGGTGAAAGACCAATTGATGCGCATCGACACCACCTACCCACCGGTTCATTTCTCCTATTCAACCCCCGATGGGCAAGAGTTTTCCGTGCAAACCCTGGAAGAAAAGGAATTCGCGCAGTACTACGGGGCAGAAACGCCCCCCCTGGAGGAGCAAACCAGCCCGCAACCCGCGGAAAAGCGGGAACGCGACCCGGTGGAAACGCACCTGGTGTTCCAGGAAAACCAGCAAGGGGTATGCTACGACAACTTGTTCGCGGACTACCTTCGTGGTGCACACCACATCACCCTCACGGACCCCTACATCCGGCTGTTCTACCAGGTGCGCAACCTGATGGAATTCCTGGAAACGGTGGCGAAGGCAAAACCCCGGGACGAAGAAATCAGCGTGCACCTTCTCACCACGCGCGATGATCTCAAACCCGAGCCACAGGAAGAGAACCTGAAGAAGATCCAACAAGCCTGCGAAGGGTTGGGTATCCATTTCAGCTGGGCATTTGACCCCGAGGGCACCATCCACGCCCGTCACATCGTGCTGGACAACGGCTGGAAGATCCTGCTTGACCGGGGGTTGGACATTTTCCAGCACTACGAGATGAACGACGCCTTCTCCTTTTCCAACCGCCTGCAGCAATACCGCAGCTGCAAGGCCTTCGAAATGACGGCGCTGTTCGAACCAGGAGGAGAGTGAGGGGCATCCAAACCCTCGGGCGGGAGCTATTTTCATCCGGCGTGTTATAATAGTTTTTTAGAAGACAGGATGTGAAGAGCATGGGCGACTTTCCCGAAGATTTCTTCCAGGCCATCGTGCAGAACACCCACGATGCGCTGTACGTGGGCGGGTGGAATCGGTTGTTGTTTGTCAACGATCGCACCGTGGAACTCATGGGGTATTCCCGCGAGGAGTTGCTTTCCATGGACTTCTGGGAATTGATTCACCCGGACGACCGAACGCGGGGGATAGAACTCGCGAAAAAACGTTTCCAGGGGGAAAAGGTGACCGATCGCTATTCGCTTCGCTTGGTACGCAAAGACGGCCAGGTGCTGGAGTTCGAGTTCCATGTTTCCATGATTTCCTTCCGTGGGGAACAAGTCGCGGTGGGAGCGGGGCGAGAGGTTACACGGGAAAGGGACATGCTACGGGACTTGAAACAGAAAGAGCAGCAATTCCAGACCCTTGTGAACCATTCTCCCGACCTGTACATCCAACTGGATAACGAAGGTAGTATCGTGCTGGTCAATACCAGTGGCGCACGTATCCTGGGTTTTTCTTCTCCGAAAGAATTGGAAGGAAGCAGTATTTTCCGCTTTTTGTCGGAATCAGAAAAAGCCCGCCTGCTCTCACTTATTCCGCAAATCGAGCGCGAAGGGTACCGCTCGGACCTCGTTTTCTCCGTTCTCCGCCGGGATGGAACCACCTTTTCGCTGCAAATCAACGTCACGGTTCTGAAAAACCCGGAAATCCCCGACCAGGTAGAGGGTTTCGTTCTCATTGGAAGGGACATCACCTCCCAGCAGCAGCTGCTGCGCCGCATCCAGGACAGCGAGCACTTCCTTGGACACTTGATTGACATGATCCCGCATCCCATCTATACCCGGGATTCCATGGGGAATTACCTGCTGGTGAACAAGAGGATATGTGACGGTTTTGGGCTGGAAAAGGACGAAATCGAGGGGTACCCGATGGAGCTGGTGTTCGAGAAAGCCGGAATGCCCGTGCAACAAGCCAAGTTCTTGCGTGCCCAGGACCAGAAAGTGCTGCAATCGGGGAAACCGCTATTCATTTCGGAGTTTTTCACGCAGGAAAAGGACGGCGAGCACATCTTCCAAATCCAGAAATTCCCCATCCGCTTGCCCCAAACCAACCAGATGGGTATCTTGGGCATCAACATCGATATCACCGAGTTCGTGCGCCTGGAAAAGCAACTCCGCGAATCTTCCGAAAAAGCCAAGAAGGCAAGCGAGGCGAAGAGCCGCTTCTTGGCGAGCATGAGCCACGAGCTGCGTACCCCGTTGAACGGCATCCTGGGGTTCGAGCAGTTGTTACGGAAAACCACGTTAAACGAGGAACAGGAGGATTTCCTGGAGAACATCAAGGTGTCCGGAAAGCACTTGTTGTTCCTGATCGACCAGCTGCTGGATCTCAACCAGATCGAACAAAACCAGCTGCGGTTGTACGAAACCGAGGTATCCGTACCCGGCATCGTGCAAGGAATGATCCGCGCGTTCACCCCCGAAGCCATCACCCGAGGGTTGAAACTGGTCTCCTCGGTCGACCCGGACCTTCCCCCATCCTTCCAAACCGATGAAAAACGCCTCATGCAGGTGTTGTTCAACCTACTGGACAATGCCATCAAGTTCACACCCCGCGGTTCGGTGGTTTTGAAGGCGACGCTCGAAAAATCCCCACCCAGTTCGCGTATCGTTTTCAGCGTGCAGGATACCGGCATCGGCATTCCGCAGGAAAAAATCCACATGGTCTTCCAACCCTTCTTCCAGGCGGACGATTCCATCACCCGCAAGCACGGTGGAACGGGATTGGGCCTGTCCATCTGTTCGCGGTTGCTCAAGAACTTGGGGGGGAACCTCGCGGTGCAGAGTATCCAGGGCAAGGGAAGCACCTTCTGGTTTTCGCTACCCTTGCAACCCCCGATTCCGAACAAGGACATCCCGCAAAGGATCTCGCTGTACCACAGCGTTCCTTTACCCGAACGCTTGCGCATCCTTGCCGCCGAGGATGAACCCATCAACCGCAAGCTGTTGCAACGCATGCTCCAACGTGAGGGATGGGAGACCGTCGCCGTGGAGGATGGGAAAAAAGCGGTGGACACTTGGGTGAAGCAACCCTTCGACATCATCTTGATGGACTTGCAAATGCCGGTGATGGATGGGTATACCGCCATGCAAACCATCCGGCGCATGGAAAGGGACCGTTCCTCGCACACTCCGATCTTGGCGGTAAGCGCGTACGCGATGAAGGATGAAGTGGAGAAGAGTCTGCGAGCGGGGGCAGACCACCACATTCCCAAACCGGTGGAGGAAGAGAAGTTGTTGCAGGCCATTGCAGCCCTTACCCAGCCGGGAAGAAGCCTGGGGTAACCCGTCGCATCGCTTAGAAGATCGAAAGGTCGACGTCTTTTTCCATGGGTTCGACCTTGAACATTTTCTCGGGGAACACCTTGATGCTGAACTGCGTGGTGAACTTGGAAAGCTTGAACGCGTCGTCCCTGCGGCCGAACTCGAACACGCTTTGGTTCTGCCAGGTGCGGAGGTCCTTGAACAGGGTGATCTTCAGTGTTTCGAACTTGTGCGTGTCCCAATCGTAGGAAATGTTCCCCGTGATATCCCAGTTCTTGGAGTTCCGGATGGGTATTCCGGTTGCGGCGTTCAGCAGGGGAATGCCAATGCCAAAGTCCAGGTTGAGTATCTTGCGGTAACTGTACGACCCCCCGAGGTCAACCGCCACCTTTCCCAGGTCGATGTCGAATCCCCACCCCAACGAGGTCAACCGCTGCCCCTCCTGGTTTTGCGGCTTGAGTGTCAGGTCGAAGCTCAACGAAAGCGGAATCGCCTGCACCAAGGTGGAGACGGGCGTAAACTCGAACTCCACCGAGTTGCGCGTCCGGAGAGAAACCAATTCGAGCTCCAACGTGTTTTCTTCCTTGGGTTCCCACGTGGTGTCCCACGTACTGCGAATCGACTGGATGTCCGGTTCACGGGAAAGACCCGTATCGGTTGCGCCGGCGTTGAAGAGCCAGTTGAGCCCTCCTTGCACCGTTTCGAAAAATCCTTGTAACTCCTTTTGGCTAATGGAAAGCACGTGGCTGGTGGTTAGCCGCTCGATGTGCGTAAACGTGGCATCCGTGGTATCGTAGTAATCCGGGGGAAGGTACTTGTAGATGAAGTTGACATCGTTGGTGAGGGTCCGGAAGTTGGGGCCGATGTCCGCGGAGACTCCTACCTCGGTGTTCACGAACCGATTCTGCGAAATCGAAAGCGGACTCTTGGTGGTGAGCGAGAATTGCGTGAACAGCGGACGAATGGGCAACTTGGTGCTGGTCTGGATCACCGGGTCGCTGAGCTTGTCTTCCGCTTTCTTGAAGTCGTACGACGTTTTGAGCGAAACGCTGGACTGTACCAGGGGGATGGACAATGCCCCCGTGTAGCTCAGCAGGCTTTTTTCCGCGTCTTTCCCCAGAGCGGAGGTGTTGCCGTCGCTCTTCACGAACAGGTAATCGTGGGAAAGGCTATGACTCCACAGCAACCACTCGGGCCGGAAGATGGGCACCACCAGTTCCATGGACGATTTGACGTTTTCGGCGTAGCGCCAGGCGGACTCGGTGGACTCCACGGTAACCTGCGTGCCCTCGTGGTTCACGATCCAGCGATCCCACAACCCCACGTACACGGTGTACCCGGTGTCGAAGGAGAAGTACGCTTCCTTCTTGTCCCCCTTCTGTACTCCCAGGGGGTGGAAGGGAATGGTACTGTCCATGAACACGTACTGGTTGTAGGTGTCGTTTTGGTCCTGCAGGTCCAGGCGGATCTGCCCTTTCACGGTGTCCAGTATTTTCCAGCTGCTTTGCTCGGAGGGAAGGGCCCAGGTCAACGTGGAAGGGGAGGTGTACTCGGTCTGGCTTGCCTCTTTCTCGCTGGTGAACTCCGAAAGCGAGGGCCATGCAGACTCTTCGTAGATGGAAAATCCTCCCATGTTGATATCGAAGGTATTGGCGCTCTTGTAGTTGTATACGTCCAGGGCGTTGGTGATGTTAGAGGCTTCCGGGGTTTCCATGGTTCCACTGAAACTGACCTTGGACAATTGCAGGGAGAGGCTGGGTATCGCCCGCCAGTATTCCAAGTCGTTTTTTCCCGCTTTCTGAATCGGGGTCCAGGACAGACCGGAAACGGTGATCGACGGAAAGGTATAGGAATTGGTATTCCGGGTACCGCGCACTTCTTTCTTGGAAATGTCCAGGTTGAGCCTGGCCAATCCACCCGAGGGAATCTGGAACAGTGGGAAGCTCTTGAGGGAGAACCCCATGGCTGCTTCCCGGGAAACTTGTTCTCCATCCTGTATCACGCGGGACGCGCGGTAAAAGACGTTGAGTTTCACGGCCTTGAACCATTCGTCGGCAAAGGACTTGTCCACCGAAAAGGACAGCTTGTTGGTGCGGTCCAGTAAGTCATCGGAAATGTCCTGGCTCGCGCTGAGCGTTCCCACCACGTTTTGCGGAAGCACGAACTTGTTCTCGATGGCGACCTTGGACCCGCTGCTTTCTCCTTTTTGGCGCGATTCCAGGGTAACCTTTCCGGTTTCGTCCTCGGTGTTGAGGTAGTTGAATTGCAGGCTGGCGGTAAACCCAGTTTCCGCACCGTAGTTGAAGGAAGACACCACCGGTTGCGTCTGCTTGTCAAGGGCTTGGAAGAAGACCGGCCAGGGCAAAACCGGGATGTTGTGCACGTACAACACCAGGTCGTAGGCAATGATATCCGTTCCCTCTTTCACCACGATGTAACTCGACTGGAAGCGGTACTGCGGTTTTCCCTCGCGCTCCAGCGCCCTGGGGTCGGTGGTGATGTATCCTTTTTGCACTTCGTTGATGTCAATGCCCTCGAACGTTTTTGAGCGGCTTCTGTCTCCCACCAGGTACACGGTTTGTTCTTGGCCTTTCTTGTTCTTGGCCTTCTCATACTCCCCGCGCAACGTATACATGAAGAACACGTTCTTGCGCACGTACGCTTTCACGACTTCCGCTGTAAAACGCTGGTTTTCTTTCTCTTGCACCAACTCCACGAGTTGTTCCGGGGAAGATTGCGCCCAGAAATACTCGATCCAGTTCCCCTCACCCATCTGCGCGAGAATATACGGAGCACTGATCCGTGTACCACTGTAGCGCACCTGCACGTTTCCGATCATTTCTATGGTTTTTTCCTCGCTGCCGAATCGCATCTCGTCGCACTCGATTTCAATGCGCATTTCATCCGGCGCGGGTTGCAACGAAGGCGTCCCTTCGTCCTGGGAAAAAACAGGCGAAACCAGGACAAAAAGGAACCATAAAAAGAAACCCGCCCAAAAAAGAGCCCCGTTTTTTCCCGTCGTGATGGCTCGTTCCCCCTTGCAAAATCCCTTCCTCCACCGCCCCGGGGAAAGGAACTCCGATTCGCCGGGGCGGGATGGAAAAGGGAAAACGGTGATGCTACTTGTTGGCTTCTTCCAGCTCGCGCTTGCGTTCGGCGATGATCTTTTCCTGGATGTTGCCTGGTACCTCGGAATATTCGCTGAATTTCATGGTAAAGTACCCCTTACCGCTCGTGAGGGAACTCAACTTGTTGGAGAAGTCCAGCATTTCGGAGAAGGGAACCTTGGCTTTCACCACCTGGTACCCCTTGGACCCGGGTTCCATACCAAGGGGCCGGCCGCGGCGAGAGGTAATTTCTCCCATGGCGTCTCCGGCATTTTCGTCGGGTACGGATACTTCCACTTCCATGATGGGTTCGAGCAATACGGGGGTGGCAAGGTCCATGCCTTTCTTGAAAGCCTGGATGGCGGCAATCTGGAACGCCATGTCGGACGAATCCACGTCGTGGTAGGAACCATCGTACAGGTCCACTTGCAGGTCAACCACGGGATATCCCGCCAGCACGCCTTTCTTGATGGCCTGGCGGAGTCCTTTTTCCACCGAGGGGATGTAGTTGGAAGGCACCGAACCCCCAAAAATGGATTCCACGAACTCGAAGCCACCTCCCCGTTCCTTGGGGGCAAGCTTGATCTTCACGTGGCCGTACTGCCCATGTCCACCCGTCTGTTTCTTGTGCTTGTACTCGGTGTCGGCGTTGCCACGGATGGTTTCGCGGTAGGCGATCTTGGGTTTCCCCACTTCCACGTCCACCTTGAACAACTTTTTCAATCGTTCCACCATCACGTCCAGGTGCACCGAACCCAAACCGGAGATCACGGTTTCGTTGGTTTCCGGGTCATGTTCCCAGTTGAACGTGGGATCCGACTCCGAGAGCCGGGAAAGCCCGTTGGAGATCTTGTCGATGTCGCCCTTGGACTTGGGTTGCACCGACTTGGAAAGCATGGGTTCCGGGAAATTCATCCCTTCGACCAGCAGCTTGCGTGAAGGGTTGGACACCGTGTCGCCCACGGCACTTTCCTTGAGCTTGGGTACGCTGATGATGTCCCCCACGCCCGCTTCCGGCGTTTCGACTTGTTCCTTCCCGATGACGTAGTACAGGTGGGAAGCCTTTTCCGAGGAACCCCGGGTTACGTTCACGAATGCATCTCCCGCCTTGAGGCTGCCGGCGTAAATCTTGATGAACGATTGTTTCCCAATGAAGGGGTCCACCGCGGCTTTGAAGATGAATCCAACCAGGGGTTGGTTTTCGTCGGGCTCCACGGTGATCTCGGCATCGCCTTCCGCCAGCTTGGCAACGGGTTGGTTCATTTCCTTGGGGTTGGCACCGGTGTCCCGCAGCAGCGAGGCAAGCAGCTCAACACCCATGCCAACGGAGGCATTCCCGCAAACTACGGGCACGAGTTCGCCCTGGAGGTACGCGGCTTTCATCGCTTTTGCCAGCATGGGGCCATCGATCTCTTCTCCACCCAGGTATTTTTCCATGAGATCCTCGTCGGTTTGCACGATATCCTCAATGAACTCGGTTCTCTTCTCCTCCACCGTGGCTTTCATGTTCTCCGGCACGGGGATCTTCGTGGGAGTACCGCTGGGGTCCTTGGCATACTGGTAAGCCTGGTTGGCCAAAAGGTCCACGATTCCCTCGAACTTCTCTCCCTGCCCGATGGGAAGCGTTACGGGTACGAGGTTCTTCTCGAACACTTCCTTGAGTTCCCCAAAAACCAGGTCAAAGTTGGCCCGTTCCTTGTCCATGTGGTTGATGAACACCATCATGGGTTTGTGCATTTCCTCGGCGATGCGCCAGGTCCTTTCCGTCTGGACTTCCACCCCCGCGGCTGCGTTCACGACCGAAACAACGTTTTCGCACACGAACAATCCCGTTGTCACTTCGCTGATGAAGTCACCGAAACCCGGGGTATCCACGAGGGTGAAAAAGTTGTCCTCCCAATCGAAGGAAGCTACGGCACTCGAAAGCGTGGTTCCCTTTTCCACTTCCAATGGGTCGTAGTTCAAGGCCGTTCCCATCTTCTCGATCTTTCCCGCTTTGAGCAAGAGCGATTCTATGATCGTACTCTTTCCACTACCGTTGTGGCCGATGAAGGCCACGGTTCTTTTTTTCTCTACCGGCTTACTCAACACTGCACCTCCGTTTATTCAACAACAAAATTCCTACTTGAAAACTCGCTTGATCAACACACCCACCGGGATTTGCGGTTCCCCACCCGAGGGGTTGTTCACCACCTTACCCCCCGCCACCATCGTGGAAGAGGACCCCCCATCGAAGCACATGGCATCCGTGAACCCTTTCTTGATCAAGAAATCGGCGAGCTCCTCGAAAGTCAATCCCGCGCTTTGTGACTGGTAGCCATCGATTACCATGAACACCAACCGCCCCGGGGCAATGGCCACCACGGTTCGCGGGGTTTTGGCCGTCAAGATGCGTTGCCCGTAACGGACTTTCTCGGTCTCCAGTGAGGGGATGAGCTTCCCCCCCTCGATGATCTGGGGACCACCTTCCACCGCGTACTCCAACCCGTACGGGTACCCCGGGATCACCAAGCGGTATTCCGCGCTGTCTCCCACTTTCACGAAATTCGCAACGCCCACCGGTCCCATCATCACCACGAAGCCATCCTTGGGAGCCCGCATGGCGTATCCCTTGGAAAGCACTTTCCCGCCGGAAACCACCACGTACTCGCGGTCGGGGCGGTTGGGGATCTGCGATCCGAACTCCTCGGTGTAGATGATGATGTCACCGTTCTGGCTGAACTTGTTCACGCCTTTCACAAGGTACAATAGCGAGCCCAGCGATAGGTGGATCTCCGAGTCCACGTTCAGGATCACGTACTTGCCGTCTTGGGTTTTGGCAAAGATGGGTCGCTTGTAGTAATACGGCTCGCTGAGCACGCGCCCTTCCTTCACCAAAAGGCCGACGGGAAAACCCGTGGCGGTATCGAAATACGATCCATTCACCCCTCCGTATGACATGGTACGGCGCACCATGGCCGAGGGTGTCTCCCGGCTGCCGAATGTGCCCACCGCCATCTCCGGTTCCACGGAAACGGAAGCCTTCTGCAAGTCGATTTCCAGGTAGGAAACCCGCAACGTGGCACCATCGAGCACTTCCTTCTTACGGTACCACTGCACGCCGCTGGTGAGCACCTCGATTTCCTCCAAGTACGGATCCACGTGGCGGAAATACACCGAGACCTCGTTGCCGCTGCGGGACATGGTGTAGTCCACGGGTACGTTAAACGACAACTTGAGCAGGGAATAAAAACGGTCCCGCGTTTCCAGCATCACATCGCGGATCACCGCTTCTTCCAGATCTACAGGAAACAGGCTGACTTCCACTTCGTTTCCCTTGGTGTGCACTTTCAACAGCTCTTCCTCGTTCAAGAACGGGGAAGAAAAGGTGAGACGAAGCGTACGCTCCACCATTTCCACGCGATACAACTTGATCAACTCGCCCGGGAGAAAGGCGTAGTACCGTTCTCCCTCCAGGAACGTGTATCCCAAGAAGTCCATCACGGTGTCCGCGGAGACGTAGGTTTTCTTGTTATTCAAGATCACCATGCCGTCCACTTTTTCCAGGAAATTCAACGTGAACCCCTTCATGGGATCGGCGATCAGCGTATCACGGCTTCGCGTGTTCACGATGTAGTACTTCTGGGAATCTCCAAAACGCGTTACGCCTGCACCGAAATACAGCAGGCTTTCCACGTCCAAGAGCAGTTTTCCGCTCATCTCCAGCACCTGTGGTTCCCGGAAGCGCTGGAAATCTCCATCCTGCTTGATCAGGAACAATTCCTGCCCGAAACAAGCCGGCACAAACAACACAAACGCAAAAAAAAGGAATACCCCTCTCTGTAAACGATTCATCTGGGCCCATACCCCCCAATCACAATCAAACCCCTTGCACTTCAAGGGTTTCAAGCAATTGTATCATATTAATCGATGATATCAAACACCAAAGGTGGCCGTGCCACCCGGGAATTTCCTATCACGATGGCCTGCTCCAACAACGCACACGCCCTTTCCTTCCGCTGGGCATCGTTGTAGAAAATTTTCACAAGAGGTTGCCCCTCTTCCACCACGTCTCCCCAATGCACCAGGAACTCGAAGCCCACCGAATGATCGATCTGGTCTTCCTTGCGTTCCCTTCCCGCTCCCAGCGTCATCGCCGAAAGGCCAATCAGGCGCGTATCCATGGATGTGATGACCCCCTCCCGTGGAGCCGCAAAGACTTGCTGCCTTGGTCCCTCCAACAATTTTTCCGGGTGGTCCACGAACGAAACGTCTCCACCTTGGGCATGCACGAACTTGCGGAAGCATTCGAGCGCCTCGCCGCTTTCCAGGGATTTTTCCAGCAGGTTCTCCGCGGTTTGGGATCCCACGTTTAGCCCGAGTTGCACCATCTTGGACCCCAGGATATGGCACAGCGAGGCGAAGTCTTCGGGCCCTTCCCCGCGAAGCGTTTGGATGGCTTCGTACACCTCACAAGCGTTGCCCACCATTCTGCCCAAGGGCTCTTCCATGTTGGTCAGCACCGCACATGCCTTCTTGTCGGCGAGCTCCGCGATCTGTACCATCAGCCGCGCAAGTTGCTGCGCATCGGAAAGCGTCTGCATGAAGGCACCCGATCCCACCTTCACATCCAGCACGAACGCATCGGCTCCGGACGCCAGCTTCTTGCTCATGATAGAGGAGGCAATCAGCGAGATCTCATCCACCGTGGCGGTTACATCCCGTAGCGCGTAGATCTTCTTGTCCGCGGGAACAAGGTTTGCGGTTTGCCCGGCGAGTGCCAGTCCGATTTGCTGCACCTGCGCTAACCATCGTTCGCGGGGCAGCGCGGTTTGGAAACCCGGAATGGCCTCGAGCTTGTCGATCGTACCACCTGTGTGGCCCAGTCCCCTGCCCGAGAGTTTGGCTACCTTCACGCCGCAAGCGGCAACGAGCGGGAGCAACGACAGCGTCGTCTTGTCACCCACACCCCCGGTGGAGTGCTTGTCCACCTTCACACCGGGTATCGGGGACAGATCGATGGTGTCGCCGGAGAAGCGCATGCTTTGGGTTAGGTTCACCGATTCCTCGGGGTCCATGTGGCGAAAGAACACCGCCATCAGGAAAGCCGCCATCTGGTAGTCCGTGATTTCCCCCTGGACGAATCCGTTGACCATGAAATCGATTTCTTCCCGGCTCAAACGGTTGCCATCCCTCTTCTTCAAGATCACATCGTAGGCCCTCATGCAGTTTGTTCCCCCTTTTTTTGCCAAACGGCCTGTTTTCGTTCTTCGGAAACCCTTCCCTGGCGCACCCATCTGCAAAGCTTCTCCTCTTGAAGCTTCTCCCAAACGGGGCGGAAGGTGAGTCGATGCAACGGGCTTGGCCCGAATTGTTCGAGTTCCCAAAGGTGCCGCGCCGTACCGTATCCCTTGTGGTGGGAAAAACGGAAACGCGGGAAGAGTCCCTCGTATTGTACCATCATTCGATCCCGAACGACCTTTGCCACGATGGAAGCCAAGGCTATACGCGGGGAAAGCCCATCCCCCCCCACGATCTGCACGTTGGGGAACAGCAGCCGCAAGTGCGCTCCGTCCACCAACGCAAGGTGGAAGGGAACCCCCAGCGCATCCACCGCCCGCTGCATGGCAAGGCTGGTTGCATTCAAGATGTTCCGGCAGTCGATCTCCTCCGGGTCTGCATAACCCGTGCCGTACGGCACTTGGTTTTGCACGAGGAAACGGAAGATGTTTTCCCGCCGCGTGGCCGAAAGCTTCTTGGAATCGTTCAGTTCCGGGAAATGTGCCACGATCTCTCCCAGCAGCGTTTCCCCAAGGAACACGCATCCTGCCACCACCGGTCCCGCCAACGGTCCTCGCCCGGCTTCATCGATGCCCACAACCCGTTCACCCTTTGCCATGTAGCTCTGATCGAAATCCAACTGCACTTGGGAGACCTTCTTCCTACGTGAAAAGGAACCGATCCAACAGCAGCAAGCCGGTGAAAAAACCCAGCACTCCCACCAGGAAAAACCCATCACGTCGTTGGGCCTTGGGTTGAAAAAACTTCACCCTGCCTTCCACACCGCGGTACCCGCGCACGTCCATCGCAAGCGCAAGCTCCTCCGCACGCTGGAAAGTCCCCAGCAATAGGGGAACAAGTACCGGCAGAAACGCTTTCAATCGCTGCAAAAGCCTACCGCTGTCAAACGCGGCACCCCTGCTGCGCTGGGCATCCACGAGGTGTTGTGCCTCCGCGGTGATCACGGGGACGAATCGAATGGCGAGTGAAAGAATCATGGCAGTCTCATGGGAAAAAGAGCGCCGAAAGCCCACGTGGTTCATCATCCACTCCAACCCATCGGCAATGCGTACGGGGGAAGTGGTTGCGGAAAAAAGGGTGGAAACCAGTACCACCGCCACCAAGCGTAGCACGTACAGCAATCCACGAACCAACCCTTGCTCGTACAACAGAAAAGGTCCCCATCGCAGCAGAACCCTTCCCTGCCCCGAAAAAAGGGAGAACAAAAATGCCAGCAAAAGCAGGAACCAAATGGAGCGCAGCGGTCGGAAAAGAAAAAAGAACCCGATGCGCGACCCCCATCCTGCCACGAGAACCATGGCCACCAGGATGCCCAGGGTGGCAAAACTGCCCAGCCAGAAGACCACCACCATGGCCACCACCACCGCCACGAGCTTGCACCGCGCATCCAACGCGTGCACGGGCGAATCCACCGGCACGAAACCCCCAAAGCCAAAAGTGGGAATCATTCCTTGCTTTCCACGAGCACCACGGCTTTGGCACTCATTCCTTCCCCGCGTCCTTCGAAACCCAACCCCTCGGTGGTGGTGGCCTTGACCCCCACACGTCCCACGGGGAGCTGCAGCATCTGGGCAATGTTTCGCTGCATGGTTGGCACCCAGGGTGCAAGCCGGGGTTCTTGTGCCACGATAACCAGGTCTACGTTGCAGACCCGCATTTTTTGCCCGCGAAGCATGTGTACCACCCGTGCGAGGAGTTCACCACTATCGGCACCCTGGAACGACACGTCCGAATCGGGGAAGAACGTACCGATATCCCCCAACCCCGCTGCGCCCAGCAACGCATCCATCACCGCGTGCAGCGCAACGTCCGCATCCGAATGCCCGAGGAGCCCCTTTTCAAAGGGAACCTCTACTCCCCCGAGAACCAGCTTCCGGCCAGGCACAAGGCGATGCACGTCGTAGCCAATCCCCACGCGGATGTCAGCGGCATGCATCCAGGATTACCCCATGCGCACGGGCATCACGATATGCAAAAACCCCTTGATATCCATTTCGTTCATCTGCAGCGGGCTGTTCGCATCCACCAAGCCAATCTCAACCTTTTCCCCCTTCAAGTGCTGCAACCCTTCGATCAAGAAACGGGGGTTGAACGCGATGGTGAGGTCTTTTCCCTCTTGCTCCACTTCAAAGGGGATATCGGCATCGCCCTTGTCGATGGAGCGGGCGATGATGCGCAGGGTGTTGTCGCGGATTTCCAAGCGCACGCTTTCCCCACTGGCACGGGTGATGATTTGCACGAATTTGAGGTGCTTGAGCAACCTTTCCCTGTCGGCGATCAACTTGGTCTTGAAGCCGGAAGGTAACACCCTGCGGTAATCCGGGAAGTTGATTTCCAAAAGCCGCGACACGAATTGCACCTTTTCCGTTTGGAATCCGATGCGTTTACCATCGTACAAGAGCGAGAACGTATCTTCCTGGTTTTCCCGCAAGAAATGGACGATTTCCTTCATGGCCTTGAGCGAAATCAGGAACTGCTTCCCTTCGTCCAAGCCGGTTTCGCTCTCTTCCAAGATATCTTCTTCTGCCAGCGCCAGGCGAAAACCGTCGGCGCACACCAGGCGCAGAAGGGTCCCGGAGAATTCCCAGAACATCCCGTTGAGATTCCGCATGAACTCGTCCGGGGAAGCGGAGAAAATCACCCGCTCGACCATCTGCTGCAAGATCTCGCTCGGCAACACGATGGCCTGCCCGATGTCCATGAAATTCACATCCGGAAAGTCTTCTGCGGGCATGGTGGGCAAGTGGAGGAAACCTTTTCCCGTGTGAATTTTGAGTACGTTGCCTTCCAATTCGCAGCGCACCTGGTCGGCCAGGGAATTCTTGGCAATTTCATCGAGCGTCCGCGCATCCACAACGGTTGCAAATTCCCCTTCCACCAGCGTATTTTGCAGTTCCACCTGGATGGAGATTTCCATGTCGGTGGCTTGCAAGAAAACCTTCCCCTCGCGCACGAAAAGGTGTACACCTGACAAAATGGGCTTAATCGCCTTTGCAGGAATCACGTTGGTGATCCGCGCGGTGGCATATTCCAGTTCCTTCCGGTTCACGGTAAACTGCATAACCAACCTCCCTTATGAATGAAAACCCGCCACGGGTACGGGGTGTGTGCGAATCCAATCCAGGATGGCTTGGAAATCATCCCCAAAGTAGCGATCGCCCGTGTACGGTTGCAATAGTCCTTCCAACTGTTCCACCAACGGTAACAGCCTTCGGCCCGTTTCCAACGGTTTCAAAAAAGCCAGCCCCCGAAGGGCCAGCATGGTTTCAATGGCCACGATTTTTTCGGCGTTTTGCAGGATGGACAATGCTTTTCGTGCCGCAATGGAACCCATGGAAACGTGATCCTCCTGGTACGCCGAGGTGGGGATGGAATCCACCGATGCGGGGTGGCTCAAGCTCTTGTTCTCCGATACCAGTGCGGCAGCGGTGTATTGCCAGAGCATGTACCCCGAATGCAAACCCTGGCTTCCGCGGGAAAGGAACGCGGGGAGCGAGGAAACCATCGGGTTCACCAACCGATCAATTCTCCTTTCCGTGATCGAACCCAGTTCGCACAGCGCGATGGACAAGAAGTCCGCAACCAGCGCCAGGGGTTCTCCGTGGAAGTTCCCTCCCGACAATCCTTCTTCGCCGAAAATCAAGGGGTTATCGGTGACAGAATTCATCTCGCGCTCCACGACCTGGCGCACGTATTCCACCGTATCCCACACCGCCCCGTACACTTGCGGAATGGCACGCAGGCTGTAGGCATCTTGCACCTTGCCGCAATTCTTATGGGACTCGCGGATGGTACTGCCTTCGAGCAACTCGTTCATATGGCGTGCCACGCATTGCTGCCCGGGGTGGGGGCGAAGCTGTTGTATGCGCGGATCGAACGGGATGGTAGAAGCCCGCAGCGCATCCACGCTCATGGCGGCGGAAACCATTACCCACTCCAACAATTGGAGGGATCGGCGAAGGGCTTCGCATAGCACCGCGTTCATCATCTGCGTACCGTTGAGAAGGGCCAACCCTTCCTTTTGCACCGGTTCCAAGCTTTTCAAACCGGCTTGCTGCAACGCATCCGCCGCAGCGAGGCGTTTCCCCTTCCACTCCACCATCCCCTGGCCCATCATGGCCATGGCAATGTGTGCCAGCGGGGCCAGATCTCCGCTCGCACCCACCGAACCCTGCGTGGGAACCAACGGATGAATCCCCTTGTTCAACATATCCACCAGCAGCGAAACCGAAGAGGGACGGATCCCCGAAAACCCTTTCACAAGGGAATTGGCGCGCAGCAACATCATCCCACGCACCAGGGGTGCCTCGAAAAGCTCGCCCACCCCCGCGGCGTGGCTCAAGATGATATTCCTCTGCAGCTCCCCCACTGCCCCCGGATCGATGCTCACGGAGGCAAGTGCACCAAAACCCGTACTCACGCCGTACACGATTTTTCCGGTGCGCACGAATTGGGCAACTTGCTCCGCGCTTTTCTCCATGGCGGGAAAGCACGCCGCATCGATGCGCACCTGCTCGTCTTCGTGGCACACCTTCCACACTTGTTCCAAAGTAAGGCTGTTCCCGTCGATATGGATCATTCCCCATCCCCCGTTCACCGAAATCGTTATTCGCCCAACTGCTCTTCCAACTGGGAATACTCTTGCTCGGTGTCTTCGAGTTCCTGGAGCAAACCTTCCATTTCCCGCGAAAGCTCCCGTTCCTCGCGTTGGAGTTTTTGCAACTTCTCGAAGTTCCCACCGGAAAACAGTTCGCCTTGCACCTGCTTGAGCGCTTCTTCCCTTTGCTCGAAGGTTTTCTCGATTTGCTGCATCCGTTCTTGCAAGGCTTTCATGCGGTTTCGCACTTTTTTCTGCTGCTCGAAATCCACTTTCTTCCGCTTTTTCTCCCGGTTGTTTCCCGACTGCCGGGAAAAGCCCGAAGCTTGTTCCAGGTACGCATCCAACGAGTGGATAGCATAGATACCGTTCCTGCGGAGCAGCAAAAGACGGTTCGAAACCTTCTTCAACAACCGCCGGTCGTGTGTCACCATCAGAACGGCGCCCTTGTACTCCGAGAGTACTTCTTCCAAGCGTTCAATGGAATCCAGGTCCAGGTGGTTGGTTGGTTCGTCGAGAACCAGGAAGTTGGGGGCATGCAGGATGATCTTGGCCAACGACAGCTTGAGCTTTTCTCCACCGCTCAACACGGAGACCGGCTTGAAAACGTCTTCCCCGAAGAAGCCAAAGCGCCCGGCGTACTTGCGTACCTCGAAATCGTTCCAGGAAGGAACCTGCAGGTACAGTTCGTTGTACACATCGTTTTCCGGATGCAAATCCGAGAGGTCCTGCGAGAGAAAGGCAGGCTTGGCTTTGGATGCAAGCTGCAATTCCCCGCTCCAGGGAGACAGTTCCCCGGCGATCAAGCGAAGCAGAGTGGTCTTGCCGACCCCGTTCTTTCCCAGAAGAACGACCTTCTGTTCGCGTTCCACCTCGAAGGAAACGTCGTGAAACAGCGGCGCATCCTCGAAACCCACGCAAATGTTTTCTGCCCGCAACACGATGCGTTCGGTGCGCGAAGGTTCTGGCAACCGCCCGAGGCTCGCGCTCGTTTCTTCCAAAGCGTCCAACTGCCCCGCCTTTTCTTCCAGGCGGGCAAGCATCTTCTCCCGGCTGTGCATGAGCTTGTAAAACTTTTCTTGCCCCCATCGCCGGTACTGCTCGATGATGGCCTTCTGGCGATCGATTTCCCGTGCCATGTTCTTGGCCTCGCGCTGCAGGGTCAACGCCTTTTTTTCCCGCTGCTGCAGGTATTCCTCGTAGCCGGTGTTGAACACCCAAAACGAGCGCCCGTTGATTTCCACCACGCGGTTTGCGGTGGCAGAAACCAGTTCTCGGTCGTGGGAAATCATCAGGATTGCCCCGGGATAGGACACCAACACCTTTTCGAGCCAGTACACGGAGGGAAGGTCGAGGTGGTTGGTTGGCTCGTCCAAAAGCAACAGATCATGGTCTTTCAAGAACAGTTTTCCCAGGGAAATGCGCGTGAGCTCCCCTCCGCTGAACGTTTCGAGCGGGCGCTGCCAATCCTCCTCGTCGAATTCCAGACCCTTGAGGATGGAGCGGATCTTCTTCTCGTAGGCCAACATCTCGTGGTCGATCTCCTGTTCTCCGGGCAGATGAATGGCTTTTCGCGTGTGCTCGAAAACCTGTTCGAACTCCTCCCAGAGCAACCGTTGCGGGAATTGCACACGAAACTGGCTTTGAAAACCCATGTCAAGCCCGTTGCGCCGCACCACCTGGCCTTCCCAGGGTGCCATTTCCCCACGCAACAAGGAGAGGAACGTGGACTTGCCACATCCGTTGGGCCCAATCAGCGCAACTTTTTGCCCTTCTTCCAATTGCAGGTTGACCTTCTCGAACAAAAGGGTATCGTCAAACCCAAAACTGAGGTTCTCGGTTTTTAGCAGCATGGCGATCCTACTTTCCAAAGGGGTACCGTTTTTCCCCGCGCGATTCGATGAACGAAGCCCGGGGGGAATTAATTATACCAGAACTAGTGCCAGGGACAGCACCACCCCGAGGAAGTTTGCGATCCAAAAACGGATGACGATTTGGCTTTCCCGCCAACCCAGAAGTTCGAAGTGGTGGTGGATGGGGCTCATGCGAAAGATCTTGCGGTGGAATATCTTGAAGGAAGAAACCTGGAGTACCACGCTGAGCACTTCGATCCAGAACACGAGGGAGAGGAAGACGAAGAAGATGGCGGAACGGGTGCAAAGGGCCACGGTGCCAATCACCCCTCCCAACGCAAGCGCACCGGCATCCCCCATGAAAATGGACGCGGGCTTGACGTTGAACCAAAGGAACCCCAGCAAGGCTCCCGCCAGGAACAACATGGAGTAGTCCGAAACGCCCAGCAGGATCATGAGAAGTTGCGCTCCCAGGGCAGAAATGAGCGCCGTCCCCCCGGAAAGACCATCGAGACCGTCGGTAAGGTTGGTGGCATTGGAAAACCCCGTGAGGTACAGCACGAAAAAGAGTGGATAGACCCACCCCAGGTGCAGCTCAAAGGAACTGGAAAACAGCATGATGGGGCTTTGCACCTCGTGACCCTGTATCACGAAGAACAACACCAGCGAAGCCGCGAGTTGGAGCAAGAACTTGCTGCGCGCACTCAACCCGTGGGAATTCTTCTGGCGAATGCTGAGCGCATCATCCAACAATCCAATTCCCCCGAAGAAAAGGGTGGCCAGCACGACGGGTACGAAAAGGGGACTGGGGGAAAAAAACTGGAATCCCACGTAGAAAGCAAGGAAGACCAGCAGGAACAGAACGCCTCCAGCCGTGGGAGTTCCCTGCTTGTAGTTGTGCAGCTGTGGCCCTTCTTCACGAACGTATTGCACGATCCCCCGGGAACGAAACAGCGGAATCATTCCCTTGAAAAAAAGGATCGTCAGCAACCCTTCAATCAGAAAAAGCCAGGACATCCCGAATCACTTCCTCCATGCGAATACTTCGAGAAGCTTTGAACAGCAGGGCGTGTTTCTCCTTGTTCTGCAAGAACCTTGCCACCTGGCGTGCCACCTCCCCGGGATCATCGCACACAACCTTGCTCGCTTCCACCAACTCCTCCGCGGCCAGGATAGACGGGTCCCGCGAGAAGAGGAAGCAAGCATCCGCACCCGATCCCATAAGCAAAGTGCCCAAGTTCCGGTGGATCTCTTGCCATTTTTCTCCCGTTTCCGCGATGGAACCCGCCACCACGCTAAACCCATCGATGGCTGCGGAAGCCTTCATGCGGGAAAGCAATTGCAACACCTGTTCGAACGATTCCAAGCTGGCGTTGTAGTGGTCGAAAACCAGCCAGTTTGCGTGAAAATCCACCCATTGCACGCGATCCCCCGGTAGCGAAAAGGATAGGGTATCCAGTGCCCGGAAAGAAGCGGCATGCGTTCCTCCGGCCATGGCAAGCGCCAGGGCCGCGCAAAAGTCCAATGCAAAACCATCATGAAGGGGGCAAGAAAAGCGGAAACGCAGGGATTCCCCTCCTGCCACCAGGTCCAAGACGCTCTGCCACTGGTTTTGCTCCCATTCCAGGGTATTGGACACCAACCACACCGACCGGTCCAGCAGCTCGTGGGGGATGTTCTTCCCAAAGAAATACGTGGGTCCACCCGGGATCTCTTCGTCGAGGGAACGCACCTGCGGATCGTCCCACAGGAGAACCCGAGGCTTCTTTTCACCTGCACTGCGGAGCAACTCTGCCTTGCCTTGGCGGGTTTTTTCCAGGGAGCCGGTGAAACCAATATGCGGGCTTCCGACGTTGAGCAACCCCACCACATCGGGCGGGAACCAGGCTCCTAACCGGGCAAGATCGCCCAGTTTTTCCATGCCCATTTCGAGCACGGCCGCACGGTGGCCCGTGCGCAATCCCCGGACAATAGCCAGTGGCGTGCCAATCTCGGTGTTCCAGTTACCCGGGTTGCAAAAAACCCCTTCCCCGAAACGCAGCTGGCCCAAAACCTGTGCCAACCATTCCTTCGTGGTGGTTTTCCCGTTGGAACCCGTGATGGCGTAGAGGTAGGGACGGTCGGTGGAACTTTCGCGGCAGTGCGCGAACCACGCAGTCGCAAGCCGCTGCAGGAAGGCTTCCGGGCTATCCACGACCAGGCATGGCCCGGCGTAGGGCCGCACTTGCTGCACGATGGCCAGGCAAGCCCCCTTTTCGAAAGCCCGATCCACGAAAGCGTGCCCATCGTGGTGCACGCCGGGCAATGCAACGAACACATCGGCGTGCACCACTTGCCGCGAATCAATCTGGAACTGGATGGGCCCCTCCCCCTCCATGAAAGGAAAGACCACTTTTTCCACGAAGTTTTTCGAAAAACCTTCTTGTTCGACCAAGAAATCCCGAAAAAAAGCTGGATTCACTTTTTGTTCTCCCAAACTCGAGGTTACACTCCCAGGCATCAGGAAGCGTTTTTCTTCAGGGAACGGATCATGTGAAACGCGATGTCCCTGTCGTTGAACGGAAGGTACGTATGTTCGAAGATCTGGAAACGTTCGTGTCCTTTTCCGGCAAGCACGATCATATCGCCCTTGCCCGCGATGTTGATGGCAGTTTCAATCGCCATCTTGCGGTCCTCGATCAGCAGGTAGGGCACATCCCGCGTGATGCCACTTTCAATTTGGCGGATGATTTCGAAGGGCTTCTCCGACTTGGGGTTGTCCGTGGTGATGACCAACACGTCCCCCCCCTCCGAGGCAACCTGCCCCATCATGGGGCGTTTGCTCCGATCCGCATCGCCACCGGCGCCAAACACCACGATGATGCGATTGCGCACGAGCAACCGGGCGGTCTCCAACGTTTTCTCCAGCGCATCCGGGGTATGGGCAAAATCCACAACCAGGTCGATATCGTTGCCGATGTGGGCGTACAACTCGAAGCGCCCTTCTACCCCTCGGAAATCTTCCAGGTAATGCAGCACTTCCTGGATGTCCAAACCCTCCTTGTGCAGCAACGCAAGAGCAGCAAGGATATTGTACACGCTGTACTGGGCAATCAACTGGCTTTTCACCGATGCGATCTTCTCTCCCCCAACCCACAGCTCGAAACGAATGCCCTTGCTGGAGATCCGAACCTGCCGGGCGGCATAATCCGGCATCTTTTGCTCGTTGTACATCCCAAAGGTCACGATATGCCGGGTCATGGGCAGCATTTCGATGAAACGGTTCACCCACGGATCGTCGGCGTTGAGGATGGCGGTGCCCTCCTCCTTGAGCAGCTCGAACAGGTGGAACTTGGCCATGGCATAGTTTTCCATGTCGCCATGGAAATCCAGGTGATCCTGGGTGATGTTGGTCAACACGGCGTAATCGAATCGGATCGACTCCACGCGCTTGAGGCTCAGGGCATGGGAAGACACTTCCATGGAGATGAAATCCCCGCCCTTTCGCAACGTTTCGTTGGCGTTCTTGATGATTTCCAGGGCAGTGGGTGTGGAATTCAGCGCGTCGCTGGTGCGGTCCACCACGATGTTTTTCACCGTACCCAAAAGCGAGCCACTGCGCTGCATGCGGGTCAAAATGTAGTGAATCATGGTCGAAACCGTTGTTTTGCCATTGGTTCCCGTTACGCCGTACACCTTCAACTCCTTGTGGGGAAAGCCGAAGAATGCCGCGGAAACCACCGCTTCTGCCAGGCGCGTATCGTTCACCAAGAAAACCGGAACGTGCTCCACGTCCACCGGTTTTTCCACGATCAAAGCCACGGCGCCCATGTGTACCGCCTCGTTGACCAGCGCGTGGGAATCGAACTTGAATCCCTTGCGGCAGATAAACAGGCCATTCTTGCCCAGGTTCCTTGTGTCCACGGAAATTCCCTGGATCTCCATTTCACCGTACCCTTCCACGTTGGCACTGCTGACAAGCAAATCGTTTTCTTCCAACACTTGCTTTAGTCCCCTGATATTCACGATGAACCCCCCTTACGAAGTACTCACAAAAGAAAAAAAGAAAAAATAGAAAAAAGAAAAAAGCCGTTACACGGCGAATTCGTCCAAGATGGAAAACGTGGTGCGAAGAACATGGGCATTTTGCGGGATATCGTGCACCCGAAATATGTTGATCCCCTTGCTGACTCCCAGTGCCGTGGTTGCCAGGGTTCCTTCCAACCGGTCGCTGGGATCGGGAAGATCCAGGATTTTTCCCAGGAACGATTTGCGCGAAGTGCCCAGCAGGATGGCCTTGCCGAATCCAAAAAACGCTTCAATGTGGTGCAAGATACGTACGTTGTCCCACAAACGCTTTCCAAACCCGATGCCTGGATCAAGGATGATGCTCTTCGGGTCACAGCCCGCGGAAAGCGCCAAGCGGATTTTCGCTTCAAAGAAGGACCCGATTTCTTCCAAAACATTCGTGTACCCCGGGTCTTGCTGCATGGTGGCCGGCTCACCTGCCATGTGCATCAACACCGCGGGGATGCGCTCGCGCGCCAACAGTGGGAGCATTTGCGCATCGAAACGGAACCCACTGATGTCGTTCACGATGTCCGCCCCTGCCGCAATGGCCTGGGAAGCCACACGCGCACTCGTGGTATCGATGGAAATGGGCAACCGGCAACGACTGCGTACCAAGCGAAGAACCGGTAGTACCCGGCGCAACTCCTCATCCTCTTCCACTTTCTGGGACCCCGGGCGCGTGGAAACCCCCCCGATATCCAGTAAGTCGGCTCCCTTTTCTTCCATTTCCAAGCACCGTTCCAGGGCCTCTTCGGGGTCATGGGCACGACTCCCCGCAAAGAAACTGTCGGGGGTTGCATTGATGATTCCCATCAACAAAGGCCTATGAAAAGAAAGTTCGCCGCTGTGAGGCAGGCGAACCGGTGGAACCTGGCGCATTAAGATGAAACCATGGATTTTTTGGCAGAGGGGAAACAACGGAAGGAGGCGGGAAGTCTGCACGTAAAAAAACAGCTGTTCCCACTGGCTCCTCGTACCCTGGGCAATCACGGTGCGGTTCCCCGGAAGCAAGGCAAAAGAAGGTTTGTGCACGAGCTGAGCGTTTTGCAGTATCGCAATATGGTCGGGAGAAAGGTTCTCGATGCGAAACGCGAAAACCTTCTCCCCCAAATACACAATATCCGACTGACTATCCAGTTCGGAAAAAAAATGCTGTCTCACCAGCATAAAAACTGAACCCCCCACAACAAAGCGAAAAGAAGAAAAAAACAATGAACCAAGAAATAGTATACACTTTTTGGGAGGCAAATGCAAATCAAAAAGCAGTATGCCCCCGGTCGGAAAGAATCAGGGATTGCCCAGCAGATCAAGCACTCCTGTCATCGTGAGGTTGGACTGTGCCGCCAATGCCACCGCTCCCTGGGCGCGCATCTGTTGCGTGGTGAAGTCCATGATTTCTCGGGCCATGTCCGCGTCTTGGACCTGGCTGAGGGCACCAAGGGTGTTTTCCATGGAGTTGAGCATGTACGAAACGTTGTGCTCCAACGAATTCTGCACGGCACCCATGTACGCCCTTTGCTCCGAAACCGAGGAGATGGCATCGTCCAACACCCCGATCGAGGCATCTGCGCTTTGGGAAGAGGAAACGTCCAGACGAATCTGTTGCTGCTGCGCCGGATCGAAAATGGGTTTGCCGTTGAACTCCGCGGTGCGGTACACGTCCGAATATGCCTCGGAAAGGGCATCCACCTGCTGCTGAATCACCGCACGGTCCTCCGCAGTCAGGGTACCGTTACTGGCCTGCACCGAAAGCTCCCGCATCTGCTGCAACATTTCGTGTTGGCTCGACAAGGCACCATCGGCGGTTTGGAGCATCGACACGGAATCCATGGAGTTTTGGATGCTCCGTTCCATTTCGCGCGCCTGGGCTTCCATGCGCTGCGCAATCGCCATTCCGGCAGGATCGTCAGCTGCGCGCGAAACCTGTTTCCCCGTGCTGATGTGCTCAGCGATCCGCGTCATTTGTTCCATGGACTCGTTTAACTGGCGTACCAAGAACAAGTTGCTTTGCGGTGTAATACGCAAGGCTACATCACCTCCTTCATTACACGTGAATGGGCCATCCCTCCACCACGCGCATCAGTTCCATCAATCCTTCGGATAAGGTGGGATGTGCATGGATCATTCCAGCGATCTGTGCGGGTGAAATTCCTTGTGTCATCGCCAAGGTCATTTCGTGGATCAACTCCGTGGCCTGTTCTCCCACGATATGAACCCCAAGGATGCGGTGACTTCCGGGATCCACCAGTACCTTGAACAATCCCTCGGTTTTTTCGATCGCCACGGATTTCCCCGCACCACGAAAGGGAAAAACGGCCTTCTGGTACGGAACCCCCAGCGCCTTGAGCTCGTGTTCGCTTTTTCCAACGCTTCCCAGTTCGGGTTCACAGTACACGCAGCCCGGTATGAAATCCGGGTTGACACGGTTTTGCGTCACGTGGCCGGCCATGTGCTCCACGGCGATTTCGGCTTCCTTTGATGCAACATGTGCCAGCAAAGGGGAATCCACAACGTCCCCTGCTGCATACACCGAAGGAACCACGGTTTGGTATCCATCCTGCACCGGGATAAACCCTCGCTGCAGCGCAACACCCAGTTTCTCGAGACCGATGTTGTCGGTGTTGGGCGTCCGACCCACCGCCACCAATACCTTGTCCACTTCCAACGAAAACTCTTCGCCTTCCGAGGGTGCGAGGACCACCGAGAGCCCCTCGGGGCTTTCGGAATACCCCTTCGCCCTGCAAGAGGTGAACAGCTTGATCTTCCGCTTTTTGAAAGTGTTTTCGAGTACTTCCACGCATTCCCGGTCTTCAAGGGGAAGCATGGACTCCAGCATTTCCACCACGAAGACCTCCACACCGAACGCGTTGAAAACGTGGGCGAATTCCACGCCGATAGCCCCCGCGCCCAAGATCAGCATACGCTTGGGAAGGGTTTCCATCAGCAGTGCGTCGGTCGACGACAGGATTCTCTGGCCATCGAAGGCGAAGCCGGGAATTTCCCTTGGACGCGAACCCGTTGCCACCAGGATGTTGCGTGCCTGCAAGGTCTTTCCGGAGGCAAGAGTAACCGAATGCGGTCCGGAAACAGCGCCGCGGTCCGAGAAATAGGTGACGCCATTTTTCTGGAGAAGGTACTCCACGCTCTTAGAGAGTTTGCGGGCGGCCAAGCGGGAAGACTTCCACACCTTCTGGTACGCAAAACCACTCGTATCCACCACAATCCCCATCTTTTGCAGCGAAGGGATGGCGGAAAACAACTGCGCCTGGTGAATCAACGCCTTGGAAGGAATGCAACCGATGTTCAAGCAGACCCCACCTGGCTTGTCTTCTTCCACCACCGCCACGCTCATGCCCAGCTGCGTGGCACGAATCGCACCAACATACCCTCCTGGGCCTGCGCCCAGAACGACAAGGTCAAATTCTTTGGTTTCGTCCATGTTTCACGCTCCGTGATGCGTTGATTTATCCAAGGGCTCCCAGCCCCACCAGTCCGGGACCCACGTGCACAAACAGTGAGCTGCTGATCAAACCCTGGAAGATCTTGGTCACACCCCGCTTTTTCAAGTTCTCCATGACGCGTTGCACCAGGTCGAGGGTTTGGGGATTGTCATCCGCACGGTACACCGCAGCCATTTCCACCTTCTTGGCGGAAAACGCCTGGTCAAATTTCTCGAGCAGTTTCTCCACGGCGTTCTTGATCCCCCTTGCCTTTCCCGCCGTGTAGTAGATGCCATCATCTCCCACCGCGATCACCGGTTTGAGGTTCAAGATCTCGCCGATCGTGGCACTCACTTTTCCGATGCGCCCTCCCGCCTTGAGGTATTTCAGGGTCGGAATCACGAACCAAACGCTGGACTTGGAGGGGATCATCGCCTTGAGGTCCGCCACAACGGTTGCGAAGGATTGTCCGCTTTCCGCGAGCCGCGCGGCTTCCATCACGTAGAAACCAGCCCCGACGGAAATGTTGAGCGTGTTCACCACTTCCAATTGCATTTGCGGGTTCTCCTTCAAGAACTTCTCGGCAACCATCTTGAAGAAATTATGCGTTCCACTCAGCTGGCTGGAAATGTTGATGGCGATGATTTCGCCGCAACCGCGGTCCTTGAGTCTTTGGAACGCATCCCAAACCTCTTCGAATCCAGGCAGAGATGTCTTTGGAATATCGTGTTCCATGTAAGCCAGTGTTTTCTCACGTACCCCGGGGTCTGCGTCCCGAAATTCCTCTTGGCCCAAGATCACTTTGAGGGGAACAACTTCGATGGCATGTTTTTTGACGATCTCAACAGGTGTATCGGTTCCCGAATCACATACAATTCCGATCATTTTTTTCCTCCCAGCACCGGTACTTCCGGTTGAAATACTTCTGTGTTCATTTTACCACAATTCTTGGCCCCATTTTTGCACCATTCCCGAAAAAGAGCCATTCCACTTTGGGATGCCAAAGCGCGGTTGATCGGCTGATCCGCCGGGGGAAATTCGTGGCCCGAAAGCTCGTCTACTTCCACCCACTTGAGTTCCAGGTGCTCCAGGCATTCTGGTTGCCCGTGCCGGAGGAACGCGAAAAACGCCGCAAGCTCGACAACCCCGAAAGAGTAGGGGTGCACCACCGTGCCAATCCACTCCCCCACGCAAACCTCCACGTTCAATTCTTCGTGCAATTCGCGCTTCAAGCAATCGCGCAAGGATTCACCCGGTTCCACCTTTCCCCCGGGATACTCCCAAAGAAAAGGGATGCGACTGTTTCCATCCCGCCGGGCGATCAACACCTTTGCGTCTTCCCTCACGATTACACCAGCCACTACGCGCAGCCATTTCTTCGCGTTCTTCGGTTCCACGAGAAATTCCTTTCCGAGTGCACTCCTAAAAAAGACGTGCTCCCTTATGCCATTATAACAAAAAACTACAACAGATCGATGAGGTAGGGTTTGAGCAATTGCTTCACCAGCGAAAGCAACGAAATCCCGGCCAGTGCAATCAACGCGGTGTTCCACGGGAACGAATCCAGTACCAACCCAAGGGCAAGCGCGGAGGCCGGTGGATGCTCGGTGTTCAGCACCACCATCAGGAACATGGAAAAACCCACCGCCATCGCCCCGGAAATCTCCATCGAATTCTGGGAAAGGAAAAGAAGCGAGGATCCTTCGAATAGCAACGAAACGAGGTGGCAGGCAAAAGCAGCGACAATCCCGGTAAGGTATCCCCCCACCAAGAAACGGGGGGCGGAACGGGGCCGCTGGGGTTCGGAAAAGGCGATAAAACCACTTGCACCCAAAGAGGCCACGATCACCGCATCGCTCAAAAGATCCAAGAACGTGAGAATGAGCATGAAAGAACCCACCATCAACAAAGACTGGCCCAAGTACCGCAAGGGTTTCTCCCGGAATTTTTGGTCAAACCACTTCACGCAAGCCCACCCCCAAGTGCATTAGTATACCATTTCCAACTCCCTTGCGCTGCAGCCCAAGCGTGTCTCGTTTCGGCGGAGTGTATTTGCGGCAGATCCATGAAGGGAAGGGTTGACCCCTTGCGCTGATGCGTGGCGAAATGGCTACAAGCCAGCAGCAGGAAATCGTTCCGGTACCACAACCGGTACTCGAGCCAACGTTCTCGGAGCGCAGCTATGGATTCCGCCCCATGGGTACGCCGCACCCCAGTGCGGCAAATGGTGCGCTTTTTTGAGCAATCTGTCGCTTAATCACCCGTGGTCCGGATACGTTCCTGTTTATCTCATTCAACAACATTTGACAATAGTGCAAACGTATGCGATCCTAAACCCAAGCTAACTTTGGTCAGTGTGCCGCTATCGTAAAGGATACCCGCGGTAACAGGCCACGCTACGCCGACAACTGCTGCTGGTACTACGTGCCAAGCGCTGAAAGGGGGAACATAACATTCTTATGAATCGCCACGCAGGAATTTCGCCCATTGAGATCTTGTTTCGGAAAGAGGTACGAAAAGACCCGCGGGTAAAAAATGCCTATTTGCTCGTCCACTCAGACAAGTCCGGGATGCACCTCAATTTGTCAGAAGGCCCGGGTGATGCCGCAAAACCGACCCCACAGCAGCCAAATTACATGGCCAGTGTCGGGAAACTATTCACCTCGGTTGTGGTCGGCATGCTGCATGAAAAGGGGGTATTGTCGTTCGAGGATCACATCAGCAACTACCTTGATGCTCCGTTACTCGACGGCCTGCATGTGTATAAGGGGAAAGACTATTCCTTGAAAATCCAGATCCGCCATCTACTCAATCAAACCTCCGGTTTGCCGGATAACTTCTATCCCTTGTTCGAGAAACTCCTTGCGGACCACGACTTCGACATCAGTCCGCGCGAGGCGGTGGAATGGGCAAAAAAGAACCGGACTCCCCAGGATGTACCAGGCAAGAAATCGTATTACACCGATACCAACTACCACCTACTGGGTTTCATCGTTGAGAAGGTATGTGGCGAGCCGTTTCATGTCGTTATGCAGAAAATGGTTTTCGACCCTATCGGGATGAAACAAGCCTATATGCTTCACCGCTCTGAACCGGAAAACCCCTCTCCGCATCCGGAAGCTGGTTTCTATTTCGAGCAAACCCGGTTGAACGATATGAAAGGTTTTGCTGGCATCGACTATGCCGGTGGTAGTGTGGTGGCACCACTGGAAGACCTACTGCTATTTATGAAAGCATTGGTAGGCCATCAATTGGTTTCGAAAGAAACACTCGCAACAATGCAGCGCGACAAGGCCAGTCTTAATCCTGGATTTGATTACGGATACGGTATCTGGCAAGTCCGCACCATTCCACTACTTCTTCCCGCCAAATATTCGTCTTGGGGCGTACTGGGGGCGACAGGTGCGTTTCTGTTTTTCCACCCGGAACTGGCTGCGTATGTGATTGGGAACTTCAATCATATTGCCTGGCAACGGAAATGCGTGCGGTTCATGTTCCGGGTGATGGACAGGATACGAGCGTGATTTGCAGGAATTGTCGTTTTGGACAGGAAATGCCTCAATGGCTACATTCGGAAAAACACGCAGCTTTCTCCGAGAGAGAACGGTAGAAGAAAAGAGGTCGTGCTTCCGGCAGGCAGAAGAAACGGAAGGGCTTTTTGCCGCATCCATGCTATAATGTTCGGGCATTCCACAGTTTGCACGGGGAGGAATTATGGATTCACCAAGCGGATTTTTCGGGGAAGAAGGTCCCTTTTCGGAGGAGTTGGGTTTCTTATCCATTTTTCAAAACCTGTTAGAGGGAGCGGCATTCCACCAGATGTTGTATGACGGGGACGGGAAACCCATTGATTACCAGTACCTCGGTGTGAATCGCTCGTTTGAGACGATGCTGGGTCTTTCCGCGAAACAGGTTTTGGGCAAACGATTCTCCCAGTTGTTCTCTTTCTTCGAGGAATCCCCAATAGACTGGGTGGAGAAGTATGCTACGGTTGCACAGGGAGAAAAGGCGGAGTTCGAGTCGTTTTTCTCCCCGCTGAAAAAATGGTTTCGGATCCGGGCCTTTTCACCCAAGAAAGGCTTTTTCATTACCCTGTTCCAGGACATCACCCCACGAAAAAAGCTGGAAGAAAAACTCCGGATCCGCGAAGCCAGCTACCAAAGCCTTTTTCACCATATTCCACTGGGGATTGCGCTTGCCACTCCATCCGGGAAATTCCTGGATGCCAACACATCCTATGCGCGCATCCTGGGCTTCGATTCGCCGGAAGAACTGATTTCCACCTACACCGACTTGCATAGCCAGCTCTACCACGATCCGCAAGTCCGGGATATCCTCTTGCAACAGGCCCGGCAAAACCGCGGCTTCATCCGTTCCGACGTTTCCCTGCGCCGCAAGGATGGCCAAATCATCCAGGTGGACATGCGACTCAACACCATCTTGGATGAAGGCGACCACATCCAGTACGTGGAAGCCATCATCGAGGACATCACCCATAAGCGGCAACTGGAGAACTCCCTGGAACAAACCCGCAACCGCCTGGAAAATATCCTGCGCTCCATGCAGGATGGCGTGTGGTCCGCCAAGCTCCCGGAGATGGAACTCATTTACTTCAACAACGCTGTGGAGAAAATCACCGGTGTTTCCCGGGAGGTTTTCCTATCGGACTCGGGTACCTGGAAAAACGTGTTGCTTCCCGAGGACACCGAAAAAATCGTGCAACAAGTGAACCTTGCTTTCCAAGAAGGTTCGCTGGACCTCAAGCACCGCATACGAACCTCGGACGGGCAGGTTCGCTGGATTCACAACCGTGTGCAGTTCCACCACGACGAAAGTGGCAAACCCTGTCGTGCGGACGGCATCATCTCCGACATCACCACCCTGATGGAGGTGCAGCATCGCCTGCAGGAAAGCGAGGAAAGGTTGCGAACAGCCCTCGAAGGTGCGCAGGAAGCCCTGTGGGAAGTGGATTGGCAGGGGAGAACCATCGAAGTTTCTCCCCATTTCTGGTCGTTGTTGGGTTATCCCCCCGAACCTTCCCAACCAACTTGCATGGACTTCCCCCAAATGGAAAGGTTGGTACATCCCGATGACCAGTTTTCCGGGGATTTTTCCGGAGAAAGCTTTTCCGCGCAAAGGGGATTTTTCCTGGAAAAGGAAATCCGTTTCCGTTGCCACTGCGGAAAGTGGAAATGGTTACTGATGCGTGGAACCCGGATTGGACCGCGCCCGGGAACGGCACCTCGCCTGGTGGGTACTTTCGTGGACATCACCCGGATGAAAGAACTGGACAACCTGTTGCAAACACTGTCGCAGGCCGTGGAACAGAG
>ERZ795053.333-NODE-333-length-59135-cov-19.898578_pt1 | contig 59135 bp, 44 predicted proteins | sample MGYA00375137_ERZ795053 | MGnify/ENA primary metagenome ERZ795053 (study PRJEB30182, sample SAMN05720284) | activated sludge metagenome | isolation source: Anaerobic digester | place: Hong Kong | collected 2014-12-17 ...
GGTTGCGACCGACCACCGACCAGGAGGCCCCCTTGGATCTGCGCACCGTCATCAGGGACCGTCGTCACGCCAGCCTCGTGCACGGGGCGCGCCGCGGCGACAGGAAGGCCTTCCGGGCCCTGTTCGACGATCTGCACGATCCCGTCCACGCCTACCTGGACCGGCGCTGCGACGATCCCCACGACACGGAGGATCTCGTCTCCACGGTGTTCCACAAGATGCTGAGCAACCTGGGGACCTATGATCCGGGCCGCGGCAGCGTGATCGGCTGGGTGATGACCATGGCGCGCCACGCGCTCATCGATCACCTGCGCCGCCGCCGCGACACCGTGGACGTGGACCGGCTGGCCGAGGTGCTGGCCGGACCGGGCGCCGATCCCCTGCAGGGGATCATCCGCACCGAAGAGGCGGAACGCGTCCGGGCCGAGCTCGCCCGACTGCCGGCCGAGACCCGCGAACTGCTGGCCCTGCGCTACGGCGAGGGGCTGCGCCACGCGGAGATCGCCTCCCTGCTGGGGCTGACCGACGCGGCGGTGCGCCAGCGGCTCTCGCGGGCGGTGCAGGCGCTCCGGTCCCGAGTGGTCGACGACCCCGAACCCGAAGGCGAGGTGGATTATGCGATCCGCTGACCTGGAGAGCATCCTGCGCCGGCTGCACGGCCGCCCCGTCCGTCCATCGACCGGACGCGACGCGCTGGCCGACCGACTGGCCGCCCGCCACGAAACCCTGTATTCCACCGGAAGGAACCCCTTCATGACCACCCTGCTGCGCAAGCCCGTGCTCGCCCTGCTCCTGCTGGGCCTGCTGGGCGTGGCCGCCTGCACCGTGCCCACCGAGACCCAGGTGGAGATGGGGCAGCGCCTGACTTACAGCCTGAGCCCCGGGAACGCCTCCTACGACCAGGCGGACGCCCTGCTGTCCCAGGTGCGAGACGTGACGACCTACGTGGAGAGCTATCCCGGCGTGGAGAACGTGAGCGTGTCCATCATGGAGACCGACGGCGGTCCGGTGGAGCTGGATCTGATCGTGTGGGGGACGGGTATCGAGCCCGCCGCCCTGGAGCGCGAGCTGGCCGGTCGCTTCCCCTTGCTGGCCGCGGCCGATCTGCGCGCCGAGACCCTCAGCGGCAGCGTGCGCACCAGCCTGGCGGAGAAGGTGGGCCACGAGTGGTTCGACATCTCCGTGGTGCAGGGATCGCCCGAGGAGATGCAGGCCGCCATCCTGGAGCAGATCTACGCCAACGGCTTCAGCGGCGAGGCCGACGTGCAGGTGACGCAGGACGGCGACCTGACCACCATCGGCGTGGAGCTGACCCAGGACGCCGACGGTCTGCAGACCGAGGACGAGATCGTCATCGAGCTGAAGGACGAGTAGGGGCGGCCCCCACCGCCTGCCCCTGACGAGGAAAGCGCCGGCCATCCGCGGCCGGCGCTTTCTTCATGCAGGGCGGAAGGTCGGCTACTTCAGCAGGGCTCCCTTGCGCATCTGCACCTCGCCGCCGACGCTCAGACGGAACACGTAGGTCCCCGACGCCACCGGTCGGCCGCCGCCGTCGAGCCCGTTCCAGGTCGTCCGGAACTCGCCGGCCGGCCGGGCGCCGCGCACCAGCTCGCGCACCATCTGGCCGCGCAGGTCGAACACCTGCAGGGTGACGTGGGCGGCGCGGGTCAGCTCGAAGGCGATCTCCGTGCTGGGGTTGAAGGGGTTGGGGCTGGGCGACCGCAGCGTGAGCGCGTCGGCCAGGGGCGCGGGGCCGGACGCAGCGGTCGAACTGTCGGTCACGCCCGCCGAGGCGACGGTCAGCTCGCCGTCCACGCCGCCCAGCAGCAGATCCAGCGCCGTGATCTCGGTCCAGGGCGTGGCCGGCACGGCGTTGAAGAGGACCTCGATCTCGTCGGCGGGTCCCGTGCCGAGCAGCGGGCTGGACCGGTCGATGTAATCGGTCAGGGGAGGCAGGCCCAGGCGCATGCGGGGGCGGCCGTCGGGATGGTCCACCACGACGTCGCAGGACACCGGCGCCGCGGTCAGGCCCAGGCACTCCTCGATGGTGCCGGCGCAGATGATCGAGGCGACCAGCTGGCCCTGGTCATAGACGTTGTACGTCACGCCGTCGGGTCCCAGGGCGCTGAAGTCCGCGCCCACGTTCCACTCGCCGGGGTTGGTGTCGGGATCGGCCGGGGCCGTCGTCACGACGATCACGCCGCCGCCGCCGCCACCGCCACTGCCGCCGTGGGCCTTGAGCACCGTCACGTGGCCGCGGAACGGATCCAGGGGCGCGGCCGGCAGCCACGCGGCGCCCAGGCCGGAGCCGGTGCCGCCGCCGGGGGCGAGGAGGCGCACGCCGTCCTGCCCGCTGCTGCCCAGGTTGTCCACGTGCAGGGCGCCGTCCGCGCCGCGGCGGATGTCCGACTTCTCGATGCCGCGGGCCGCGTCCAGGATGATCGGTTCGCCGGTCCAGCCGCCGGTGCCGTTGGGGCAGCCGTCGATGTCGAGGTCGCCCAGCAGGATCAGCAGGGCGGCCAGCTCGATGGCGTCCCAGTCGTACCAGGGGCCGCCGATGGGCGCGTCGAACTCCAGCTCCACGCCGTCGCAGTCCTGGTCGCCGCCGTTGCCGTCGACGCAGCGCATGGGCTCGGGGAACTCGATCTCCACGCGGAAGCCGGGGCCGTCCACGGCGTGCATCTCCAGGCGGTAGGGATGCTGGACGCTCGTCTTGTCGGGCTGCAGCGTCCACACGCGGGCGGGGCCGCGCGGGGCCTGGATCTCGGCCACCACGGCGCCGTCCAGGGTGTAGCGGAGCACGCTCGGCTCGTCGGCCGCGCCCACCTCGGTCCAGATGTCGAAGAAGGAGTCGGCCGTGTACTCGCAGGTGATCGTGGGCAGGGGCGTGCGGCCCTGGGGCTGCTCGCTCAGGCTGAGGCCGCCGAAGCGCAGCACGTCGCCGGGCGTGGCCTCCATGGGGACCAGGTGCACGCCGAGGCCGGTGTCGTCGGGATTCAGGGCGATGCAGACGCCGTCCTGGCCGCTGCTCCCCAGGTTGCTCACGCGCACGCCGTCCTGGCCGCTGCTGCCCAGGTTGTCGACCATCTGCGGCCTGGCGCCGCCGAGGGCGCCGAAGGCGTGGTGGAAGAGGGTGGAGGGGTGCTCGGTGATCAGCAGCTCGCCGATCGCGCCCTGCGGCTCCAGGCCCAGGATCTCGGCGCCGAGGAGAGTGACCTCGGGCATCGACGGCGGGAACGCGAAGGTCACCATGTCGCAGGCCATGGGCGACTGGCCGGGCAGGCCCACCTGGGTGCCGCCGGGGAAGATCCAGCCGAAGATGGAGTCGTCGTAGGGAGGCAGCGGGAGGTAGGGGCCGGTGCCGCCGAAGCCGCCGGGAGGCGCGCTGGACTCGAAGAGCGGGGAGGCGCCCACCGTCGCGCCGGTGGAGAAGACCGGGTTGCCGTTCGCGTAGAGACGCACCTCCAGCTGGGTCACCGGGGTGGTCAGCGGGTCGAAGGAGAACGACACGCGGCCGAGATCGTCGAAGGTGAACGAGGTGGCGAAGGCGCAGGGGATGCCCACGGGATCCTCGCCGTCCACGATCACGTTCAGGCCGCGGCCGGGCAGCGACTCCGGGGCCATCCAGCGGATGGGGCCGATGTTGCCGCCGTTGCCGGTGGCGATGCGCACGCCGTCCTGGCCGCTGCTGCCCAGGTTGGAGACCCGCAGGGGGCCGTCGGCCGGGTTCTGGAGCTGGGCGCCGCCGCGGGGCTGCACCTGGCCGAATTCCTGCTTGAAGACGAAATCGGCGGCGAGGGCCGGCAGGGCCAGAGCCAGGCAGAGGATCAGGGCGAGGCCTGCGGGGAATCTGGTCGACAGCTTCATGCTCGTACTCCTCGGATCGGAGGGCGGGTTCGAGGCGGATACGGCACTTGTTTCGTCCGATATGGTTCCTTACGAGAAAAGATGGACCGTGGGAAGGACGCCTGCTCCCTACGGCAACGCCCGACCTCGCGGCCGGGCGTTCCCCTGGGTCCGGTGGCGGTCTCTAGGATTCGGCGGTGAGCTCGAAGCTGCGCTGCGTGAGCAGCTCCCGGTTCCAGTACACCTTGAGCGTGTAGGCGCCCAGGTCGCGCTCGCGCTCCGGCCGCACGTCGATGCGGGACGACACGCTGACCAGGGGCCGCTCCGTGGAGATGGGCTCCTCCACGTCCTCGTCGTTGAGGGCCTCGGCGTCGAGCCAGGCCAGGCGGGTGCGGTAGCCGTCGTCCACCGCCGTGACCCGCACCGTGCCGAAGCGCCGGAAGAGCTCCGTGCCGTCGGGCTTGATCCAGATCAGGTGGAGCTGGTGGTCCGTGTCCACGGGCACGTCGGCGATGTCCGCGAAGCCGTACACGTAGCGGTACTTGCTGCCGTCGCGCACGGGGAACGCCTCGTCGATCTCGATGCGCTTGCCCGTCTTGGTCCCCACGCGCCGGCAGAACGTGACCTCCGCCGAGAACTCCCCCGGCGTCAGGACCGCCACGCCCCCCTCGCGCACCCCCTTCACTTCCGCCTGCTCGCACCCTCCGACGAGCAGCACTGCTGCCGCCACCACCATCAGCGTGAACGTCCTCATCCGTGAGGTCCTTCCTGTGATGAGCGTGTGAGAGGGGCCCGCCGGCGGACGTTTCCGGTCAAGTTCGGCCGCCGGCGGGCCCCTCTCATACGCTTATTTCAGCAACGTCATCTTACGGGTGAGGACGTTCCCCCCCGTCTCGAGGCGATAGAAATACGTGCCGGAGGGCGCGCGAGCACCGGAGTCGCTCTCGCCCCGCCAGGTCACCGCGTGCGTCCCCGCCTCGCGCCGCCCGTCCACCAGCGTGCGCACGGTGCGGCCGGCCAGGTCGAAGACCTTCAGGCTCACGTGGCCCGCGCGGGGCACCGCGAAGCTGATCTCCGTGGCCGGGTTGAACGGGTTGGGCACGTTGCGGGAAAGGGCCACGCTGCGCGGGAGCTCGTCCACGGCCGTGGCGGCGTCGATCTCGAAGTCGGCGTCGCTCACGTCCTCCGCCGCGTTCAGGAAGGCGTCGAAGACGACCACCTTGATGCGGCAGGTGGTGGAGTTCACGAACGGCAGGAGCACCGCGGCCTGACCGTCCAGGGCGCCGGCCTCCAGGGTGTCCGGATAGCTGACGCCGCCGTCCGTGCTGAGCAGCACCACGGCGTGGGTCACCGCCACGTTGTCCGACGCGGTCCAGAAGATCTGCTCCATGGCGGGCACGGTGCCGGGCACGTTGTAGTACTCGCCGCCGTTGGGCGTGGTGAGGGTGACCGTGGGGGCGGACGCGTCCACCGCGCCGGAGTAGCCGGTGAGGCTGAAGTCGTCCACGGCGGCCTCCACCACCGATCCGGAGCCGGCGTCGTCCGCGATGAAGCGGAACTGCACCGACGTGGGATCGGCCGTCACCAGGGTGCCCAGCTGCACGCTGTGCTGCGTCCAGCTGCGGTCGCTGGCCATGGTGCTCTCCACGCTCTGCCAGGCGCCGCCGTCGGCGCGGAACTGCACCGTCCAGGTGTCGAGGTTGGGGGAGTTGCCCGTCTCGTTGGTGTACCAGCGCCAGTAGCTGGCGGTCACGTTGTTGTAGCCGGTCAGGTCGTACGTGGGGCTGAGCAGCGTGGTGTGGCCGCCGTCCACGTCGTCGGCGCCCTGGGCGGAACCGCTGGGGTCGTTGCCGGTGACCCAGCAGTTCACGCCGGGATCGGCCGTGTGGTCGTCCTCCGGGGTCACCTGTTCCGTGTCGGCGTAGATGGCGTTGGGGTCCGCGCGCTCCCAGAGGCCGGAGGTGGCGGTGTCGCCGGCGTCGCCGGAGACCCAGCCGGTGTCGGACTCCATGTCGTCCATGGCGATGACCACTTCCGAGCGCACCAGGAAGCGGTACGCCGTGGCCGGAGCGCCCGCCGGGTGCATGGAGCCGTTGCCGGCCGCGTCCACGCCGGTGAGCCAGTAGATCACGCTGGTGCCCACGGGCTGGCCGGGGATGTCCGCGCCGTAGAGGCCGCTGGGGGCGTCCAGCACGGTCAGCGGCAGCTCGTGGGGGCCGCCGTCGGCCGTGGACATGTACCAGAAGCGGGCCTCGGCCACGCCGGACACGTCCGAGACGTTGGTGGTCACAGAGTAGGGGCCGGCGGTGTCCTCGGTGCCGGGCAGGACCGTGGTGTTCAGGAACTGCGGCCCGCCGATGTCGGTCATCTCGAAGGTCACCGAGGTGGTCTGGTCCTCCAGGATGCTCACCTGCAGGGTGTCCGGCGCCAGCTCCACGTGCGTGGCCACCACGTTCCAGGTGCCCACGGGCACGTTGCCAGTGAAGACGCCGGCGTTGGAGGTGACGAAGCTGCGGTTGGCGTCCAGCACCGTGATCTCCACGTCCTTCACCGGCACGCCGGCCACGGTGGCGCTGCCCTCGAGCACGCCGCTGGGCACGGCCGTGAACGGCACGTAGCGGATGGCGCGGCCGGACTGGAGCGGGGCCGCGGCGGCGGCGGGCTCGTCCCAGTACTCGTAGAGCAGGCCGTCGGTGTGGTCCAGGTTCTGCAGGCCGGCGGTGGCGTAGCCGTTGGTGCCGTCGCCGTTGTTCACGGTGAGGTACTGCACCTCGATGATGCCGTCGCCGGTGGCCGTGGGATGGAAGGCGGGATCGTAGAGCATGACCTGGAAGGTCTGCTCCGGGCCCGTGGAGCCCTCCGTCCACATGGCGCGCATGCGGCTCCACTCCACGATGAGGCGGTGGTTGGCGGCGTCGTAGAGGTAGAACACGCCGCCGGTGCTGCTGCGGAACAGGTTGTCCCAGAAGGCGGCCACCATGCCGTCGGCGGCGCCGGCGGTGGGCAGCGACCAGTTGCGGTACTGACGGCTCTGGGTCACGCCCATGCTCAGCCAGCCGTTGGAGCAGATGCTGATGGTGTCGAAGTCCTCGCCGTACATGGAGAAGGTGAACGGCAGGGCGAGGGCCTCGGTGTCGTCGCCTTCCCAGCCCGTGTCGTTCAGGCCCACGCTCATGCCGCTGCCGCCCAGGGTGGGATCGATCTCCACCCAGCTGAAGACGGGGGCGTCGTCGTAGCCCACGTCGGTGTCGTCGAAGGCGTAGTAGCCGTAGCCGTCGGGACCCACGGGGTCCGTGCTCGCGGCGGTGCCCACGGTGGCGGTGAAGCTGACCGTGGCCACGGCGCCGTCGGCGGTGGACAGGGCGAGCTCGAAGACGGCGAGGTGGCCGGGGAAGCAGTCGCTGCCCGCGGACACGGTGAACGGATCCAGCAGGTTGTCCACGTTCTGGCCGGGGTTGACCACGCCGAAGGAGGCGTTGGCGTCCACCACGGTGATCCAGGGGCTCTCCGTGTTCAGCACGCCGGTCAGGCCGTTGGCGGCCAGGTCGCCGGCGTTGTTCAGCAGGATGGTGAGGTTGCCGGCCTCGCCGGGATCCATGGAGCCGCCGGGGCCCGAGTAGGTGGTGGTGACCAGGCCCAGGGCCGGACCGCTCACCGCGGGCTCCACCAGGCCGTGCCAGGTCTCGCCGCCGGCGGTGACCGCCAGGTTGAGCTGCAGCCGGTGCAGGCCGGGGGCTTCGGGGGCCACCTGGATGGTGAAGGCCGTGGCGCCGGCGGCGTCGGCGCCGGCGGTGATGTCGCCGTAGCTCACGCTGCCGTTCAGCACGGTGACCAGGGGGTCGTCGCTGGTGAGCACGGCCACGGCGCCGGGGGCGGTGGCGGTGCCGAAGTTGTGCAGGACCAGGGCCAGGTCGGCGGTCTCGCCGGCCTCCAGCAGACCGTCGCCGTCGGCCGCGGCGTCGTCCAGCGTGTAGGAGGCGGGACCCACGTACTCGGCCACGGCGCCCACGGCGATGAGCCGCTGCAGGGGCACGTAGTTGTGCTTGCGCACGGTGAGGTGCAGGTCGCCGGTGGCGGCGTTGCCCCTGGGCAGGTTCACGGTGCCGTCGTCGCCGGTCACGGCGGTGGACTGCACGGTGCCGGCCTGGTAGAGCGTCACGTAGGCGCCGGGCACGGGCAGGCCCGTGCCGCGGTCGGTCACGGCCACGTGCACGCTCTGGGCGCCGTCCGCCAGGACGGTGGGGTAGCTCAGCACGAACTCGTCGGGGAAGCCGGTCCAGATCTCCGTGGCCGGGTCGCCCATGAGGTTGTTCCACACCGACCAGATCTCCACGCGGCTCGGCTCGTCCGAGTGGTAGTTGTTGTACATGGCGAGCTTGCCGTTGGTCAGGGCGGGGCCCACGCGGTGGTCGTCGCTGTTCCAGGTCTTGTCGATGACGCCCGTGAACATGCAGTTGTTGTAGCGCGTGTGGGTGCCGGTGGTGGCCGTGCCGATGCTGGCCACGCCGCCGCCGTTGGCCGCGCGCAGGAAGGCCTCGCTGCGGCAGGTGGTGTCGCTGGCGAAGGAGCCGGTGTCGCAGGTCATGACCACGGCGAAGGCCAGCTCGTCGCCGTTGGTCAGGTTGAGGATGTAGCTGGGCGACATGCCGCTCATGCCCAGCCAGCCGCGGTAGGTGAACAGCGAGCCGCCGTTGCTGAACTTGGTGAGCATCTCCGTGGCCGAGGGGCTCCACATGGTGTCGATCTGCGTGTAGCCGTGGTGCAGGAGCTGGTCCTTGGCCCACTGGTTCACGAAGATGGTGGTGATGCCGCTGATGGACGGGTCGCCGGCCAGGGCGGCGCGGGTGAACCAGCCCGGATCGGTGCCGGTGCTCGGCGCGGTCTCGTACTGCACGATCTTGTCCACCACCAGGGCCAGCTCGGTGGTGCTGGTGACGGAGAGGCGGCCGATGTGGATGTCGGCCAGCACGTCGCCGCCCTCGAGCATGGTGTAGTAGTGGTCGCCGCCGCCGCCGTAGCCGCTGAGGTTCTCCGTCCAGGCGGGGATGGCCACGGCGCCGTTGGCGTCGCCCACCAGGGTCACGAACTCCAGCGCGGGCTCCACCGTGTCGTACACGGACTGGATGTAGGCCTTGATGTCGGTGTTGGCGGTGCCGGTCTGGCCCGTGTGGGCCAGCAGCACGTTGTAGCCCTGGCGGCGGCGCCACTCGAGCAGGGGCTCCAGCTCGCCGATCACCGTGGCGTTGTTGGGGCAGATCACCAGGTAGGTGCCCAGGGCCACGGGGACGCTCTTGGCGGCGGCGTCGTAGTTGAGCACGCTGCCGGCGTAGAAGGCGTCGAAGGACTCGGGGATCATGGCGCGGCGGCGGGGCGCGGGGTTGACCGTGGGGGCGTCCACGTACTCCAGGGCCACGGTCATGCGCTTGGCCACGCGGACCACGCCGTCCACGGGGTCGTAGGCCACGGGGCGGAAGGTCACGGGCACCACGCGCAGGTCGCGCAGGATGGCGGGCTCGCCCACGTCGGCGCCGGGGGCGGCCAGGGGGGCGGCCTGGGCGTACCAGGCGCGGTCCACCACGGTCTCGCGGCCCTCCACGCCCTCGGCCGGGGCCAGACGCAGGCCGGAGAGCTCCACCACGTCCTGATCGCGCACGCTCATGCGCACGGCCACGCCGTCGGGGATGGAGACGGTGCGGCTCAGCACCGGCAGGGCGGCCCGGCCGTCCGCGCCGCTCAGGGCGCCGCCGGCCAGATGGAGGCGCTGCCAGCTCTCGCCGGCCAGCTCCAGGTCCTCGCGCTGGAGGGAGGGAAGGGTCAGCTCCAGGAGCATGCCCCGGGCGTCGGACTGCAGCACGCGGACGTCGGGAGCGCCGCCCGCGGGATCCAGGGTGACGGTCTCCGCGCCGAAGGCGGGGAGGGCGAGGGCCGCGATGAGCAGCAGAACGGAGCAGGCGGCTCCTGAGCGCAGACGCATGGTGTCCTCCGGATAGGTCGGTTGCGGCAGCAATGGGGCGGGGAGTCCATCGGAGCCGTTGTGAGGTCGGACGGGGTCTTGCCGGGCCGATTATACACCAGGACGAAGGCTCCTGGCTAGAGGGTTGGCTTTTCCGCCCGCGACCTGATACAATGCCCGTCCCCGCCAGAGACATCCGATCCATTCCGTTCAGGGAGGCTCCACCCATGCGTAGGCCGTTCGGCGTCGTCGCCGTGCTCTGCATCCTGCTGTCCGCCGGCGTCACCGCCGCGGCCGTCATCAACGTTCCCGGCGACTACGCCCTGATCCACGACGCCGTCCAGGCCGCCCAGCCCGGCGACGTGGTCCAGGTGGCCGCGGGGACCTACACCGACTGCACCCACGAGACCACCGGCCCCGGGAGCACTCCGGCCTGCGTGATCATGCGGGAGGGCGTGATCCTGCGCGGTTCCGGCCAGGCCGCCACGATCATCGACGCCGAGGGCCTGGGCCGCGGCATCTACATGGAGGGCCTGTCCAGCGGCGGCGTGGAGAACCTGCAGGTGCGCAACGCCTACGCCCCCAACTACGGCTCCGGCATCCTGGCCCGGCAGACGGGCGAGGGCTACCTCATCCAGGACGTCACCGTGCAGGACTGCACCGACGGCGGCGTGATCCTCTTCAACGGCACCCACCTGACCCTGCGCAACTCCGTGATCCGGAACAACGTGGCCAAGCAGGGCGGCGGCCTCTCCATCGAGGAGCAGAGCAGCCCGCGCATCGAGAACTGCCAGATCCTGGGCAACCAGGCCCCCAGCGGCGCGGGCGTGTTCATCCGCGCGGGCAGCGACCCCGTGCTGCGCGACTGCCTGATCGACGGCAACGCCATCGACTCGCCCTTCGGCCAGGGCGCGGGCATCTTCATCGGCGAGAGCAGCCCGTACATCAGCCACTGCGACATCATCAACAACGTGGGCCGCGGCAACGGCGGCGGCGTGGCGTACCAGCTCAACTCGGGCGGGCGCATGGAGGCCTGCGTCATCGCGGGCAACAGCGTGATCGACGCCTTCGTCAACGGCGCCGGCCTGTCCGTGGACTCGTCGGACCCGATGATCGTGGGCTGCGCCATCCTGGACAACACGCTGACCGGCTCCGGCAGCGACGGCGCGGGCGTGTTCGCCATCTTCAGCCCGTCGCCCACGCTGGTGAACTGCACCATCGACGCCAACACCACCGCGTCCGGCGGCAGCGGCGGCGGCGTGATGGCCTTCTTCGGCGCCGCCCCGGTGCTGGAGCGCTGCATCGTGAGCAACTCCGTGGCGGGCGCGGGCCTGGCCTGCGTGGGCGGCGACATCGTCATCAGCTGCAGCGACGTGTACGGCAACGCCGGCGGCGACGAGCTCTGCGGCACCGACGGCGGCGGCAACATCAGCGCCGATCCCCAGTTCTGCAGCAACGGCAGCCGGGCCCTGACCGCCGGCAGCCCCTGCCTGAGCGTGTGCGGCGGCGCCATCGGCGCCAACCCCTACGAGTGCGACGGCGTGAGCACCGGCGTGGACGCCCCCCGCGTCGCGGCGCGCCTGCTGGGCAACCACCCCAACCCCTTCAACCCGAGCACCACCATCAGCTTCGAGCTTGACGCGCCCGCGGTGGCCACGGTTAGGATCCTGAACGTTGCGGGTGACGTGGTGGCGACCCTCACCCTGGGCGATCTCCCCGCCGGTCGCCACGCCGCGGTCTGGAACGGCCGCGACGCCTCCGGCCGCCCCGCGGCCAGCGGCGTGTACCTGTACGAACTCCAGGCCCTTGGAACCCGACAGACGAGGCAGATGATCCTGATCAAATGATGCTGAAATCCGCCCTCCGGTCCGCTCTCGGAATCGGTCTGACGCTGGCGGCCCTCGCGGCCGCCGCGTCGGCCGAACAGCGCACCGCTCCCGTGTTCCGCTCCGACGTCCGCCCCGGCCGCACGGTGGTGACCGTGCAGCCCGCGGACCTGGCCCAGTCCTCGGCGGAGCTCGGCTCCGTCTGGCGCCAGACCGCCGTGCTGCCCCCCGACGCCGCCTCCTGGCGCGTGGAGGTGGACGGCGCGCCGGTGGAGGCCCGGCTGCTGGGCCGCCTGCGCGGCCTGCCCGTGCTGACCTGGCTGGTGGAGGACGGCGCCGCCGGCGCCACCGCCGTGGTGGAGCACGACGGCGCCTGGAACGCGGGCGCGCGCCGCGCCAGCGCCGGGTTCGACGCCGCCCTGTCCGCGGCCCTGCCCGGCTGGACCGTCGACGCCGCGGGCGCGGACCACGGCACCTACCTGGTGATCACGGCCCCGGCCTACGCCGCCGCCGTGCAGCCCCTGGTGGACTGGAAGCGCCAGAAGGGTCTGACCGTGCGGGTGGCCACCACGGAGGAGACGGGCGAGACCAACGCCGCCATCCAGGCCTGGCTGCGCGACGCGTACGCCACCTGGGAGCTGCCGCCGGAGTACGTGCTGCTGGTGGGCGACGTGGACGTGCTGCCGTCGTGGTTCTTCAGCGCCAACGTCACGGACCTGCCCTACGCGCACATGGACACGGACGACTGGCTGCCGGACCTGCTGCTGGGCCGCTGGCCCGTGGCCAACGCCGCGGAGGCGGCCGCCATCGCCGCCAAGACCGTGGCCTACGAGAAGGCCCCCTACCGCGGCGACGAGGGCTGGTTCACCCGCCAGCTCATGGTGGGCGGCAACTACGGCTCCGAGACGCCCAGCCACACGGTGCGCTGGGTGGGCGAGCAGCTCGAGACCCTGGGCTTCGACGCCGCCACCGAGGTCTTCTTCCCGCCCTTCTGGAACGGCGTGGCCCCCATCACCCAGACCCTGCAGTCCGGCGTGGGCATGTGCGTGTACCGCGGCTGGGCCTACGGCACCGCGGGCTGGGAGCCGCCCCACTTCACGGTGGCCGAGATCCCCAACGTGGAGACCGGCGCCATGACCCCGGTGGTCATGAGCTTCGTGTGCCTCAACGGCGACTTCGCCGGCGACGACCCCTGCTTCGGCGAGGTCTTCCTGCGCCAGGGCACCCCGGAGGCCCCCAAGGGCGCCGTGGCCTTCATCGGCAACGGCGAGCACTGGAGCCACACCCGCTACAACGACGCCATGGCCATCTCCTACTTCGAGATGTTCCCGGACCCGGCCATCCGCGACCTGGGCCAGCTCGCCCTGGCGGGCCGCCTGCGCTTCATGGCGTACTTCCCCCACGAGCTGTCCGCGGCCGAGTTCGGCGAGGAGAGCGTGGAGTTCTACTTCCACATCTACAACCTGCTGGGCGACCCCGAGCTGAACGTGTGGAAGGGCGCCCCCGCGGACCTGGACGTGACCTACGGCGCGTCGCTGCCCGGCGCCGCCGGCCGCCTGGACGTGACCGTGCGCGAGGACGACGGCCTGACCGCCGTGCCCGGCGCCCTGGTGGGCGTGACCGCCGACGGGGCCCTGGTGGGCCGCGCCGTCGCGGGCGCCGACGGCCTGGCGGTGGTCCTGCTGGACGGCTGGAACGGCACCGCGGACCTGACCGTGACCGTGACCGCCGCGGACCGCTTCGCCCACACGGGCACCGTTTCCGCCGGCACGCCCGCCTCCTTCGTGGCCGTGAGCGCCGCCGGCGCCGACGCCGCGCCCGGCGGCGTGGTGAGCCCCGGCGCCGCGGTGACCCTGCATCCCACCCTGGCCAACGCGGGCGCGTCCGCGGCCGGCAGCACGGCGCTGACCCTCGGCGTGCGCGGCCCCGCGACCGTGTCCGACGCCGCCCTCACCGTGGCCGGCGTGCCCGCCGGCGGCGCCTACGTGTGCGTGGGCGACGAGTCCGTGGCCGTGACCGTGGACCAGGACGCCCGCGACGGCGACGTGGTGGAGCTCCTGTTCCAGGCCGCGCACGACGCCGCCCTGGACGCCTCGGCCGTGGTCTGGACCGTGAGCGCGCCGGACCTGCGCCTGGCCTCCCTGCTGCCCGACGGCGACGGCGTGGCCGCACCCGGCGAGACCTCCGAGCTGACCCTCACCCTGACCAACGGCGGCGGCGCCGCCACCGCCGGCGGCAGCGTGGCCGTGGAGCTGCTCACCGCCGGCGTGGGCGCCCTGACCGGCGGCCCCCTGACCCTGGCCGCCCTCGCGCCCGGCGCCGACGCGGCCGCGGCCGGCGGGCTGAGCCTGAGCCTGGACGCCGCCGTCCCCGTGGGCACCGGCGTCACCCTGCGCGTCACCACCACCACGAGCGAGGGCGCCACGTTCATGGAGACGGTCTCGCTGACCGCCGGCCACGTGGACGCCGGCGCGCCGGTGGGTCCGGACGCCTACGGCTACCGCGCCCTGGACAGCGCGGACCTGGACTACCCCGCCCTGGCGCCCGCCTACCGCTGGACGGAGCTGGACACGGCCCTGGGCGGCGCCGGCCAGCCGCTGACGTACAACTCGGACAACTACGACGTGGTCCTCGTGGATCTGCCCTTCTCCTTCACCTACTACGGCACGTCCTACAGCCGGGCGCGGGTGTCGGAGAACGGCTGGATCAGCTTCGACCTCAGCGACGAGTTCGAGTTCTACAACTGGCCCCTGCCCAACACCCACGGCAACGCGAGCATGATCGCGCCGTTCTGGGACAACTTCGATCCCACGCTGCCGGGCACCGGCGGCGTGTTCACGCATCACGACGCCGCGGCCGGCACCTTCACGGTGGAGTGGAGCTCCATGCGCCACTACCGCCCGGAGGTCACCGACGCCCAGACCTTCCAGCTGGTGCTCTTCGATCCGGCCGTGCACGCCACCGCCAGCGGCGACGGGAACATCCTGTTCCTCTACCGCCAGGTGGCCGACACGGACGACCTGCGCCAGTACGCCACCGTGGGCCTGGAGGACGCCGCGGAGACCGACGGCCTGCAGCTCAGCTACGCCAACCTGCGCACCGCGGGCATGGCGCCCCTGGGGCCCGGCCTGGCCGTGCTGCTGACCACCGAGGCGCCGGTGCGCGTGCCCTACCAGGCCGACGCCTTCACCGCCCGCCGCGGCCCCGCCGGCGTGGAGCTGGCCTGGACCGTGAGCGACGCGCGCCCCGTGGTGGGCTGGCGCCTGGTGCGTCTGACCGCCGACGGCGCCGAGACCGCCACGCCGGACCTGCTGCCCGCCGACGCGCGGGCCTGGACGGACCCGGCGGCCCCGGAGGATCCCGCGCTGACCTACCGTCTGGAGGCCGTGCATCCCTACGCCCACGTGAACCGCGCGGCCGTGGCCGCCGTGGAGACCGGCGTGGCCGTGCGGCCCACGGCGCTGCTGCTGGAGCCGCTGCGGCCCAACCCGTCGCGCGGCCGCACGGAGCTGGCGTTCGCCCTGCCCGCCGCCGCACCGGCCAGCCTGCGCGTGTACGACGCCGCCGGCCGCCTGGTGCGCACGCTGCTGGCCGGGGAGATCCCGTCGGGCCCGGGCCAGACCGTGTGGGACGGCCGCCGCGAGGACGGCCGCGACGCCGGCGCCGGCGTCTACTTCTTCCGCCTGGAGAGCGGCGGCGAGGTGCGCACCCGCAAGCTCCTGCTGGTGCGTTAGGACCGCGGCATGAAGCTCATCCTGCTGCTGCTGGTCCTGCTCACGGGCGCGGGCGTCTGGGAGACGGTGCGGCACCGCGTGGTGCGGCGCCGCATCCCCGTGCGCGTGCACGTGAACGGGAGCCGGGGCAAGTCGTCGGTCACCCGTCTCATCGCCGCGGGGCTGCAGGCCGGAGGCGTGCGCACCTGCGCCAAGACCACCGGCTCGGCGGCCATGTTCCTGCACGTGGACGGCAGCGAGTCGCCCATCCGCCGCCAGGGTCCGCCCAACATCCGCGAGCAGCTCCGCGTGTTCCGGCAGGCGGCGCAGGAGCGGGCCGAGGCCATCGTCATCGAGTGCATGGCCGTGCGGCCGGACCTGCAGCGCGTGTGCGAGCACTCCATCGTGGGGGCCACCCACGGCGTGATCACCAACGTGCGGCCGGACCATCTGGAGGTCATGGGCCCGTCCATGGAGGACGTGGCCACCAGCCTGGCCGGCACCGTGCCGCGCGGCACGGCCCTGTTCACGGCCGAGGGGACCTTCGCCCCGCGGCTGGAGCGGCGGGCGCGGCGGCTGGGCTCCAGCTTCCACCGCACCGACGGCAGCGGCGTGGACGACGCCGCCATGGCCGGTTTCCGCTACGTGGAATTCCCGGACAACGTGGACCTGGCCCTGGACGTGTGCCAGGCCGTGGGCGTGGACCGCGCCACCGCCCTGCGCGGCATGTGGGACGTGACCCCCGACGTGGGCGCCCTGAGCCGCGTGGCCCTGCCGGCGCCGGGCAAGACGCTGGAGTTCGTCAACGCCTTCGCCGCCAACGACCCGGAGAGCACCCTGGCCGTGTGGCGGCGCCTGGGCCTGGACGCGCGGCCGGAGGAGGCCGTGGTCCTGTTCAACAACCGCGCCGACCGCCTGCGCCGCGCCCGCGACCTGGCGCCCATCTTCGGCGACGGCGGCCTGGCGGCCGCCAAGGTGGTGATCTGCGGCCAGGCCACGGCCCAGTTCGTGGACCTGGTGCGGCGCCGCGTGCCGCGCGACCGCCTGGTGGACGCCGGCAGCCGCGACGCCGAGGCCCTGCGCGACCTCCTGGTGGAGGTCTGCCCGGAGCGCGCCACCGTGGTGGGCGTGGGCAACATCGGCGGCGTGGGCATGCGTTTCCTGGACCTGCTGGAGCGGGGGAGGACATCGTGATCTATCAGGCCATCGGCTTGGGGCTGATCATCAGCCTGATCTTCACCGAGATGCTGGGGCTGGCCGCGGGCGGGCTCATCGTGCCGGGCTACATCGCCCTGTACCTGGATCAGCCGCTGCGCATCGCGGGCACCGTGCTGGCGGCGCTGCTGACCTACGGGTCCGTGAAGGCGCTGGGGCGCGTGGTGCTGCTGTACGGGCGGCGCACCATGGTGTTCTGCGTGCTGCTGGGGTTCCTCTTCGGGTACCTGACGCGCTACGTCCTGGTCTTCAACGCCATGTTGGGCACCGGGGTGGACATGTCCATCATCCGGTCCATCGGCTACATCATCCCCGGGCTCATCGCCTACTGGATGCACCGCCAGGGGATCCTGGCCACGCTGAGCACCATGATCATGGCCGCGTTCCTGGTGCGGCTGGCCCTGGTCCTGGCCCACGGAGGGAGGCTGATCGATGTGGCGGTCGGATAGCCGGAAGACCGTGATCCTGGTGGGACTGGCGCTGCTGGCGGTGGCGTTGCAGTTCGGCCTGGAATGGAGCCGTGCGCCCCAGCGGCAGCGCGACTACGACGTGAAGATGGCCGCCGCCGTCAAGGCCCACGAGGCCTTCACCGCCCTGCGCCGCCATCAGCGCATGGAGGGCGCGGTGGTGGACCTGGTGAACGATCCGGCGGGCACCGGTCTGGTGGGCCCCGAGTTCAGCGCCGTCACCAACGCGCGCGGCGATCTGGACGCCAAGCTCACCAGCCTCAATCCCAACTGGGCGGCGGTGTTCGTGGAGCAGCTGCGCCAGGCGGGGCTGCGGCCGGGCGATCCGGTGGCGGTGGGCGTGTCGGGGTCGTTCCCGGGGCTGAACATCGCGCTGTACGCGGCGCTGGAGGCGCTGGAGCTGGCGCCCACGGTGATCACCTCGGTGGGCGCGTCCATGTGGGGCGCCAACGATCCGGCCTTCACCTGGCTGGACATGGAGAGGTACCTGGCGGACGAGCGGATCCTGCACGTGCGCAGCGACGCCGCCACCCTGGGCGGCGGCGACGACATGGGCCGCGGCCTCAGCCCCGAGGGGCGCCGGCTGCTGCAGCAGGCCATCGACCGCAACGGGGTGCCGCTGCTGGCCACCGAGCACATCGACGACGCCATCACCAAGCGCATGACCTTCTACGAGGAGGCGGCGCGCGGGCGGCCGTATCGGTGCTTCATCAACGTGGGCGGCGGCGTGGCCAACCTGGGCACCAGCCGCAGCCGCATCCTGATCCAGCCCGGGCTGAACATGACCATCGAGGCGGAGAACTGGCCGCGCAAGGGCGTGATCGCGCTCATGGCGGACCGCGGCGTGCCGGTGATCCACTACCTGGAGATCAACCAGCTCGCGCGGGACCACGGCCTGCCCGTGGCGCCCGACTACCTGCCCGAGGCGGGCGAGGGCGAGATCTTCGTGCGCGACGGCTACCGCCTGGGCCTGGCCGCGGCGGCGTTCGTGGGCTACGCCCTGCTCTGCGGCGCCGTGCTGGCGCCGGAGCTGCGGCGCGACTTCGTCAACGTGTGGCGCTTCCGCAAGCGCCGGAGGAACGGATGAGCAGAGGGATGACGACGGGCTGCGCCCTGGCGCTGGCCCTGACGCTGCTGACCGCGGCGGAGGCCGGCGCGGCCTCGCGCTGGCGCCTGGCCACCCCGGTGCGCGCGGCGGGCGAGGCCTGCGTGCGCGTGGGCGGCGAGGCCGTGTCGTACGTGCGTCTGGAGGAGGGCGCGCCCGCGGTGCTGCGGGTGCGCGGACCGCGGCGGCTGAAGATCGTGACGCGTCACCTGGCGCCCCCGGCGCCCGGCGACGAGGCGGCCTACGTGGTGCATGCGACCATCGACGGCCGTCTGGACGTGGACCGCCCCGAGCATGCGCCGCGCGCCCTGGGCGCCGACGTGTGCGACGGCGGCGCCCCCGCCGGGGCCCTGCGCCGCAGCTACGTGACCATCCCCAAGGGCTGGCACGACGTGGAAGTGACCGCCTCCGGCGGCCCCGTGGCCGCGCGCTTCTACCAGGAGCGCACCACCAAGGAGGTGGTCTGGGCGGACTACGCCCCGGAGCGCTACGCGTCCGTGGGCCACCTGGAGTTCGACAGCGGCGCCCGCAGCGCCTACTACCGCTTCGACGCCGCGCGGCCCCTGTCCTTCGAGGTCAGCGGCCCCACGGAGGTGGAGGTCTGGGTGCGCCTGGACTTCGACCACACCATGAGCGGCGTGCAGCCCTTCGCCCTGACGGCCACCCTGGACGGCGAGCCCTGGCGCGACTTCCACTTCGACTCGGACCGCCTGGACTCGGCCGTCTGGATCGAGCGGCCCGACGTGCTGCCCGGCGAGCGCAAGACCCTGCGCCTGAAGGTGCCCGGCGGCAAGCACCGCGTGGAGATCCGCTGCCTGAAGCCCGAGGTCTGCGGCATGGCCGCCAAGATCCGCATCCCCGAACGCTCCATCCGCTAGGAGGACGAGTGCGACGCCTCACCACCATCATCGCCTGGCTCGCCCTGACGGCGGGCCTCGCCGCCGCCGCGGAGGTCACGCCCCTGCTGCCCGACGACGAGGCGGAGACCGCCCTGGTGGGCACCGGCGGCGACGGCAAGGACTACCTGGTGATCGGTCCGGAGGGCGTGGCCCTCCGCGTCACCGGGCCCGGCGTCCTGTCCGGCTGGGTGCGCGGCCACCTGCCCGGCGCGGAGCCCGCGGAACGCACCGTGACCGTCACCGCCAAGGGCGTGCCCGGCCTGGGCCCGGAGCTGGTCTACGCGTTCTCGCCGTCGGGCAAGTGGGTCTACGAGGACGGCCGCGCCGGCGCTCCCAGCGGCGGCGTGCGCTTCGAGCCCGTGCAGGTGCCCGCGGGCAGGCACACGCTCAAGCTGACGCCCAAGGGCGGCACCCTGCTGGCGCGTCTGACCTGGGAGGCGGAGGACGTGTCGGCCCTGGCGGCGCGCACCGGCGTGGAGGCGGAGCCGGTGAACCCGTGGAGCACCTCGGTGACCGTGGGCCTGGAGACCATCTACGACGACAACTTCCTGCGCTACTCGGATCCCTTCCAGGACGAGCTGCTCTCCGGCCAGTACCCGCACCGCTTCCAGGCGGACCGCATCGACTCGCACATCATCGCCCCCAGCCTGGACGTGTACGCCCAGCGCAAGCTGACGGATTGGGGCAACACGCGCTTCAGCTTCGGCGTGAAGTCCTGGCGCTACGTGCAGGGCGGCATCAAGAACAACACCAGCTTCGACTACCAGGTGCGCCAGTTCTTCAAGGGCGGCAGGAGCCTGGAGATCGGCTACAACTACGCGCCGCAGCAGTACATCCGCGAGCTCTCGGAACTGCCGCCGGGCAGCGGCGCGGAGGACGCCAAGATCTACCAGGAGTTCCGCTACACGCGGAACGTGTTCAACCTGGTCTGGCGCCAGAAGGTGACGGGCAGCGTGAACGGCCGCCTGGAGATCTTCCGCTCCCTGCGCTACTACAACCAGCCGTTCATGGAGAACGACATCAAGGACCTGGGCTTCCGCCTCACCGCCTACTGGCGGCCCTTCCCCGAGTGGTTCGTCACCGCCGACTACGGCTACACCGACGCCCCCGCCCGCGGCTACGACGAGGCGGGCGAGACCCGCGAGACCAGCGACAACTCCGACCCCTCCTTCAACGAGGACATGGCCCAGCTCGACGTGGGCTGGCGTCCGGACTGGGCCGCGGCGGTGCTGGACGAGATCTCCGTGCGCGTGCGCTACGAGGTGTCCTGGTTCACCTCGCAGAAGTCCCTGGAGGACGACCCCTACCACGTGGGCCGCATCGACCGCGTGTGGCAGTTCCAGCTGGCCTGGGACAAGGAGCTGCCCAACGGCGTGGACATGCAGGTCGGCTGGAAATACGCCCGGCGGCGCGTGGAGTCGCCCTGGGACGGCGACATCCATGAAGACAAGGACTACGACCAGCGCCGGTACTGGATCGGCCTCACCTACAAGCTCTAGAGGATGACGATGAACGCGACGACCACCACGCCCCGTATCTTCGCCGGCCTCGGCGTCCTGCTGCTCGCCCTGCTGCCGCTGGCCCTCGGGGGCTGCGGCGAGGCCGATCCCTACGAGATCCCCGTGTCCCCCTTCCAGGTCATCGGCCGCGTGCCGCTGCCCAGCGAGAACGAGGGGGTGGCCAGCCTGGGCGACTACGCCTTCGTGGCCGGCGGCCAGGCGGGCCTGCACGTCATCGACATGAGCGTGCCGGGCGCGCCCGTGCTGGTGACCACGGTCAACACCACCAAGTACGCCGAGAGCGTGGAGGTGGTGCGCACCCTGGTGGGCGGCGAGCTGCGCGACGTGGCGCTGGTGGTGGAGGGCACCGAGGGCATCACCTCCTACGACGTGACGGATCCCGCCGCCGCCTTCTCCTTCGAGCAGGGCACCACGGCGGTGGACGGCCAGCGCATCTTCGTGCAGGAGTCCGCGGATCCGGACGAGCCCTACATCGTCTACCTGGCGGAGAGCTGGAAGGGCGTGCGGCTCTTCGAGTCGGACCCGGCGCAGGCCGGCCTGCTGGTCTACAACGGCGTGTTCTCCGGCACCCAGGGCTACGCCATGGGCATCGCCGTGCGCGACGGCTGGGCCTACGTGGCCGACGACGAGATGGGCCTGGCCGTGCTGGACGTGCGCGCGCGCATCCTGGGCGAGGTGGAGCTGGTGAGCTGGGCCGACACCCCCGGCAACGCCCGCGACGTGGCCCTGGAAGGGGACTACGCCTTCGTGGCCGACGGCCTGGAGGGCCTGGCCGTGTTCGAGATCGACGCCGACGCCGCGCCCGTGAAGGTGGCCCAGCTGGACCTCACCGCCTTCAGCCGCTCCATCGCCGTGTCGCGCGGCTACGCCTTCCTGGCCGCGGACGACGGCGGCGTGCACGTGGTGGACGTGCGCGATCCCGCCCATCCCCGGTACGCCGGCCCCGTGGACGTGAGCGACGCGTCGGACGTGGCCGTGACCGCGTCGGGCCACGTGATCATCGCCGACCGCGAGGACGGCTTCCTGGTGCTGGGCGGCCCGGACCTGGCCACGGACGCCGCCGCCCCCGCGCCCGTCACCACCCTGGCCGCCGCCGGCGCCGGCTTCCACGCCGTGGACCTCGCCTGGACCGCCGTGGGCGACGACGGCCTCTACGGCGCCGCCGCCGCCTACCGCGTGGCCCACGCCGCCGCCCCCATCACCGGCGAGACCGCCTGGGACGCGGCCACCCAGGTGGACGCCGTGCTGCTGCCCGTGCCGGCCCCGGCCGGCGTCACGGAGTCGCTCACGCTGACCGGCTTCGCGGCGGGCGAGACGCGCCACTTCGCCGTGCGCGCCGTGGACGACGAAGGCCACGTGGGCGCCCTGGCCCCCTCCGCGGCCGCCACCACGGCCTCGGGCTCCCTGAGCGGCGGCGCGGGCGTGAGCCCGGCCTCGGGCGACTTCGAGCAGACGTTCACCTTCGAGCTCACCTGGCTGGACGAGCAGGGCGACGCCGCCGCCGTCCACGACGTGATCCTGGACGGCGCGCCCCACGCCATGACCCTGGTCTCCGGCGAGCCGCTCACCGGTGCCCTCTACCGCTACGAGACGCTGCTGGAGCTGGGATCCCACACCCACGCCTTCCACTTCGAGGACGGGGCCGGCAACGGCTTCACCACCGCCGCCGCCGCCGGCCCCCAGGTGACCTCGCGCATCCTCTTCACCATGGGCAGCCCCGCCGCCGAGGCCGGCCGCGCCGACGACGAGACCCAGCACCAGGTGGCCCTCAGCGACAGCGTGATCGCCTGGCCCACGGAGGTGACCCGCGCCCAGTGGGCCGCCGTCGGCCTGGCCGATCCCAGCACCCACGCCGGCGCGGACCTGCCCGTGCACAACGTGACCTGGTACGACGCCGTGGCCTTCTGCAACGCCCGGTCGGCGGCCGACGGCCTCACGCCGGCCTACGCCGTGGACGGCCTCGCCGTGACCTGGGACCGCGACGCCGACGGCTGGCGCCTGCCCACCGAGGCGGAATGGGAATGGCTCTGCCGCGCCGGCACCGCCACGGCCACGCCCGGCGGCGCCGTGTCGGCGGACCAGTGCGAGCCCGACGCCGTGCTGGACGCCCAGGCCTGGTCCTGCGCCAACGCCTCGGGTCCGCAGCCCGTGGGCGGCCTGGCCGCCAACCCCCTGGGCCTGCGCGACATGCTGGGCAACGTGCGCGAGTGGTGCTGGGACTGGTACGCCCCCTACGACGCCGGCCTGCAGCAGGACCCCGCCGGCCCGGCCGCGGGCGAGCGGCGCGTGGTGCGCGGCGGGAGCTGGCACTACTACGGCCGCGAGTGCCGCAGCGCCGCCCGCGGCGCCTTCTACCCCACCAGCGCGGACGACTTCGTGGGCCTGCGCCCGGTGCGCAAGGCGGTCGAGCGATGACCGTCACCGGCGCGGACCGCTTCGCGTTCATCGACCGCTTCCGCGGCCTCATCGGCGTGATGATGGCGCTGGGCCACGCCCAGTACTACGCCAACTCGGCCTGGAGATTCTTCGATCCCCTGGACCCCACCTTCGACACCTGGGGCCAGTTCGGCATCCGCTACATGGGCTACCTCTGCGCGCCGGGCTTCCTGGTCATGAACGGCGCCATGGTGTGGTGGGCGTGGCAGCGTCGGGTGCGCAAGGGGGCGTCGGCGGGCCGCGCGAGCTGGGAGATCGCCCAGCGCGCCCTGTTCCTCATCGCCGTGCAGCTGGTGTGGGTCAACGCGAGCTGGAGCGGGTTCGACCGTCTGCGGCTGGACCATTACGGCATCATCGCCACCATCGGCACGGCCATGCTCATGATGCTGCCCATCATGCGCGCGGGCTGGAAGGTGCGCGCCGCCGTGGCCGCGGGCGCCGTCGTGCTGCACGCCGCCCTGCTGCGCGTGCCCTACGATCTGGAGGGCTGGGCCCACTACCCCATGCAGTTCTTCGTGGACGCCGGCGACTTCAACAAGTACCCGGTGCTGCCCTGGTTCGCCCTGGCCTGCTGGGGCAGCGTCATGGCCCACTGGTGGTTCGAGCGCTGGAGCACGGACCGCGAGCGGGCGCTGAAGAGCACGGCCGTGGGCGCCGCGCTGATCCTGGCGGCCATGGCCCTGCGCCAGTGGGGCGGTTCGTTCTGCAACATCTGGCCCGCGGGCGACTTCCTGAGCTGGAGCTTCGTGCTGGTCCAGAAGTATCCGCCCAGCCTGGTGCACGAGGTGTGGTTCGCCGGCGCGGTGACCTTCATGGTGGGCGTGGTGGCGTGGCTGGGCCTCTGGCTGCGCCTGAGCGTGTCCTGGCTGGGCGTGGTGGGCAAGGTGCCGCTGTTCTTCTACGCGGTGCACATCCCCATCCTGGCCATCCCCATGAAGCGGTTCGACCTCTACTACCACAAGGGCGGCGTGGCCGAGTCGTTCCTGACCTGGGTGCTGCTGCTCGCGGTGATGATGCCCCTGGCGGTGTGGTTCGCCGGCGTGAAGCGGCGCAACCGCTCGTGGCTCATCCGCATGATCTGACAGGAAGGGATTCCGCCATGGCCGCCAAGCCCGTCATCGCCGGCTCGATCTTCGACTTCCTCATCGACCTGGAGCGCAAGAACACGCGCGACTGGTTCCAGGCCAACAAGGACCGCTACGAGGCGGAGTACCGCGGGCCGGCGCTGGCGTTCGTGGCGGAGATGCAGCCCCTGCTGGACGCCGTGAGCCCGCGCTTCCGCGCCGAGCCCCAGAAGGTGGGCGGGTCCCTGTTCCGCATCCACCGCGACACGCGCTTCAGCAACGACAAGACCCCGTACAAGACCCACTGCGGCATCCAGTTCCGTCACGAGCGCGGCAAGGATGCGCACTGCCCCGGCTACTACCTGCACCTGGATCCCACGGGCTGCTTCCTGGGCGCCGGCATCTGGCATCCGGAGAAGGACGCGCTGCAGGCCATCCGCACCCACCTGGACCGCGACGCCGCGGGCTGGAAGAAGGCCGTGGGCGGCCGCGCCTTCGCGTCGCGCTGGCGCCTGGCCGGCGACTCGCTCAAGCGCGCGCCCAAGGGCTGGCCCGCGGATCATCCGCTGATCGACGACCTGCGCCGCAAGGACTTCATCGCCGTGACGGACCTGGAGCCGGAGGCGGTGGTGGACCCGTCGTTCCATAGGACGCTGGGCAAGCTGCTGCAGGAGTCGGGACCGCTGCTGCGGTGGCTGTGCGACGCGGTGGGCGTTCCGTTCTAGCGCGCAAAAGGAAACCCCCGCGTCGATGTCCTCTGGTGCGAGAGGCGCACGATGCGGGGGGCGAGCGGCTCGACGACGTGAACGCCGACCGAGCTGCATTCGTGCGCAAGGTATCACGTCATATCCTCCATGCGAAAAGAAACTTGCTCGTCGGCGTAGGAATTCGCGTGCCGCTCCGCGCGGCGTTGACCTATCCTGTCGTGGTCATCCGACCCACCGAAAGGACCGTCATGCTCCGTCGACTGCTCCTGCTCGCCGTGCTCGTGTCCGCCGTCGCGGCGGCCGCGTCCGATACCGCGCCGCCCCCCTTCGCGCCCGCGCGGCTCGAGGGCGAGAAGGGCGCGTACCTCATCGGTCCCGTCACGCGCGAGGCGTGGCTGGCCTTCGACCCCGATCTGTCCCAGGAGATCGCGGACTACGAGCCGTCGCCGGACCTGGTCAAGGCTCTGAGCTACCTGCGCCGCGACGTGACCGTCACCGTGGTGCTGGGCACCTGGTGCTCCGACTCGCGGCGCGAGGTGCCGCGCTTCTGGAAGCTGCTGGACCAGGCCGACATGCAGGGCGTGACCCTGGTCATGCTCGCGGTGGGCCGCGCCGACGCCCCCGAGGCCGCGGCGTGGGAGCAGGAGCACGGGGTGACGCCGGGCTACCGCGCGCGCTTCGACGTGGAGCTGGTGCCCACCTTCATCGTCACCGAGGACGGCAAGGAGCTGGGCCGCATCATCGAGACGCCGGAGGTGTCGCTGGAGGCGGACCTGGCGGGCATCCTGGGCGTGCGCGCCACCCCGGCCTGGCATTGATCGGACAGGAAACCACAGACCCCGGACCCGGAGGCTCCATCGTGACCACCCGCGAGAAGATCCAGGCGCTGCGCAAGCTCATGGCCGATCACAAGCTGGACGCGTACTACGTGCCCAGCGTGGACCCCCACCTGAGCGAGTACGTGCCCGCCTGCTGGCAGCGGCGCGCCTGGCTGTCGGGCTTCACCGGCTCCATGGGCGACGTGGTGGTGACCCGCCGCGACGCCGGCCTCTGGGTGGACTCGCGCTACTGGCTGCAGGCCGAGGGCCAGACCGCGGGGCAGGGCGTCACCGTGCACCGGCTGGGCGAGCCCGGCGTGCCGTCGGCGCTGGAGCACCTGGCCGCCACCCTGCGCAAGGGCGCGGTGCTGGGACTGGATCCGCAGGTCATGTCCATGGGGGCCATGGCGGACTTCCGCGCCTCCCTGGAGCCGCGCGGCGTGAAGATCAAGGCGCTGGCGCGCAACCTGGTGGATGCGGTGTGGAAGGACCGGCCGGCGCCGTCGGACGCGCCCCTGGAGGCGCACCCGGTCAAGTTCGCGGGGGAGACCGCCGCGGCCAAGCTCGCGCGCCTGCGCGCGGCCATGACGGAGCTGGGGGTGAAGGCCCACGTCATCGGCGCCCTGGACGTGATCGCCTGGCTGTTCAACGTGCGCAGCCGCGACATCGACTACACGCCGGTGGCCATCGCCTACGCCGTGGTGGAGGCGCGCAAGGCCACCCTGTACGTGGATCCGGCCAAGGTCACCGAGGCGGTCCGCCGCGCCCTGGCCAAGCACGTGACCCTCAAGCCCTACGCCGACGCCGGTCCGGCCTTCCAGGCCCTGGCCGCCAAGCGCCTGCCGGTGCTGGTGGATCCCGACACCACCAACAGCTGGGTCACGGGCCTGCTCAAGGGCTGCCCGGTGCTGGCGGCCACGTCGCCGGTGGTGTTCATGAAGTCCGTCAAGAACCCGGTGCAGCAGGCCGGCATCCGCGCCGCCCACGTGCGCGACGGCGTGGCCATGGTCAAGTTCCTGCACTGGCTGGAGGGCGCGGTGGAGGGGGGGCGGCTCTCGGAGATCGACGCCTCGGACCGGCTGCGCGCCTTCCGCGAGGAGCAGGACCTCTTCCGCGACGAGAGCTTCTCGCCCATCAGCGGCTACGCGGCCCACGGCGCCATCGTGCACTACAGCGCCACGCCGGCCACGGCCGCCGTGCTCAAGCCCCGCGGGCTCTACCTCATCGACTCCGGCGGCCAGTACCTGGACGGCACCACGGACATCACCCGCACCGTGGCCCTGGGCCCCGTGCCCAAGCGGGCCCGGAGGCTGTTCACGCGCGTGCTCCAGGGCAACCTGCTGCTCACGCGCACGCCCTTCCCCGCGGGCACCAGCGGCCTGCGCCTGGAGGTGCTGGCGCGGCAGCCCCTGTTCCTGGTCGGCGAGACCTACGGCCACGGCACCGGCCACGGCGTGGGGCACTACCTGGGCGTGCACGAGGGCCCCATGAGCGTGTCGCCGCGGCCCGCGGCCAACGCGGTGCTGCACGAGGGGCAGTTCCTCTCCATCGAGCCTGGACACTACGAGGCGGGCGAGTTCGGCATCCGCATCGAGAACCTGGCCTTCGTGGCGCGGGACGAGCAGCGCTCCCGGCCGGGCCGCGACTGGTACCGATGGGACGTGGTGACCCTGTGCCCCATCGACCGCCGGCTCATCGACGTGGACCTGCTCTCGCCCGACGAGCGCGCCTGGATCGACGCCTACCACGCCCGGGTCTTCAAGACCCTGGCCGGGCATCTGGACAAGGCGGAGAAGGCCTGGCTCAAGCGCGCCACCGCGGCCCTGTGACGGCGGCCCGATGAGCGGCGAGCTGATGGCCGTGGGCACGGCCGTGATGTGGGGCTTCGCCGTGACGTTCTTCGGCATGGCGGGGCGCCGCTCGGACCCCGCCATGGTCAACATCCTGCGCCTGCCGCTGGGGCTGCTCATCCTCACGGGCATGTGGATGGCGGTCTCGCACACGCCTTGGCCCACCGGCGTGCCCGCCCGCGCCCACCTCTGGCTGGGGCTGAGCGGGACCCTGGGCCTCACCTTCGGCGACACGTTCCTCTTCCACAGCGTGGCCAGCATCGGCCCGCGGCGCGCCACGGTGGTGCTGGCGGCCACGCCCGTGTTCGCGGCGGTGTCGGCCTGGCTCATGCTGGGGGAACGGCTGGGGCCGCAGGCGCTGGCGGGCATCGGCATCATCGTGGCGGGCATCGTGCTGGCCACCGCCACGCGGGATCAGGGCGGCGGCGAGTTCCGCGACCTGCCGCCCGCGGTGCTGCGCCGCGGCCTGGCCGGCGCCCTGGTCTGCGCCGCGTGCTCCGGCGTGGGCAACACCTTCGCCAAGACGGGCATGACGCGCGCGGGCGCGGACCTGGACCCCCTGGCCGCCACGCTGGTGCGCATGAGCTGGGCCACCGCGGCGGTGGTGACGCTGCTGTGGTGGAACCGTCGCACCCTGCGCAACCTGGCCCTGGTGCGGTCGCGGCGGGTGGTGTGGCCCATGGCCGGCGGCCTGGTCCTGGGGCCGAGCGTGGGCATGGTGCTGGGCATCTCGGCCATCAAGGCCACGGACACCGGCGTGGCCTCCGTGCTCATGAACACGGTGCCGCTCACGGTGCTGCTGCCGGCTTGGATCTTCTTCCGCGACCCGCCCACGCGGCCGGCGGTGATCGGCATCCTGATGGCGCTGGGCGGGGCGTCGCTGCTGTTCCTGCGCTGAGGTCAGCGCGCCAGCGTCACCCGCGCCGTGGCCGCGGCGTCCCCGACCGTGAGCCGCGCCAGGTAGACGGCCGCGGGCAGCAGGCGGCCGGCGTCATCGCGTCCGTCCCAGGCGATCTCCGCCACACCGGCCGTCGGCTCCCCGTCCGGCAGGCGACGCACGCGGCGGCCCCGCGCATCGAAGATCTCCAGGCGCGCCGCGCCGGCCGCGGGCCGTTCGAAACGGAGGATCACCCGCGGGTTGAACGGATTGGGCGCGGCGTGCAGCGCGAGCGGAGCGGGCGCGTCGTCCACGCCCACGGTGGGATCGATCCACAGCCCGATGTGCGACGACTCCAGCGTGCCCCCGCGCACCAGCGTGAACCCGCCGCCCACGGCCAGGGCCCCGTCCCAGGGCGCCAGGGCGCGCACCAGGCCGTCCACGCCCTCGGTCACGTCGGACCAGAGGGCGCCGTCGTACAGGGCCAGGTCGCTCACCGCGGCGCTGCCCGCGCCGGTCAGATCGCCGCCCACCGCCAGGCGGTTGCCCCACGGCGCCAGCGCGGTCACGGCCGTGCCCACCACGCCCGCGCCCAGCGCCGACCACCCGCTGCCGTTCCAGCGCGCCGCCAGCGCCGCCGGCGACGTGAAGACGCCTCCCGCGACCAGCCCGCCGTTCCAGGCCGCCAGGGCGTAGCAGGTGTCGCCCAGGCCGCCGCCCAGCGCCCGCCACATGGCGCCGTCCCAGCGCGCGACGTTGGCGGCGGCGGTGGGGTCGTCGGCGGGGTTGGGCACGGAGGCGAAGGCGCCGCCCATGACCGGCGCGCCGTCGTACGCGGCCAGGGCGAACACGTCGCCCGTGAAGCCGGATCCGGTCATGCTGATCCACGCCGATCCGTTCCAGCGCACCACGAACCCCGTGCCCGCCGCCCACGGAGTGCCGTCGATCACCGTCAGCGCGCTCACGTGGCCCCAGGTCCAGGCCGCCGGATCGCCCACCGCGTGCCAGGCGGCGCCGTCCCACACGGCCACGCGGTCGGCGTCCACTCCGTCCACCAGGGTGAAGCGTCCGCCCGCGAGCACGCTGTCGCCCCAGGCGGTCAGGGCGTTCACGCGGTTGTCCAGGTCGCCGAGGGAGGTCCAGGCGAAGGAGCTGTTCACGCGGTCCAGCCGCGCCAGGAACCAGGAGGTGACCGGGCCCGCCTGGTTGAATGATCCGCCGCAGTAGAGGGAACCGTCGTGGGCCAGAAGGGCGCGCGGGTCGCCGTTGAGGCCCAGCCCCGCGGGGGGCGCGCCGAAGCCGTCGTGCCAGTCGGGGAGGGTGTCGGCGCGGGCGACGGCCGCCAGGAAGAGAAAGGCCGCGATCTTGAGTTTCATCCTCCCATCCTATCTGATGCGGGCGCTTCCGACTCGTCTTTTCGAGTGGTTGTGATAGAATGGAACCATGATCCGCAAAGTCGTCACCAAGCATCCCCTCGACGATCCCCGCGCACACCTTCGGGATCGCGACCACTGGCTCTCCCGACCGCCGTCCGAGCGGCTGGAGGCCGTGGATATCCTGCGCCATCGGGAGCATGGAACTACCAAGGGACTTCAGCGAATTGCTCGAGTCGTTCAACGACGCGGGCGTTGAATACCTGCTCGTCGGGGGATACGCCCTCGCCCATTTCGGGGCACCGCGATTCACCGGTGATATGGACTTGTTCGTCCGGCCGACGGCGGAGAATGCCCGCCGCGTCCTCGCGGCCCTGGACCGGTTCGGTTTCGGCGGGCTGGGTCTTGCGGTCGATGATTTCACGGACCCGGACCAGGTCGTCCAGCTGGGAGTCCCCCCGGTCAGGGTCGATCTGCTGACCGGGCTCAGCGGCACGACCTGGGAGCTGGCGTACGATGGCTCCGAGACGAGTGACTACGACGGCGTCCTCGTCCGGGTGATCTCGAAGTCGGCCTTCATCGCGAACAAGCGGGCCACATCCAGACCGCGCGATCTCGCCGACCTGGAATCCATCGGCGAGGATTGAACCTCACGCCTCCGCCTCCGCCCGCGCCAGATGCACCGTCCGCGTGGGGAACGCGATGCTGAGCCCCATCTCCTCCACGATGTCCATGATCCCCAGGTGGACCTCCTGCCGCACCTGCAGATGCTCCGCCCAGTCCGTGGTCCGGCTGAAGCAGTAGACGAAGAGGTCCAGGCTGCTGCTGTTGAAGTCCGTGAACTTCACCAGCATGAACTCCTGGTCGATGCCCGCGTGCTCCTTCAGCATGCCCTCCACCCGCGCCACCAGCGTGCGCATCTGCTCCGACGTGGTGCTGTACGTCACGCCCACGGTCATCTTGATGCGCCGCTTGGGCATGAGCGAGTGGTTCTCCACCACGGCGTTGCTCAGGGTCTGGTTGGGCACGGTGGTCAGGGTCTTGGCGAAGGTGCGGATGCGGGTGCTGCGCAGGCCGATCTCCTCCACCACGCCGTCGGCGCCGTCGAAGGTGATCCAGTCGCCCGCCTTGAACGGCCGGTCCAGCAGGATGGTCACGCCGCCGAAGAGGTTGGCCAGCGTGTCCTTGGCCGCCAGCGCGAAGGCCAGCCCGCCCAGCCCCAGCCCCGCGATCAGCCCGCTCACGGAGTAGCCCATGTTCTGCGCCGCCAGCACGAAGGCCAGCAGGGCGATCAGCACCTTGCTGGCCTTGCGTAGCAGGGGGACCAGGGAGTCGTCCAGGTCGTTGTCCGTGCGTCGCGCCAGCTCGGTGAAGGCTTCGCCCGCCGCATCGGTCAGACGGAACAGGCCCCAGGCGATGAGCAGCACCGTGAGCACGCGGAACAGGCGGTCCGCCCACACCTCGATCTCCAGCAGATCCACGGCCAGCAGCCGCAGCGCCCCGTACACGCCCGCGATGAGGATCAGCGAACCCACCGGCCCCGACACCGCGTCCACGGCCATGTCGTCGGCCTTGGACTCCGTGCGCTCGGCCCAGGTGCGGATGCGCCGCGCCAGCACGTTGAGCACCACCGCGCGCGCCACGAAGGCGGCCAGCAGGATCCCCAGCGCCGTGGCCAGCGTGCCCACGGTCCACGGCCCCAGCGACTTCTGCAGGATGTCCAGATCCATCAGGGCGTCTCCTCGGCGGCGGGCGCCAGGCCCGCGTAGGTCAGCAGCTCCAGGGCGGTGCGGCGCAGGGCCTCGGCCTGCTCCGGCGGCAGGCCCGAGCTCTCCACGGCGGAGAGGAACATGGGCACGCGCGCACGGATGTCGGCGGCCGGCACGGTGAGCTGATCGGCGTCGAACATCAGCGGCACCCGTTCGTCGGCCCGCGCCAGGGTGTGCAGCAGCAGGTCCATGGCCGACAGGTGGCTTCCCTGGCCGATGCGCGTGAGCGCCAGCAGCAGCCGCGCCTGGGTCAACGGACCCCAGGGCTTGGCGGTCACGCCGGCGTCGGCCAGCACGAAGGTGTCCGCGGGCGGATCGCGCAGGTCCGTGCGCCAGGTCAGCGGCGGGCCGTCGGGCACCGCCACGCGCGCGGCCAGCCCGCCGGCCAGCGCGCCGTAGAGGTCCGTGGGCCGCGGCAGCGCGCCCGGCTCCACGTCCGGCTGCAGCACCGCCACGCGGCCGCCCAGTTCCGGCGGCATGGCCTCCAGGCCCTTGATGAAGCGGTAGGCGATGGCGGCGCCGCGCACCGACGGATCCGCCGGCGCCCCGTCCGCCGCCCGCGCCTTGATGCGCAGGGTGGTGCCGCCGAAGGCCGCGCCCGCCAGGACCACGGCCACCGCCACGGCCGCCGTCGCGCCGGGCCGCCAACGCCGGGCCCAGGGCGCGGCGGCCGCCAGCAGCACCAGGGGCGACCACGCGGTGAGCGCCAGGTAGGGGAACAGGTGGCCGCGCAGCAGGAGCGCCGGCGCCAGGCTCAGCAGCGCCGCCAGCAGCAGCGCCGCGGGCCGCCGGTCCGCCGCCCGCCAGCGCCGCCAGGCCCACCAGGCCAGCAGCGTCCAGTACCCCAGGCCGGCCAGGCCCTGCAGCGCGTTCCAGCTCGCGGCGGGCCACGGCCACGCCGCCGCCAGCAGCCACCAGCCGTACTGGGTGAGGTTGAGGGGCCAGGCCAGCGGGCCGGCCAGGGCGTACGCCGCGCCCGGCGCGTGGTCGAAGTGCTGGAGCACCAGCCAGCCCTCGGCCAGGGCCGCGGCCAGCAGCACCAGCGAGGCCAGGACCGCGCCGCGCCGGTCGCGCGCCGGGATCGCTCCGGCCCAGGCCAGCGCGCCCAGCAGCAGGGGCAGCCCCAGGGCGCTCTCCTTGCTCAGCATGGCCGCCACGCCCACGGGCACCGCCAGGGCCAGGCGCCGGCCGCCGCTCAGGGCCAGATCCACCGCCGCCAGGGCCAGCGCCGCGCCCAGGAGCTCCTGCACCCCGGCCGCCCAGTGCAGCGGCGTGAACGCCAGAGGCGACCACGCCGCCAGCAGTCCCGCCAAGAGGGCCGGCCCCGGCTCCAGCCGGAGATGCCGCCGCCCGATGCGCTGGGTGAGCCCCGCCACCGCCGCCAGCAGCAGCAGCCGCGTGACCGCCCAGGGGGCCGGATCCAGGCCGAAGAGGGGTTCGAACAGCCGCCAGTAGAGGGTCTGGCTCAGGAAGCGGGCGGGCCCGTCGGCCTCCAGCAGGCCCTGCGCGCGGGCCAGCAGGCCCCAGTCGTCGCGGTTCCACCAGGCGCCGAGCACGGGCAGGTGCCCCAGCACCGCGACGAGGCCGCAGAGCAGGGAACCGTGCCAAGGGGTTTGCGTAGGACGGTCGTGTGCTATCATGTCGCCCGCGAAACTAACCGACCCCCGCACGTCCGGCAACACGATCCCAGGAGTCGCTCCGTCATGAACCGATCCTTCCTGCGCCCCTGCCTGCTGCTGCTCGCCCTCTGGTCCGCCGTCGTCCTGACCGGTTGCGGCGGGTCCAAGGCCGACGCCCCCGGCGCCCTGGCCATGACCCCCGCGGAGCAGGAGGCCTGGGAGATCCGCCTGGTGGAGCATCGGATCGACAAGAACGAGGCCTACATGAACCCCGCGGACACACCCCTCCAGGAGGCGGATCTGCCCTCGTTCGTGGGCCTGAACTACTACTGGCCGGCGCCGGAGCTGCGCTTCCGCGTGCCCCTGGCCACCACGGACGCCGGCGGCATGCTCCAGCTGGAGAAGCGCAAGGGCCAGCAGGTGGACTACGTGCGCAAGGGCACGGTGAGCTTCACGCACGCGGCGAAGGTGCACACCCTGAGCGTGTTCGGCCCCGCGGACACCAGCCAGTACGGCGACTACCTCTGGCTCCCCTTCTACGATGCCACCTCCGGCAAGGAGACCTACGGCGGCGGCCGCTACCTGGACCTGGAGCTGGCCGACGACGGCACGGTGGAGCTGGACTTCAACTTCGCCTACAACCCCCTCTGCGACTACAACCCCGAGCAGTTCAACTGCACCCTGCCGCCCGCGGAGAACACCCTGGACTTCCCCGTGACCGCCGGCGAGAAGCTGTTCCGGCTGGAGGAGTAGCCCGTCGTGATGGAGTTCCTGCAGGGCCTGGGCGCCTGGACCGGCTTCGCCCTCTGGACGGTGCTGCTGCTGGCGGCGTCGCTGCTGACGTATCTGGGCCTGGGCGGCAACATCGTGATCTGCGCGCTGGCGCTGGTGTGGGGGCTGGCGTCGGGGTTCTCGTCCATCACCTGGCCGTTCCTGGGCCTGCTCGCCGGCCTGACCATTCTGGGCGAGGTCATCGAGAGCCTGCTGGGCATCGTCTACGTGGCCAAGAAGGGCGCCACGCGCTACGGCGTGACCGGCGTGTTCCTGGGCGGCCTGATCGGCGCCACGCTGGGCAACGGGATGGTGCCGGTGATCGGCGCGCTGCTGGGCTCCTTCGCCGGCGCGTTCCTGGGCGCGGTGGCGGGGGAGTACTGGCGCGAAAGGAACGTGGAGCCGAGCCTGCGGATCGGGTGGCACGCGTTCTTCGGCAAGATGCTGGCGATCGTGGTGAAGCACGCGATCGGGATGGTGATGATCTGGCTGATCTTGCGGAGGACTTGGCCGGAATGAGGGGCGCGGATGGTGCGTTTGATCCTGGCTCCGGGTTCCCTCCGTCGGTATGGATTCCGGTGATTTGATGGATTCTTCCGCCCACGTGAACGCTCTTCACGTGGGCGGTAGCATTCATCAAGTCTAGTCGCGAATTCCACGAGGCTGGACGACGTAAGCTCAGATCCCGATACTATGATCAATGATCTCTGTCTCTCATGATGATTCCGACTGGAGATCTCCATGTCCTGGATCTTACGAAGCATCTCATTGATGCTACTGCTGCAGAGTGGACTCTGCTGGGCCAGCACGGCGGAGTCGCTGGCCATCGTCGACGGTCAGATCACCGAATACGGGCTGGAGGTCATGGCGGCTCAGACGGATCTCGCGTTCATCGGGACGCTGGAGGCGGTCGAGTATCAATGCCTCAACCATGAGGGCACCACGCGACCCAGGTCCTCGACCGCCCTGTTGGACCTCTCCGTCACCGAGTCGATCTACGGACATCCGGAATCCGAAAGGATCCGTGTTCGGGCCTACAAGGTCCCTGACCCAGGATGCATGGAGCCCGCCGAGTCGACGCACCCGGAGCGATTCGAGATCGGGTCGAGCTACGCCTTACTGTGCATCAGGGATTTTCAGAACGACGGGACGGGTTTCTCGGCTGAGTGGTCCTGCCGGAATCAAGGCTTGTACGCAGTAGATCCTGATGGAGAGATCCGGATATGCAACGGCGATCTCACATTCGGCGTGGAAGCTCCCATGGCGACCCTCAGGAAGAACTTTGACCGCCTGGATCCCCAGTCGATGTATGAGACCGCAGATCTCGTCATTTTGGCGACTCGGTTCGAGTTTCCGGAAGAAGAATACCGTCGCCCTTGCATGATTGCGGGGCCATCAAATCAACAGTTCGTATGCACGGTCGAGCAAGTACTCAAAGGTGAGCTGCCGTCCGAGCAGATGACAGTCGGCGTTCATAGATCTACGTCGCCGATCCTGAGCCAATATGTGACGCCCGTTATCGATCAAACGGACCGCGCTCTTCTCTTTCTTGTTAAGGATGGAGCTCGTTTCGATCTGCTCTGGAATTACCGGGGCTATTGCCCCGTGAACGGGCTTCGGGTGACCAATAGTACAAGGGTCGATCTTGGGTATGAATTGGAGAGCAGCGGTCTGATGCAGAGAGTTCCGTAGTCAAGGACGGAGCGAAGCCAGCAGCTTCGCCAACCCGACGATCCTCCCCTCGACGCTCGCCTCCTCCAACGCCCCCAGATACTCCCCCCTCTGCTCCACCGGCACCACCAGCCAAGGATACCCGCCGGCCGCCGCCATCACGTTCATCAGGAACCTTCCGACGCGACCGTTGCCGTCCATGTACGGATGGATGTTGACGAAGAAGAAGTGCCCCAGCACCACGCGGACGGCCGGATGCTCCTCGCCCTGCAGCAGTTCGAAGAACGCCGGCATCAGCTCGCGCACGGCGTGGGGGGACGGCGGCACGTGCCGTGAGAGCCGGATGAACACCGGACCGTTGCGGTAGCCGGCGAGCTCGGCCGCGCCCAGGATCCCTGCCTGCACCGACGGCGCGAACAGCTCCCGATACCAATCGCCGTGATCGTCCGCGGCCGCGGCCCCGGCATTCTCGCCCGCCAGGACCCGCGCCACGCTCCGCTTCACGTTCTGGAAGGCCAGCCAGTAGCCTTTGGCCGCCATGGCGTCGCGGAGACGGCAGTCGGCTTCACGGGCGTCCGGGTTCCATTCGTTGCGTCGCACGCGCTCGATGAGTTCGCGGCTGACCTGGTAGCCCTCGATGGAGAGGGAGTGGTAGGCATCGGAGACGTACGCCTCCTCCACGGCGAGGAGGTAGGCCTCGGGGTCCGGGCGTGATGGCGGGGGAGCGGGGAAGTTGTCGATCACGTCCCGGCGCATCGCGTTCCAGAGAAGCCGGAGCCGCTGAACCTGGGGCGATGCGTTCGCTTCCTGGAGCATCACCTCCGGCGGAGATGTGAAGGGATCGCTGACCCGGACGTCGTGCCCGGCCGCCCGCATGGCCTTGGCGATGTCGTCCGCGGTCTCCTCCCGCCCGATCGCCCGGAAGGCCCCGATCAGCCTTCCCGCCACGGTGGTCTGCCCCCGTTCCAGCAGCGGGGGGAGCAGCTCCGAGGCGTGGGTGATACGGGCGAGAGCGGTCTGCGACTCGAGGGGATGGTTCGCGTAGAAGTCCGGGGGCAGGGTGGTCAAGGCTGCCGGGATCGACATCAGCCGCATCCCTTCGTCCTGCACCATGTCCTGAGTCGCGGGGATCGCCGCGCGCAGAGACAGCAGCGACGTGTCGAACGGTAGCGCGAGAACACTGTTGTCGCCGCGGGGGCTGCGGACCAGGAGCTGCCTGGGGATGGTACGATCTCCGGCGTGCCACTGGAGCGACTGCTCCGGCGCGAGGCACCAGTCTTTCCCGAAACGCAGCGTGAGGTACTGGGCGCAGAAGTCCCAGAAGGCCACGTACCAGGACGTGGACTCGCCGTTGATCTGATCAGGCCGTGTGCGGTAGTACCAACCCTTGACCACGTCCTGTAGGAAGCCGGCAGCGGTCAGGCGCTCCCGGTGTGTGCGACCCAGATCCCGGGCGCGGAGCACCGTGCGGCCGTCCCTGCAGGCTTCAGCGAGGGCTTCCAGGGACGTTGCCAGCTTTTCCGCCGGGGTGGCCATGACGGCCCTACTTTGTCGAAGTATTAGAAAATGGCGATGTAGATATATTAGGATATTGCGATGTGGACATGCTAGTATAAAATGCTAACAAATTCATGTATATAGTGGTTATTGGCCTGATATGCGATCCCGCGCCTGCGCCAACAACCCCGAACTCTCCCGCAGCATCACCTCCGCCAACGGCCCGAACCACTCCCGCACCTCCCGGAACCGCTCCAGGAATGCTTCCCGATCCCCGCCCTCGTACATCGCCACCGCCTCGGAGAACCGCTCCCGATACCCCCGCGCCAGCGCCACGCCCTCCTCGGACCCGAAGATGATGTCCGCGTACAGCTCCGGATCCTGCGCGAACAGCCGCCCCACCATGGCCAGCTCCAGCCGGTAGATGGGGGAGCTCAGGGCCAACACGCGCTCCAGGTCCACATCGGCGGCCATGAGGTGGGTGCCGTACACGAAGGTGGCGAAGTGGCGCAGGGCCTGGATGGTGCCCATGTGGCGGTCGTGCTCGGCGGCGTCCACCTCCACCACGGCGGCGCCCCAGGTGCGCCACTGCTGCAGGACCCAGGCGCAGGCGTCGGCGTGGCGGCCGGGGGAGTGCACCACCACCTGCTTGGCGAAGGTCGGCACGTCGGGGCCGAACATGGGGTGCAGGCCCAGCACGGGGCCGGGGTGGGCGTCGAGCATGGCCCGGACCGGGGCGGCCTTGCGGCTGGTGATGTCGGCCAGGACGGCGTCGGCGGGCAGACGGCCGGCGCAGGCGCGGATCACGTCCACGGTGGCGTGGATGGGCACGCCGATGATCACCAGGCCGGCGCCGGAGAACACCTGGTCCGCGGCATCCCAGCCGTCGGCCTCCAGCACGCGCACCTCGTAGCCCGACGCGGTGAACGCGCGGTGCAGCAGGCGGCCCATCTGACCGCGGCCGCCCACCAGCACCACCGGGCGCGGGTCCTCCACGGCGCAACGGAAGCCGCGGGCGCCCTCGGCCCGGTACGACTCGCGCATGATGCGGCGCAGGAGGTCCTCGATCAGGTCCGGCGCCACGCCGCGCTGCTCGGCCTCGGCGCGGCGGTCGCGCAGCATGGCCTCCTCGCGCTCGGGCACGTACACGGGCAGGCCCAGGTCGATCTTGCGGTCGCCCACGGCGGCCACCAGGTCGCGGCGGCGGGCCAGGAGGTCCAGGAGCTCGCGGTCGGCGGCGTCGATCTGGGCGCGGAGGGCGTCGAGCTTGGGGTCACGGTTCATTCCGAGCCTCCCGCCACCCCGTACGCCATGTCCGTATTCGCCCCCACGCCCCACCCGTCGCGCCCCACGGCGATCACGCCCACCGTCCACGCCGGATCGAAATCCGCGATCCCCGCCCGGATGGCCTCCTGCGCCGACAGCCCGCCCTCCATCAGCCGGTACACCTCGCGCGCCAGCCCCTGGCGGATGATCTTCTCGCCGTGGCCCGTGCAGGCCACCGCGCCCGCGGGGCCGGCGAAGCAGCCGCAGCCGTAGATGGGCACGTCGCCCACGCGGCCGTCCAGGGTGATGGACGTGCCGCCCGTCGAAAGCGTGGCCGCGAACGTCCCGTCGGCGTGGCGCACCACCGTGCCCACGGTGTCGCCCTGCACGGGGTCGTCCACCAGGGTGTCCTCGGGAGTTGGCACCGGGTTGGGGAAGTTCCAGGCTGCGCGCCAGTCGAACGCGTCGTAGCCGCCGCCGGCCTCGCCGCGCAGCAGGCGCGCCACGCGGCGTCGCCACTTGGCCCGGGCCTCCGGGCAGATGGGCACCTCGTCGGCAAAGCCCATGCGGTGCGCGAAACGCGTGGCCCCGTCGCCCACCAGCATGCGGTGGGGCGTGGCCTGCACGGCCTGGGCCACGCGGATGGGGTTGCGCACGCGCTCCAGGGCGGCCACCGCGGCGAAGTCGCCGTCGCTGGTCATGAGCGCCGCGTCCATCTGGATGGTGCGGCCGTCCAGGCGGATGTTGGCGCCGGTGCCCGCGTTGAAGATGGGGATGTCCTCCAGGTGCTGCGTGCCGGCCACCGCCGCGTCCAGGGCCGTGCCGCCGTGGGCCAGGCGGTGGAGGGCGGCCTGGGCTGCGGCCTGGGTGTGCGGGGACCAGCTCGAAGGGGAGCCGGCGCCGCCGTGGGTGACGGCCAAGGCTCCGACCGCGGCGCCGCCGTGGTAGGTGACGGGCACGGGACCCAGGTCGCGCACCTGCTGGCAGCCGACGAGCAGGAGCAGGGCGATCGGCAGGGCGAAACGGCGCATTCCAGGACCTCCGGGCTGGGGTGGCCGCACCTTACGCCCCGCCCCGGCCCAGGGTCAACCGGAGCAGGTTGCCAAACGGCACGGCGGCTTGCTATGATCGTGCCTCGTGGCTCGCCCGAGGCACCATCGCAAAGCGTATCGATCGTTGATGCACATCCTCGCCTTCCTCCTCTGCGGGACGCTCCTGGCGTCCGGCACCGCGGCCGCCGTGACGGATCTGGACGATCCGCCCTCCGCGCTGCCCTACTCCCTGACGCCCGGCATCGTCCCGGTGCCCGCCCTGACCAACTGGGGCAACTCCCGCGGCGCCCGCCTGGTGGACCTGGGGGAGGACGGCGGCCCCACGTGGGCCAAGGTCCAGGAGACCTACGTCCAGTTCGAGCACCTGCGCGGCGGCGAGGTGGTGCCCGGACCCCAGTTCAACTTCCCCGGCCGCTTCCACAAGCCCGCCCCCTGCGGTTGGGTGGACGGCGCCTGGGACCTGGACGGCGACGGCGCCCTGGAGCTGGTGGTGGGCTCCCGCTCCGTGGACAGCGCCGAGATCCGCGTCTGGATCCTGGACGCGCGCACCCTGACGGAGCGCGTGAGCTTCCCCGTGCCGATGGGAGAGGACCGCGACGGCGACGGCCTCTGGGACGGCTACGTGGCGGCTGTGGGCCCCCTGCCGGTCCCCGTTGACAGCGACACCGTGCCCGCGCTGCTCTTGGCCCGCAACGTGCGCTACGACGAGTTCGGCCGCGGTCTGCAGGCCGTGGACGCGCGCACCGGCGCCGAGCTCTGGCGCGCCGACGAGGCCAACAGCATCCTTCCGTCCAGCGTGTCCCTGATCGACGGCGACGACGGCCCCTCCATCCTCCTCTGCGGCGACGCCCACGAGAACCTGGACGCCGACCAGGGCGAACACGTGAACGGCCTGCGCGACGACGTCCCCCGCCTCATCAGCTACGCCGCCGACGGCGCCCTGCGCTGGCGCCACGACCTGCCCTACGGCCAGGCGCGGGTGGCGTCCCGCCTGGGCGACCTGGACGGCGACGGCGCCCCGGAGCTGGTCCTGGGCGGCACCCTGCGCGGGCGGACCCAGTCGCTGCTGGTGGTGGAGCCCCACGACGGCCGCCTGCTGGCCGGCACGGAGATCCCCAACGGCCTGTCCGGCCTGGAGCTGGGCCCCGTGCGCCCGGACGGCGGCCGCGACGTCTACCTGAGCCATGTTGGCGGCGAGCTCCGTCGCCTCGCGTTTCGTGACGCACGCCTGACCACGGAGACCGTCGCCGTCAGCCGCAGCCGCTGCGACCTCCTGCTCTGCGCCGACCTCCTGCCGCCCCCCGGTCACGAGCTGGCCCTGCTGCTCCCGGGCCTGCGGCTGCTGATCACGAGCCTGGACGGCACGCCCCTGCTCACCCAGGCCGACGTGGGCTCCTACCCCGCCTTCATGACCCCCCTGCCCATGGGCGCGGGCCGCCGCGAGGTGGCGATTCCCCGCTATCCCGAGCCCGGCGCCTCCTACCTGGTCATCGACGGCCCGCGCCCGGCGGGCGTGCCGCCGCTGCTGCCGATCCTGGCCGTGGCGGGCCTGCTGGCCGCCGCAGCCGTGATCCTCCGCCGCCGACCCGGGGCGCACGCGGAGGCCCCGCCCGCCGCGCCCCCGCCCATGCCGCAGGCCATGGGGCGCGTGCTGCTGCTGGAGGCCCTGCGGCGCGAGGGGCACAACCGCAGCGGGGTGATGGAGAGCGTCGCCAAGCTGCGCGAGCGTCTCTCCATGCTCAACGCCCGCACCGGCGAGCGGGCCAGGCCCCACGTGGGATATCTGCGGACCCGGGGGCTGGACCGCCTGGACACGATCCTGGAGGCGGCCGACGCGGCCGGAGTCGCCGAGCACCGGGTGGCCTGGGCGCGCGGCGTCGTCCAGGAGCTGCGCGAGGCCCTGGACCGCAGCGCCGACGTGCAGGCCTATCAGGGCGACCGCGAGGCCGCGGAACGCCTGGTCAAGGTGCTCGACGACCTGCTGCTCGCCATGGAGCGCATCCGCGACGACGCTCTGAGCCTCCACCCCACGGACCTGGCGGCGGTGGCGGCCCGGGTGGCCGACCCGTTCGGCGAGCGCATGCGCTCCGCCGGCGTCACCGCCGTCTGCGACGGACCGCGTCCCTGCGCCGTGACCTGCGACGAGGCCGTGCTGGAGCACGCCCTGGACAACCTGGTGGTCAACGCCCTGCGGGCCCTGCGCGGCCGCACCGACCGGCGCCTGGCCGTGCGCTGGCGTCGGAACGGCGGCGCCGTGGAGCTGGAGGTCAGCGACAACGGCCCCGGCGTGCCCGACGCCCTGGTCGAGACCCTCTTCCAGCCCAAGACCGACCGCGCCGACGGCGGCGGCACCGGCCTGCCCGACTCGGCCCGGGCCTTGACGCGCTACGACGGCCGGCTGGAGCTGACGGCCACGGCCCCGGAACGGGGCGCCACGTTCCGCATCGTCCTGCCGCAGGCCAAGCCCGCCGCCGCCGCCGCCGAGGCCTGAAATCCCCTGGCGCCCACCGCCCGCCGGTCCCATCATCGGGCTCATGCCCACCCTGCTCGCACGCCTGCTCCACCCCGGCGCCCGCCCCGACCCCGTCGAGGCGGCCACCCTGCGCCGATACCTGATCGGCATGGTGTTCCAGGGCCTGTGGTGGGCGGGGTACCTGCTGTTCCCGTTCGTGCTGGCCAAGTCGCTGGACGCGTCGGCCGGGCTGGTGACCGCCGCGGTCACCATGGACACCGCCGGCATGCTGCTGGCCCTGAGCTGGGGCGCGCTGCTGGCGCGGGGCGGCCGCCGCCGCGTGCTGTTCTGGGGCGGCCTGGGCGGGCGCGCGGTGCTGGTGCTGGCGCCGTGGGCGGTCACGGCGCCGCGCTTCGTGACGCTGCTGGGCGTGGTGTACGTGTTCGCGGCGCTGCTCTACCCGGCGCAGAACGGCATCTTCCAGGAGAACTTCCCGGCGGCGCGGCGCGGGCGCTACTTCGGGTTCGGCGCGCTGGTGCAGCACGTCACGGCGGCTTCCACCAGCCTGCTGCTGGGCGCCCTGCTGGACCGCGATCCCCAGAACTTCCGCTGGATCTACCCGGCGGTGGGCCTGCTGGGCTTCGGCTACCCGCTCATGCTGGCCCTGGTGCCCCGCCACGGCGACGGCCCGAGCACCCCCGCGCCCTGGACCCTGCCGCGCCTGCCGCGCGGCCGCACCTCGCCCGCGGCCCTGCTGCGCAGCCTGACCGACCCGGTCCGCGACGCGTTGACCACCATCCACGCCGACAAGGCCTTCCGCTGGTTCGAGGGCAACTTCATGCTCTACGGCATGGCCTTCATGATGCTCAACCCGGTGGTGCCCCTGTTCTTCACCGACGAGCTGCACCTCAGCTACGAGCAGATCTCCTCGGCGCGGGTGCTCATCGCCTCGGCGGGCGTGGCGCTGCTGGGGCCGCTCATGGGCGCGGCCATGGACCGCTTCCATCCGGTGCGCGTGTCCACGCTGGGGTTCGGGCTGCTCTCGCTCTACCCGCTGACCCTGGCCCTGGGCGGGCCGCTGGCCGGCCTGGGCCCCGTGGCCACGGCCTACCTGGGCTTCGCCTTCTACGCCGTGGCCATGAGCGGGGTGAACGTCACCTGGAACATGGGGAGCATCGCCTTCGCCCCGGACGGGGAGGGCGGACACTACCAGAGCGTGCATGTGGCCATGGTGGGCCTGCGCGGCGTGGTGGGGCCCCTGGCGGGCTACGCGGTGCTGCGGCTGTTCGGGTCGCGGGAGGTGTTCCTGATCGCGGCGGGGTTCTGCTTGTCGGCGTCGCTGTCGTCGGTCATGCTCTGGCGATGGCTGCGCACCCAGGACCATCCCGCCGGAGAGTGACCCCATGTCGGATCGACTGAGCGAATTCCGCGCCTACCGCGAGCGCATGAACGAGCGCATCCTCGAGAACGCCACGCTGACCACCAAGCGCTTCTTCAACCTGGACACCCGCTGCTACGAGGACGGCGCCCTGGACGCGCGCACCAAGGAGATGCTGGGCCTCAGCGCCTCCATGGTCCTGCGCTGCGACGACTGCATCGCCTACCACGTGATCCGCTGCGTGGAGCTGGGCGTGAAGCGCGAGGAGATGCTGGAGATCTTCGACGTGGGGCTGATCGTGGGCGGTTCCATCGTCATCCCGCACCTGCGGCGGGCCCACGAGCTGCTGGACGAGCTGCTGGGCGACGTCTAGCCCGGGTTGCGGCGGCGCGCCGCCTTCAGGGCCCAACGGTAGACCTCGGCCCGGCGCAGGATGGATTCCGCGTACTCGGCCGATTCGTCGCCACGGTAGAAGCCGTGCCGCGTGGGCGTGGCGCGGTCGCGCAGGCGGTGCAGGGCCACCTCCACGTTGTCCTCCCAGCGGTTGGGATCCAGCTCCGCGTCCATGGCGATGCGGCGGGCGTCGTTCATGTGGCCCGCGCCGGCGTGGTAGGTGGCCAGGGTGAAGGGCCAGCGGTCCGCCGGCGCCAGGTAGTGGTAGCTGCGCCAGATGTCGGCCAGGTGGGCGGTGCCCACGCGGATGTTGGTCTCGGGGTCCATGAGCTGGGTGCTGTCGGCGTGGCTGAAGCGCGGCAGCACCTGCATGAGGCCCACGGCGTCGGCCTCGCTCACCACCTCCGGGTCGAACCGGCTCTCCTCGTAGATCAGCGACGCCACCACCAGCCAGTCCAGCCCCAGCTCCGTGCTCACGTCGCGGATGGTCTCGTCCCACGGCGTGATGCGGCCGCTGCGGCGCGTGCGCAGCCGGTCCTGCTGGTAGTAGCGCGCCTGCTTGGGGTCGCCGATGTAACGCTCGTACAGGATGCCGTACAGGCGGCTGCGGCGGGCGCCGGCGTTGAGCTGGCTGTAGTTGCGGGCCAGGAAGCGGTCCAGGGCATCGCCCAAGGCCTCGCTGGAGCGGCGCACCAGCCAGGTGCGGCCCGTGCGTTCGCCCAGGGGCGGTCCCAGGCGCAGCTCGGGGTAGCGGGCGCGGATGGAGCGCACGGCGCCCGACGTGGCCACGATGGCCTGGATCTCGCCCGCGGCCAGGGCGTGGAAGAGGTCGTCCTGGGTCAGGGTGGGCCGCGCACGTACGATGGAGAGGTGCAGCCCCAGCTCGTCGCGCAGCTCGCGCAGCAGGTCCTCGGCCTGGTTCTCCCAGGGCACGGTCACGGCCAGACCGTCCAGATCCGCCGCCTCTCCCACCGGGCCCACGCCCGGCCCCAGCACCACGTGCAGGCGGGTGAGGCTGAAGGGCCGCGTGGGGCGGCCCAGCTCCTCCAGCTCCGGGGTCAGCACCATGCCGGCGGCCACCACGTCGGCGCGGCCGGTGTGGAGCAGGTCCGTGAGCAGCTCGCCGCCGCCGGGCAGCACCGGCTCCAGGCGCAGGTGCCACTCCTCGCAGAAGGCGGCCAGGAGGTCGCGCTCGAAGCCCGCCTCGCGCCCCTGGAACACCATCCAGGTGAGCGGTCCGGGGCGCGTGGCCACGCGCAGCACGCCTTCCTGCTGGATGGCGGGCAGATCGCGGGCCGCTTCGATGGGACGGGGATCCGCCTGGGCGACGGTGCCCGGGCGGGGGACGCGCTTGGCAGGCTCCAGCCTCTGCTCGCAGCCCGTCAGCAGGGAGAACGCGAGGCAGCACGCCGCCGTCGCGACGGAGGCGCGGAAGACCCGCCGCGGACGGCGTCGGGGAGCGGCGATGCGGCGACGGGTCTGCATGGGGCGGATGGTCCAACGCCGGACCCCGCCTGTCAAGCGGCCGGCGCGCGGACCGATCGCCGGTTTCAAGACGCGGAGGCAATTCCTGCGGAATTGTGCTATGCTGGTCGCCTCACCCGCTCACCACCCCCCGTCATGGTGGCGCGCTTCCGTAACGGTTCCGGCCGCGGCCGTGGCTGCGTCCGTGGTGCTCAGGCTTTGGTCCCGGAGGATCTCATGTCTCGTAAGTTCATGCTCATCATGATGTTGGCTGTTTTGGCGTCGGTCCCGGCGCTGGCCGCCGTTCCCGGCGGACACGGCTTCCTCGATGCCCTGGACCAGGCCGTGGCCGCGGGAGAGCTCGACGCCGGCACCGCCCTCCAGCACAAGTTCGCCTACATGTTCGACCAGGATGCCCTGCCCGAGGCCTGGCGCCCCGCTGCGTTCGAGCCCCTGAAGTGCGGCACCGAGATCATGCGCGAGTTCGAGATCCTGCGCCCCACCCTGAGCGCCGACGTGGTCAAGCGCCTGGACGCCTACCTGACCCCGGAGATGTCCGCCGCCACGGCCACCTATCTCAGCCCCCTGGGCCACTTCAACTTCACGTACTTCACCTCGGGCACCAACGGCGTCTCCGCCACGGACGTGAACCCGGCCAACGGCATCCCGGACTACGTGGAGCGCTGCGCCCAGTACATGGACGAGTCGTGGGAGAAGGAGATCGTGGAGATGGGCTTCACCGCTCCGCCCACGCACCCCTACCCCGTGAGCTTCGAGAGCATGGGCTCCTACGGGTACACCACGGTGGTCAGCGGCACGGCCACGCGCATCGTGCTGCACAACACCTTCATCGGCTTCCCGCCCAACGACGACCCCGACGGCAACGTGCTGGGCGCCGCCAAGGTGACCTGCGCCCACGAGTTCAAGCACGCCAGCCAGCGCGCCCAGTCCGGCTGGAGCGAGGGCGGCTGGGTGGAGCTCGACGCCACCTGGATGGAGGACGTGGTCTACGACCAGGTCAACGACTACTACAACTACCTGACCAGCGGCAGCGGCATCAGCAGCCCCACCAGCAGCCTGGACACCGGCGGCAGCGGCTCCTACGAGGACTGCATCTTCCAGCACTGGATGAGCGAGACCTGGGGCGATCAGATCATCATCGACCTCTGGGACTGGCGCTCCACCCACACCACCCAGAGCATGCTGGTGTCCTACGACAGCATCCTCTTCCAGAACGGCTCGTCCCTGGTGAACGGCTATCCCGAGTTCGCCGCCTGGAACTACGCCTGCGGCGTGCGCAGCGTGGCGGGCTTCGGCTACGGCGAGGCGGCCGACTACAACTCCAGCGCCGTGACCACCGTGTCCACCTATCCGTACAGCCTGAGCAGCTCCACCGCCCACCTGGCGGCCCGCAACTTCCACTGCATCAACTTCGGCGCCCTGGACCGCGAGTTCCAGGTCACCTTCAACGGCCAGAACGCCACGGACCTGTCCGTGAAGGCCGTCATCCGTCTGGCCGCCGGCGGCTTCGTGTACGAGGACATCCCGCTGGACGCCAACAACGACGTGGCCGACTACCCCCTGAGCGTGACCAGCAGCGCCATCTCCACCGTGGGCATCGTGGTGGTCAACAGCCGGGCCTCCGGCCTGTCCGCCACGTGGGACGTGAGCTTCGCCCTGGTGGATCCCACGCCCATCGCCGCCGCGGCCGTCTCGCCCACGTTCCTGGCGGAGACCGTGGAGACCGGCGACCTGGGCTCCGCCCTCACCACCGTGAGCAACGTGGGCCAGGCCGGCTCGGTGCTGAACTACGTTGTGCAGGAGATGGACATCAATCCGGTCAGCTACAAGGCCGCCGCCGCGGCCCTGCTGCCCCGCGCCGAGCCCGCGCCCCGCGCCATGGACGAGCTCACCGTGAAGCCCCAGGCCGCGTCGCCGGTGACCTACAACGGCGACTGCGTGTACGGCAACGACGACACCAGCAGCATCCCCGGCTACTACGGCAGCTGGTGGACCGGCCAGGAGACCTACGCCGTCCGCGTGGATCCCCTGAGCGAGTCCTGCTCGTGCGTCAACGGCTTCAACGTGCGCGGCGTGCACATGCTGCTCTACCTGCAGACCACCAGCACGCCCCAGGTGCGCGCCCTCCTGGCCGAGGACGCCGGCGGCGTGCCCGGCGCCATCCTGGACACCTCCGCGCCCATCACGGTGAGCCCGCCGGTGGCCAACGGCTACGTGGACGTGGAGATCCCCACGGACTTCAGCTGCGCCGACCCCGCCGCCGGCCCCTACTACGTGCTCTTCGAGTTCCTGGACGCCAACGGCCCGGTGGGCATCCCCATCGACGCCGCGGACACCGCGGGCCTCTGCTTCAACGACTGGGGCACGGGCTGGGTGGACCTCTCCGTCCAGGGCTTCGTCGGCGACATCATGCTCTGGGCCGACGTGGACTGCTGCGACTTCGGCGTGCCCCAGATCGGCGTGCTCTCGCCCAACGGCGGCGAGTACCTGCAGACCGGCACCAGCACGGACATCACGTGGAGCGCCACCTCCACCGACTTCGTGGACGTGGAGCTGAGCACGGACAACGGCCTCACCTGGACCCTGCTCTTCGACGACACCGCCAACGACGGCAGCGAGTCCTGGCTGGTGGCCGGCGCCTCCACCGTGGAGGCCCTGGTCCGCGTGAGCTCTCCCGACGGCCTGGTGAGCGACGTGAGCGACGCTCCGTTCCTGATCTTCTCCGAGGTGTCCTGGATGTCCGTCTCGCCCGACGGTGCGGGCAGCCTCCTGGGCGGCTCCAGCCAGGACCTGACGGTCAGCCTGGACGCCACCGGCCTGGCCGAGGGCGTCTACACCGGCTACATCCTGGTGGCCCACGACGCCGGCGCCGCCGAGGTGGTCACCGTGGAGCTCTCCGTGACCGACTCCGGCTCCGCCGTGGGCGACACGCCGCTGGTCTTCGGGCTGGCGGGCAACCACCCCAACCCGTTCAACCCGACCACGCGCCTGCTCTTCACGCTCCCGACGGCCGGCGCGGCCACCGTGGACGTGCTGGACCTGCAGGGCCGCGTGGTGCGCACCCTGCACCGCGGCGACCTGCCCCAGGGCCGGACGTCGCTGGAGTGGGACGGCCGCGACGACGCCGGCCGCGCCATGGCCAGCGGCACCTACCTGGCGCGCCTGCGCGTGGGCGGGATGACGGCCACGCACAAGATGTCGCTCACCAAGTAGGGAGCGGCCGATCACCGGCGCGCGAGCGCCGGACCGCACCGATCACGTCGCTCGCGCGCCGGTTGGCGGCCGCCGCGACGGGGAGAGGGATGGGGGCCCCGGGCGAAAGCCCGGGGTCCTTGTTTTGGGGGTTTCGGTGCCGATTCTGGTCGTGTAGGTTGTGCCTCGGAAATTGTGCCCGCGTGGGCGCGGTCGCCGCGGGCGGGCGTAAGTTCAATGAATTCAATGGTGGCAAGTGGTTCTGGGGGCTGATTCGGGCCCCTCGGACGGGCAGGAACAATTTCCGAGGCACAACCTTTGGCATGGAAGATCTGCGGGTGCATACTTGCACGCTGGTCGCCGACCTCCACCTGAGAGGCGCCGCCAGCCTCAAAGACCGCCGCAAGGAGCTGAAGTCCCTGGTGGACCGCCTGCGCCGCGACGGCTATGCCGTGGCCCAGGTGGGACCGGCGGATCTGCTGCAGCGCGTGTTCCTGGCCGTGTCCGACGTCTCCGGCGACGTCACGCATCTCGACGAGCGGATGGACGCCGCCGAGCGGCTGCTGCTCGAGTCCGAGTTCGAAGTGGGGCGCCTGGAGCGCCTGGAACGCACCTGGTCCGATTCCTCCCTGCGCTGACCCCAGCCACCCCGGACGGAGGCCCATGCGCCTGATCGACCTCAGCCACGTGATCCGCAGCGGCATGCCGGTGTATCCCGGCGACCCCACCGTGCCGCAGATCGTGCGGGAGTCCTCCCACGGGCCGGACACGCACCAGTCGTCCTCGCTGCGCACGGGCTGCCATGTGGGCACGCACATCGACCTGCCCCTGCACTTCAAGGCGGGCGAGGCGGATCTGTCCGCGTTCCCCGCGGAGCGCTGCCAGGGGCGGGGCGTGGTGGTGGATGCGGCGCCGGGCGCGGTGGACGCCGACGTCTTCGCGGGCCTGGATCTCGCCGACGTGGACTTCGTGCTTGTGCGCACGGGGTGGGAGAGCCGCTGGGGCACGCCGGCTTACTACGCCGATTGGTCCCACCTCACCCCCGACGCGGCCCGCCTGCTGGCCGCCGCGGGCCTCAAGGGCGTGGGACTGGACAGCCCCAGCGTGGACCCCTTCCACGCCACCGACGCCCACGACATCCTGGCCGCCGCCGGCCTGATCAACGTGGAGAACCTGGCCAACCTGGGGGCGCTGCCCGCGGACGGCTTCCGCTTCCTGGCCCTGCCCCTGCGCCTGGACGGCGCGGAGGCCTCGCCGGTGCGCGCCGTGGCGCTGCTGGACGGGGAGGCCTGAGCCTTGCTGCTGGACGGCCTGCTCTTCGCCGCCGGCGTGGCCCTCCTGGTGGGAGGCGCCACGGCCCTGGTGTCCGGGGGCACGCGCCTGGCGGGGGCCCTGGGCGTGCCGCCGGTGCTCATCGGGCTCACGGTGGTGGCGTGGGGGACGTCGGTGCCGGAGCTCATCGTGTCGCTGCTGGCGGCCCTTTCCGGGCGCGGCGACATGATGCTGGGCAACGTGATGGGCTCCAACGTGGCCAACATCGGCCTGATCCTCGGCGCGGCGGCGGTGCTCATGGCGCCGCCCAACGACCGCAGCATGTGGAAGCTGGAGATCCCGCTGCTGATCCTGGGCACGGCGCTGTTCTGGGTCCTGAGCCTGGACGGCACGCTGGGACGCCGGGACGGTCTGGGGCTGATGGCGCTGTTCGGCTACGTGACCGTGCGCTCCATCGGCGGCGGCCTGCGCGACGCCCGGGCCCGCCGGGCGGCGGCGCCGGCGGACACGCCGCCGGCGGGGCTGGCCAGCGGCGCCCTGCTCACGGCGCTGGGCATGGCGGGCCTGGTGCTGGGCGGACGCTGGATCGTGGATTCGTCGGTGCGCATCGCCGAGTCGCTGGGCGCGCCGGAGGTGGTCATCGGCCTCACGCTGGTGGCCGTGGGCACCAGCCTGCCGGAGCTGGCCACCACCCTGGTGGCCGCCTATCGACGCGAGAGCGGGATCGCGCTCGGAAATGTGGTAGGATCCAACCTCTTCAACCTGCTCGCGGTGGCCGGCCCGGTGGCGATCATCCATCCGGTGCCCGTGGGACGCGAGCTGATGGCCCGTGAGTTCCCCAGCCTGGGCCTCATGACCCTCGCCCTGGTCCTGGTCACCCTGACCCGCGGCGCCATCGGCCGCGTGGCGGGGGCGGGACTGCTGATCCTCTACGCCGCGCTGCTGGCCTGGTGGATCGTCTGATTTCGGAACGGAACCATGCACGACGACCGCGACCACGAACCCGACGCGCCGGAGTCCACGGAGGACCTCCAGGGGTTGGCGCGCACCATCGCCAAGGCCGGCTACGCCACGCGTCGCCAGGCCGAGGAGCTGGTGCGTTCGGGACGCGTGCACGTGGACGGTCGGCGCGTGCTGGATCCCGGCCACGGCGTGCGGGCGGAGCAGGATCTCATGGTGGACGGGCGGCCCCTGCTGGAGATGGCCCGCACCTACCTGGCCTTCCACAAGCCCGTGGACGTGGCCACCTCGGCCTCCGCGGGCCACCGCGTGAAGCTCATCGGCCAGTACCTGCCCCGCGACATCCCCGGCCTGGCGCCCGCCGGCCGGCTGGACGCCGCCACCAGCGGTCTGCTCCTGGTCTCCAACGACAGCGCCTGGAACGCCGCCGCGGCCAGCGGCCACGGCTTCGACAAGGAGTTCCGCCTGGTCGTGAAGGGCGATGTGTCCGAGCTGCAGCTCGGCGTGGTGCGGGCGGGCGTGCAGCTCCCCAAGGCGGGGCTGGTCAAGCCCAAGGCCATCGAGCTGCTGGAGCACGACGCCGGCTCCTGCACCCTGAGCCTGGTGCTGCCCGGCGGCAAGGTGCGCCAGATCCGCAGCCTCTTCGCGGCGCTGCGGCTGGAGATGACCGCGGTGCACCGCGTGCGCATCGGCCCGGTGCGGCTGGACAAGCTGGCCGAGGGGCACTGGCGGCCGCTGACCACGGCCGAGGTGGAGACCATCCGCAGGGGACGCTCGTGAGCGCCTGCCGGAACTGCGGCCAGGCGCGGGCGGAGCGGCTGCCCTTCCACTACCGCTGGCACGGGCGGCGCTTCGACGGCGTGCGCTGCCGCGCGTGCGACCTGGTCCGGCTGGACCCCATGCCCGCGGCCGCGGAGCTGGAGGAGCTCTACGGCCAGGACTATTTCGACACCGCCCTGCACGGACTGGATCAGGCGGGGATGGACTACGAAGCGCTCCACGACGCGCAGCGCGTCGGCACCGCGGCCTTCGTGGCTCAGGACCTGCTGCCCCGCGCGCCCGGCGCCGCGTCGTTCTTCGAGGTGGGCGCGGCCATGGGCCACCTGCTGTCCTGCGCCCGCGACCTCGGCCTGCGCGTGGGGGGCGTGGAGATCTCCGCCGCCGCCTGCGCCGCGGCCCGCCGCAAGTTCGGCCTGGAGCTCCACCGCGGCGACGTGACGGCGCTGGACCTGACGGACGAGGCCGGCCGCTGGGACGTGGTCTACGCCGGCGACGTGCTGGAGCACATGACCGAGCCCGCCGCCGCCCTGGCCGCCATGCATGCCCTGCTCGCCCCCGGCGGCACGCTGATCCTGCGCGTGCCCGCCACCCTGAACCTGCTGAGCACGCGCGTGGCCCTGACCGCCTACCGCCTGCTGGGCCGCAGCGTGCGCCTGCCCGACGGCCCCTATCACGTGCACGAGTTCACGCCCCGCACCCTGGCCCGGACCGTGGGCCGCCGGTTCACGGACGTGCGCGTGGAACAGGACATCGTCCCCCTGCGCGACCTCAACCTCAAGGGCGGCTCGGCGGCCTACCGCGCCAAATGGCTCCTCCACGCGGTGAACGTGCCGCTGACGCGCCTGACGGGGCGGCTGGGGGACCGGCTGCTGCTCACGGCGCGGAAGGGTTGATCCCGGACCATTCCAACCCGTATGCTGGCGCCGGATCGTTGCTCCATGCTCGAGAAGGAGGCCGCCATGCATCGCCTCACCGTCCTCATCGCACTCTGCTGCTTCGCCCTGCCCGCCAACCCCGCCTTTGCTTCTCCATCGCGCAACTGATAGATTGTGCCCGATACGCACCGATTCCCGACCCCCGGCCACGCCCGATTTCCCGCGGAGGATGATCACCATGGCGATCGAAACGACCCTCAAGATGGTCCAGGACGTCTACGCGCGCTCCAAGGAGCGGCTCCAGGTGGTGCGCACCCGCCTGGGACGCCCGCTGACCCTGGCGGAGAAGGTCCTCTTCGGGCACCTGGACGACCCCGCGCACCAGGAGTTCGGCCGCGGCGACAAGACCCTGGCCCTGCGCCCGGACCGCGTGGCCATGCAGGACGCCACCGCCCAGATGGCCATCCTCCAGTTCATGCAGGCCGGCCGCGACGAGGCCGCCGTGCCCACCACCGTTCACTGCGACCACCTGCTGCTGGCCTACAAGGGCGCCGCGCAGGACAAGGCCACGGCCCTGGACGTGAACAAGGAGGTCTACGACTTCCTCAGCTCCGCCGCGGACCGCTACGGCATGGGCTTCTGGAAGCCGGGCAGCGGCATCATCCATCAGATCGTGCTGGAGAACTACGCCTTCCCTGGCGGCCTGATCATCGGCACGGACAGCCACACGCCCAACGGCGGCGGCCTGGGCATGGTGGCCTGCGGCGTGGGCGGCGCCGACGCCGTGGACGTCATGGTGGGCATGCCCTGGGAGGTGAAGCATCCCAAGCTCATCGGCGTGAAGCTGACCGGCGCGCCGAGCGGCTGGACGGCGCCCAAGGACGTCATCCTCAAGCTGCTGGGCATCCTCACGGTGAAGGGCGGCACCAACGCCATCATCGAGTACTTCGGCGACGGCTGCGCGGCGCTGAGCTGCACCGGCAAGGGCACCATCACCAACATGGGCGCCGAGCTGGGCGCCACCACCAGCATCTTCCCCTACGACTCCCGCATGGCCGACTACCTGCGCGCCACCCGCCGCGCCGATCTGGCCGATCTGGCCGACGCCCACAAGGACCTGCTGACCGCGGATCCCGAGGTGCTGGAGAACCCGGAGGAGTTCTACGACCGCATCATCGAGATCGACCTCTCCACCCTCAAGCCCCACCTGGTGGGTCCGCACTCCCCGGACATCGCCCACCCCGTGGACCGCATGGCCGCCGACGTGGACGCGGAGGGCTATCCCGAGCACCTCACCGCCGCGCTGATCGGCAGCTGCACCAACTCCTCCTACGAGGACATCTGCCGCGCCGCCGACGTGGCGCAGCAGGCCCTGGACAAGGGCCTGTCCATGAAGACGTCGCTGTGGGTGTCGCCGGGGTCGGACCAGATCTACGAGACCATCAAGCGCGACGGCCAGCTGGCCGTGCTGGAGAAGGTGGGCGCCACGGTGCTGACCAACGCCTGCGGCCCCTGCATCGGCCAGTGGAAGCGCGACGACATCGCCGATGGCGAGGTGAACTCCATCGTCACCTCGTTCAACCGCAACTTCCGCAAGCGCGCCGACGGGAACCCGGAGACCCACGCCTTCATCGGCAGCCCCGAGGTGGTGCTGGCCTACGGACTCGCGGGCACCCTGAAGTTCGACCCCACCACGGACGCCCTGACCGATGCCGCCGGCAACGCCGTGAAGCTGGCCGCGCCGGCCAAGGCCGACGATCTGCCGCCGGCGGGCTTCGTGGTCTCCACGGACGGCTACCAGGCTCCGTCGCCGGGCAACCAGGGCAGCGTGGTGGTGGATCCCAAGAGCGACCGCCTGGCCCTGCTGGAGCCCTTCAGCCCCTGGAACGGCCGGGACTACGTGGAGCTGCCCCTGCTGATCAAGGCCCTGGGCAAGTGCACCACGGACCACATCAGCATGGCCGGCCCCTGGCTCAAGTACCGCGGGCACCTGGACAACATCAGCAACAACATGCTGATCGGCGCGGTGAACGCCTTCACGGAGGCCACCAACGCCGTGAAGAACCAGCTCACCGGCGAGACCGGCGAGGTGCCGGCCACCGCGCGCGCCTACAAGGCCGCGGGCCTGCGCTGGGTGGTTGTGGGCGATGAGAACTACGGCGAGGGCAGCTCCCGCGAGCACGCCGCCATGGAGCCGCGCCACCTGGGCTGCGCCGCGGTGCTGGTGCGCAGCTTCGCGCGCATCCACGAGACCAACCTGAAGAAGCAGGGCATCCTGCCGCTGACCTTCAAGAACCCCGCGGATTACGACAAGGTGCAGGAGGACGACCGCATCAGCATCCTGGGCCTGAAGGATCTGGCGCCGCGCAAGCCCCTGACCGTGGAGCTCAAGCACGCCGACGGCAAGGTGGACGCCATCACCGTGGAGCACACGTTCACGGCGGATCAGATCGAGTGGTTCAAGCACGGCTCGGCCCTGAACAAGATCAAGGCCGACGCCTGATCCCACCGCCGATGACGCACGAGGCCCCGCGGACCAGCGTCCGCGGGGCCTTCGTTTCTCGTCCCTGAGCTTCCCGCCGAGCGGCGGGCGGCGCCCTCCCTGGGCCCTTTTCCATCTTCGGGCCACTGTTCTGATCGACGCGCGGCCGCCGGACTTGAGCTTTCCTCGCGATGGCCGGCGCGGTACGTTCCCTTTGGCACGGATGTGGCTAGGACGGCTCCGGACCTCTTGGGAAGGGAGACCCCGTTGCGGCAACGTTCCGCCATGCTCATCGTGCTTCTCTGCGGCGCGGCCCTGCTGGCCGGCTGCGGCGCCACCGCGCCCGCCGCCGACCCCGCGGCGGCGCCCGCGCCCGCCCGCGTCACCCTGGACGGGCCGGCCCAGCTGCAGCCCGGCCCCTGGCTCGACGCGGGCCGCACGTGCCCGGAAACCGGCCGTCGCCTGGACGATCCGTCCTGGCCCCTGGTAGCCGACGCCCGCGCCGACACCGCCCGCACCTGGCTCTGGGGCCGCCTGGACCTGCCCACGGGCGTGGTGCGCGTGGCCGGACCCGGCGCCCTGGTGGTCACCGTGATGGCGGACGGCCGGGAGCGCCGCTTCCTGGACCTGGGCATCCACGTACCCCTGGACGGCGGCGAAGCCGGGTACTTGAATTCCGAGGGCGGACCCTTCACCATCCGGCCCCGGCACGTGGCCGCCGCCGGCGCGGCGCCCGGCTGCCTGCTCATCGCCCTGCCGCCCCTGGACACCGCGTCCGCGGCGGTGGTGGCCCTGACCCCCGTGCCCGGGCGGTGGACCGCCCTGCCCTGACCTGCGAGGAGACCCCGTGGCCGCACCGCGCTCCGCCTCCAAGATCCCGCGCGGCGGCCCCACCGGCGCCCGTCTCTGGCTGGCGCGCCTGGCCCTGGCCTTGGGCCTGCCCCTGCTGCTGCTGCTGGGCCTGGAGGGCGCGCTGCGCCTGGCCGGCTCCGGCTACCCCGCCACCCTGGCCCTGAAGGTGCCCGGCACGGACCGCTACGGCATCAACCTGCGCTACGGCTGGCGCTTCTTCCCCAAGGAGATCGCCCGCGGTCCCCTGTTCTTCAGCTTCCCGCAGGAGAAGCCGGCGGACGCCTGCCGCATCGTGGTGCTCGGCGCCTCGGCCGCCCAGGGCTATCCGCGCGGCGCGCTGGGGTTCTCGCGGGTGCTGGAGGCCATGCTCGCGGACGCGTATCCCGACACGGAGTTCGAGGTCATCAACACCGCCATCGTGGCCACCAACAGCCACGTGTGCCGCACCACGGCGCGCGAGTTCGCGGGCTACGATCCCGACGTGTACGTGGTCTACCTGGGCAACAACGAGGTCATCGGCCCCTACGGCCTGGGGGCCTCGCGCGACGGTCAAGCCACGCCGCTGGGCGTGGCGCGCGCCGGCATCGCCCTGAAGGGCACGCGGGTGGGGCAGCTGGCCCACGGCGTGGCGGAGCGGTTCGCGGGCCGCGACGAGATGCTGGAGACCTGGGCCGGCATGGAGATGTACGCCAAGCACCAGGTGCGGCGCGACAGCGCGGCGCTGGAGCGGGTGCGCGCGAACTTCCGCGCCAACCTCCACGACATCGCCGCGGCGGGGGAGGGAGCCGGCGCGCGCGTGGTGCTGAGCACCGTGGCGGTGAACGTGTGGGACGGGGCGCCGTTCGCGTCGGCGCATCGGGCGGAACTGGCCGCGACGGATCTGGAGGCGTGGACCGCGCACTTCGAACGCGGCGCGGCGGACGCCGCGGCCGGCCGGACCGAGGCCGCGCTGGAGGCCTTCGCCGCCGCCGCCGCCCTGGACGACACCCACGCCGAGCTGGCCTGGCGCCGCGGCCGCGCCCTGCTGGCCGCCGGCGACACCGCGGCCGCCGGCGAGCAGTTCCAGCGCGCCAAGGAGCTGGACGTGCTGCGCTTCCGCTGCGACGACGCCCTCAACCAGGTGATCCGCGACGTGGCCGCGGACCCGTCGCTGCCCCGCACCGAGCTGGCCGACGCCGCCGCGGCCTTCGCCGCCGCCGGCCCCGACCTGGCCCCCGATCCCCTGGACCGCCGCTTCTACGAGCACGTCCACCTGACCTACGCCGGCAACCACGCCCTGGCCGCGGCCCTGTTCCCGGCGGTGGCCGCCGCCCTGCCCGCCCGCGTGCGCGGCGAGCGGCCCGTGCCGGAGCCGCTGGACGCCGACGCCTGCGCCGCCGTCATCCTGGAATCGGACTGGGAGGACCTGCTGGCCGTGGGCCAGGTGGTGGAGCTGCTGGACGACCCTCCGTTTCCCCAGCGCGCCGACCACGCCGACCTCACCGCGCGCTGGCGCGGCGTGGCCGCCGACCTGCAGGCCGGCCTCAGCCGCGCCCGGCTCACGGCCCTGCTGCCGGAGTACGAGCGCCGCATCGCCGCCCGTCCCCACGACGACATCACGCGCACCATGTACGCCGACCTGCTGCGCGCGGTGGGCGACCACGGCCGCGCCAAGCGCGTGTGGCAGCAGATCCGCGGCCATCAGCCGCCGGCGGAGTGGCTGGAGGATTAATCGTCGAGGGAGGGTTTGCGGGCGCGGCCCTGCTTCACGGCGCTCCGCTGCCGCTTCTGATCCAGCCGCCGCTCCTTGGACGCCCGCGTGGGCTTGGTCGACCGCCGCGCCTTGGGCCGCACCGCCGCCCTGCGGATCAGCTCCACCAGCCGGTCGACCGCATCCTGCCGGTTGCGCTCCTGCGTGCGGTAGCGCCGGGCGTCGATGATGATCTCGCCGTCGTCCGTGGCCCGCTTGCCGGCCAGCCGCAGCAGCCGCTCCCGCACCTCGGAAGAAAGCGACGGCGATCCCGCCGCGTCGAAACGCAGCTGGACCGCCGTCGCCACCTTGTTCACGTTCTGGCCGCCGGGGCCCGAGGCGCGCACGAAGCTCACCTGGAGCTCGTCCTCGGACAGGCGGATGGTGCGGGTGACCTCGATCATGCCGTCCCCGCCTCCGGCACGGGTCTAGCCGTGGAACGCCACGTACTTCTCGGGCGGCACGTTGCACACGGGGCAGCGCTCCTCGGGCTTGCCCGCGTGGGTGTGGCCGCACACCGGGCAAACATACACGCTCTCCGTCTCGATGTCCTTGCCGCCCTTCACCGCGTCCAGGGCCTCGGCGTAGAGGTCCACGTGGCCCTTCTCGGCCTCCAGGGCGTAGTGGATGCTGCGCAGGGCGCCCTTCTCCTCCTGGAGCGCGGCCACGGCGTCGTACGCCGGGTACATCTCGTCCACCTCGAAGACCTCGCCGGCCATGGCGGCCTGGATGTTGGCGGCCGTGTCGCCCACGCCCTCCAGCACCTTCAGGTGGTTGTGGGCGTGGACCTGCTCCGCATAGCTGATGGCGCGGAACAGCAGCGCCACCTTGGGGAAGCCGTCCTTCTCCGCCTTCTCGGCGAAGGCCAGATACTTCATGTGCGCCTGGCTCTCGCCGGCGAACGCGTCCTTCAGATTGGTCTCGGTCATCGCGCGCATGGGATACCTCCGGTGGCCACCTCTTGGGTTCGCAGTCCACCGAACATGCAACTCCGCACGGGCGATCTCAACCGAGTGAAACGGTCGCGATTTCAGCCCGTGGTCAGCACCGCGATGCCGCCCACCGTGAGCGCCATGCCCAGCAGCGTGCGCGTCGTGAGCGGCTCGCCGCCCAGCACCACCGCCGCCGCCGCGCCGAACAGGGGCGCGGTGAAGGCCAGCGGCATCACGCGGTTCAGGGGCGCGCCCTTGAGCGCGGCGTAGAAGCAGAGCATGCCCAACGCCCCGGCCACCAGGCCGCCGCCCACCACCATGTACGTGAGGGCCTTGGGCCCGGCGTGGGCCAGCTCCCGCGCCCGCGGCGCCGCCACCGCGCCCAGCACCGCCAGGGCCGTGGCCGTGCGCAGGGCGATGCCCAGCTGCGGCGGCAGGTTCCCCAGGTGCAGCCCCTTCTTCTCGAAGTACCCGCCCACGCCCCAGCACGCGGCCGTGAGCAGGGCCAACCATTCGGCCTTCATCGTTCTCCGTTCCGTTGGCGTTCGGCCTCGTAGGCCAGCACGGCGGCGGCCACGCTCACGTTGAGCGAGTCGGCCGCGCCGTGCATGGGGATGCGCACGCGCGCGTGGGCGGCGGCCAGCCAGTCCGCCGGCAGGCCCGTGTCCTCGGCGCCCAGGATCAGGGCCACGGGTCCGGTGAGGTCCAGGGTGTGATGGACCACGGCGTGGTCCGGCGTGGCGGCCAGCAGACGCAGGCCGCGGGCGCGGAGCCAGTCCAGGGCGGCGTGCGGGGCCGCGGCGGCGCAGGGCACCGTGAACACCGCGCCGGTGCCCGCGCGCAGGGCGTTGGGGTTGCCCAGGTCCGCGCCGCCGGCGATCAGCACGCCGTCCACGCCCGCCCCGCTGGCGGTGCGCAGCACGGCGCCCAGGTTGCCGGGCTTCTCCACGTGGTGCAGGACCAGCAGCAAGGGGGAGGAGGGGAGGCGCGCGTCCAGACCGTCCAGGTCCGTGCGGGGCAGCGCCGCCACCGCCAGCAG